>Ga0302296_1000216_pt1 | contig 50773 bp, 42 predicted proteins | sample III_Fen_N3_1_FD_194546 | JGI IMG/M metagenome (GOLD analysis project Ga0302296, IMG submission 194546) | Peat permafrost microbial communities from Stordalen Mire near Abisko, Sweden - III_Fen_N3_1 | ecosystem: Environmental > Terrestrial > Soil > Wetlands > Permafrost | place: Sweden: Abisko... | reverse complement strand
TCAGGTTTTAATCGTCTTCGTACCCGAACTCGGACACGAATTACTGCATATTGCTGCTTTTATTTGCTTTGTAATTATTGTCAATTAAGTAGTAAAACAGATATATATGTATAAATTGGATGCATTGATCAAAAATAGAAAGCAGGAAATGTTTCAGTAAAAGTTTCAGTAGAACTATGTTTTTATAATTATATATAGAGAACTGGTGAATTAGTAGGTACAAATACAAACCATATGCCGGGAATTACATTCAATTTTGAATTAGATAGCAAGCCCACTAAGAATGGGATAGATCAACAGAAACCAAGCACACCAAATGGATTGAAACACTCAAAGATGAACTTGATAAAGTTAAAGACATCTATAAGGATTAAAAATCTATTGGACAAGGAAATCTGAAGCGGCTATTGGTGACACTCAGAAGTAATGAAATTTAAGAATCCTTTATTTAATATGCGGAAAATCGTTCACAGCAAATCTACAATGAAGGAGGAATCCGAAACTATAAAAAATACAATGGTTTTGTAAATAAGTTGAAGTCTTTTATTGGAGAAGAGAAAGACCTTTTATTTGCTGAGATTACTCCTTCGATTATAACTAAGTTTGAGGCACACCTCTATACTTTAAGTAATGAAAGGGATTCAGCGAAGAACCTTCATCCGAACCATATTGAGGTCCTAATGAGTCTCTTTAAAAGGATCATAAATCGCACAATTACAATTGATTATAAGCTTAGACAAGAATATGGCAGGAATTAGAGCGGGTGATTTTATTCAACTCCGTTGGGGTAACAAAACTGATGATAATCTGTTTTTTTTAGAATGGATTTAAAGAAATTGTTATTATTTAGGCACCTTGTCAATGATGAGTTCCTTTTCTGACTGTTTATGTCGGTTTGTGAGGTTGATTATTTTTTTTCCAATTTCAAATATTGAAAGGCAAATGGCCCAGGCGGCTAATGGTAAAGTCCAATCTAAAGCATTTAAGGTTGAGGTATGAAAATAAAGATTGAAAGTTGGTATGTATACAATAAGCAAGATACAAAAAATAGAGGCGGCAAATGCCAGTAGTAGATTTCTGTTCGAAAACAAGTATTTTCCTAAAGCATTTCCATAGGTTCGTCTTGAAAGGATATTGGCATATTGGCTGAAGATTATTGAAACAAATGTAATCGTGATCGCTCTTTCGTAATGGTTAGACCTATCGGGGATGATGAAAAATGAAATGAGAAAAGCACCATAGGCAACAAGCCCTATGACGATACCTGAAAAAGCAATTCCTATCATCGCCTTTTTGGTAAGTATTTTGTCTTTAGGATTTCGCGGAGGATTTTCCATGATGCTTTTTTCAGGTGGGTCGTAGGTAAGCATAATAAGTGGAATCATTTCACCAACAATATCGATCAATAAAATTTGTATCGCCAATATTGGAGTTGCTATTCCCATAAATACACCGACAAACCCGATCAGCACACAAGTGAGTTCGGCCACATTGGATACAAGATTTATTTTGATTGTCTTTTCAAGGTTCCTGAAAATGGTCCTTCCTTCTTTTACGGCAACAACAATGGTCGAAAAATTATCATTCAACAAGATCATATTGGCGGCTTCCTGTGCCACTTTAGAGCCATTTTTCCCCATCGCAATTCCAATATCGGCCCTCTTTAAGCTCAATGTATCGTTTACACCATCACCGGTTACTGCAACAATTTCCCCCTGTTTCATCAGTAAATCAACGATGCGGAATTTATCATCGGGCGATACCCTTGAAAATATTAATGCTCTGTTTTGAAAAACCTTTTTTAGTTGTTTGTCTGTCATCTTTGGCAAATCAGCACCCTTGATCACAACCGGATATTCATCCCCCTCGTTCATCAATCCGATGTTTTTTGAAATAGCGTTTGCTGTTACGTCATTGTCGCCTGTTATCATGAACACTTTCAAGTGAGCCTTGAAAACAGAAGCAATAGCAGCTTTAACTTCCTTGTGGGGTGGATCAAGCATGGTAACAAATCCGGCAAAAGTTAAATCCTTTTCAGCATCTTCAACCGAATAATCCTTTTTAGTTTCGAGGTCTTTGTAGGCAATCGCAATAACACGTAGTGCTTGTTCGGAAAAAGTTGCCACCATCGACAGGATTTCCTTCTTTTGTGCCTTTGTCAGTTCACTTACTTTACCATTTGAAATAGTTTTTGTTGAAACTTCCAGAATCGACTCTATCGAACCTTTCACAAAAGAAATAACCTTGTGTTTGTGTTTCCGGATGATTGTCGCCCTTTTACGAAAAGAATCGAAAGCAAATGCTTTTACCAACGTATAATCTTTTTCAATTCCTTCCAACTTAAATCCTGCCTTCATTACCAGTGTTGAGAACGAAGTCTCAGTTGGGTCGCCAATAGAATACCATGAATGATGATTTTTATCAGGAGGACTAACTTTACCTTTGGATGAAAGAAATCCGGAAAGAAAAAATATCTTCAAGTCACCCAGCGAATCTTTTTTCAAAACTTTATTTTGATCATCCGTTATATCGCCAACAGGTTCGTAACCCAATCCGGAAACAGAAAAGGTTTTCCCGTCGAAATAACACCCGGTTATGGTCATTTCGTTTTTTGTAATGGTCCCTGTTTTGTCTGAAGCAATAACAGTAGCCGAACCTAATGTTTGAGCAGCGGCAATATTTTTTACAATGGCCTTTCGTTTAGACAATCGTCCAACTGCAAGGGCAAGGGCCATCGAAATCTGTGCAGGCAAGCCTTCGGGCACCATTGCAGCAGCAACACTTACCGAAAAAACAAGTGCCATAGCTATTGAATCTTTCATGAACAACCGTGTTGCAAAAAGAACTGCAGCTATGATTAAAGTAATATAAGTTAGTTTTTTGGCTACATCAGCAATTTCAATTTGAACTGGTGCTTTGGCAACTTTGATTTTTTGAGATGTTGTGCTGATTTTACCAATCTCCGTTTGTATGCCGGTTGCATAAACAATGCCGGTTGCATCGCCCCGTGCAACCGTAGTTCCCATGTAAACACAGTTTTTTATTTCATTAAAAGGCAGGGATTTGTCGGTAATAAATAGAGGGTCCTTGTTGGCAGGTAGCGATTCGCCTGTAAGTATGAATTCATTTGCTGAATATTCATTCGATTCAATCAGGCGAATGTCGGCTGGAATGCCATCGCCTTCAGCTAATTTTACAATATCGCCCGGGACGAGATTGTCGACCGGGATTTCAATGATCTTTCCGCTCCTTATTACATTGCAATTATCAACAACCAAACTCTTTAGCGAAGCAAGAATATTTCCCGATTTCCATTCCTCGTAGAAGCCAATAATGGCATTTAGTATAACTATAGCGATCAGGATAGATCCATCACGAAACTGACCTAAATAAAACGACACTGCAGATGCAACAATCAAAATGGAAACAAGCGGGCTAATGAACTGACGGAAAATAATTTTAAAAACCCCAATTGAATTAGTTGCTTTCAACACATTGCTACCATACTTTTGCCTTGCCAAAGTAATTTTGCGTTCATCAAGACCATTTTTAATATTACTATTAAATTCTTTTATGACTGTCTCAATATTTTCTTTGTAAAATTCCATAATTTGAAATACTTTATATGATGTGCTTGAACTCCATCTTAGGCGATTCTAAAATAGCCCACTAGGCAGCAATGCAACGGTCTGACAAAATGGGAAGGTTTGGTGATGCCATCTCCCGTTGGAGTGCCAATGGACATAGATGCGTAACCTTCACCCCATCCCAGTCCATAAAGGGTAGCAGCGTTTTTGACGTAGACAGAGCATTGCATTCGCCTCCCCATACGAGTCAGATTCCCGATGTTGGTCGAATACATAGCGGCGGAATGATGGTTGTGAGCTTCGGCCTGATAGGCCAATTCAATGGCAGATTCAACGTCCTTAGTGAAGGTGACCGGCAGAACCGGCATGAGCTGTTCTGTCATGACGAAAGAGTGGTCATTAGGCACCACGCCCCATAAAAGGCGTGTGGTGGAAGGCACATCTAAACCGATTCCTTTTGCAATGATTGATGCATCCCTGCCCACAAAGTCGCGGTTTACAATCGTATTGTTGGATCCATTGTCTCCCTCCTTAAAGACGAGTTTGGCTAAGTCATCCATTTGAGATTCTGAAAGCTCGTAAGCACGCGAATCCTCACGCATACATTGCATGAACCGGATCTTAGCTGCTTCTACCACGATGACTTCTTTTTCAGCGATGCACAATACATTATTGTCAAAACTTGCGCCTAAAATGATGTCCTCAACGCAATTGGGAAAGATGGCAGTCTCATCCACAACTACCGGGGGATTGCCTGGTCCGGCGGCAATAGTCTTGCATATCTTACCTGTCGATAGAGCCACTTTCACAATAGCAGAGCCTCCGGTCACTATGTTAAGGCTAATATCAGGGTGAGACAAAAGGGACTTGGTCGCCTCCTGAGAAATTGGAGCTATTGTGGTAATTAAGCCAGCGGGGGCTCCAGCTGATATTGCCGCTAAAGATAAGGCACGAATAACGTCTTGGCAGACCTTGGCAGCAGCGGGATGTGGGGCGAAAACCACAGAATTTCCTGCAGCCAATATGCCGATGGTATTGGAAATGATGGTTGCTGCTGGATTATTTGAGGGCGTGACAGCAGCGACAACGCCGAAAGGGGCATATTCCACCAAGGTCAAGCCTTTGTCGCCGGTGAATGCCAACGAATGTAAATCTTCCACCCCAGGTGTGCGTTTGGCGCAAAGGATGTTCTTTTGCGTTTTATCCTCGGCGCGGCCCATCTTCGTTTCCTCGACTGCCATATGCCCCCAGCGTTCTGCGTTGTCGATTGAGGCTTTGCGAATGGCTTTGATGACTGCCCGGCGCAATTCAAGCCCCTGCTCATTAAATACCAACTGCGCATTAGCCGCAGTGGAGACAGCGGCATCCACGGTTGCAAAAATAGGATGATCGGCATCATCCGCAGAGAGAAGTCCGTCTATCGGAAAGTTAGTATTAATCTGTTCGCTCATGATTTTTCCTATAAATTTATTTGTCAAAAAAATTCCTTTCAAGGTTCAAACGATTGTACTCGTGTTCTTAATCACCACCTTTAACGCATGTTCCTTTGCGGCGTTACTAAAGGTATCGTATGCCTTCAAGATTTCTGATAATTCAAACCGGTGGCTGACAAGTCTTTTTGCATCTAAGCGTCCTGACTGTACCATTTTAAGCAACATTGATGTGGTGCCTGCATCCACCAATCGTGTAGTAAGAGTAATATTAGATGCCCATAACTTTTCGAGGTGTAGCTCCACCGGTTTCCCATGTACACCAACAGCTTCGATAGCCACATCCACACCGTTGTTTTGTGTAAGCGCCATAACCCGTTCTATTGCCTTTCCGTCCGCACTGTTTATTACTTTTTTGCCCCGAACGAACGAGCAACCTCCAGCCGATTGGTATCGTGTCCGATCATAATTATCTCAGCGGGAGAATAAAGTTGTACGATTAGAAGAGTAGCAAGACCTACTGGACCTGCACCAACAATAGCCACAATATCTCCCGGTTTTAACTGCCCTTTCAATGTGCTAATAATTTTCTTGCACCTTCTTTTACTTCCTTTTGATCAACCTTATACGGAAAATCGATTGTCGATACGGAAGCTAATGATGGCATCGGTCTATTTTAAAATTTATGCTTGATTGACCAGGTAATTCTCGATTCCCATTTGTTCAATTTGAGCTTGTTGTATTTCAACCCAATCAACGTGGTCTTCTTCCATTTTAAGAATTCTCGTAAGCAGTTCAACACTACCTTCGTCAGCAACATCATGGGCCAGTTTGATTGCATCATTATATTCACGTACAACATTGAGTTCAGTGGTGTCGTCATTACTGATCATTTCAGAAACCGTTTTACCAATTTTTATTGGATTAAGTTTGGATACTGTTGGCGACCCATCCAAAAAAATGATTCGCTCAATAAGCCATTCTGCATGGTGCATTTCATCTATTGCCTGTTTTTTTGTAGCCAGGTATAGTTTACTGTAACCCCAATTCTTGCACATTTCCGATTGCACAATGTATTGATTTATAACAGTTAATTCATCTGCTAAGAGTGAATTCAAGACAGTAATTAATTTTTCATTTCCTTTCATGATTGTGATTTTTAATTTGTTTGATGGATTTTGATAGGACTAAGTTAAATAGCTATAATCTATAGGATATACATAATTATTGAAAAGATTTGCATCTTTCATACATTATCGGGTAGGATGGTGTCTTATTTATCCTACCTTGTGTCGGTCAGTGTCTTCAGGAAGGAGACAATAGCCTCCTCCTCCGTGGTTGACAGACCCAGATTGCCCACTTCGCTGGTCATATTGGCCGCATACTCGGATGCGGGCCAATCGGCTCCGGTTAGGTCGCGCGTGTTGTAGAAGTGGACGATGTCCCCAAGGCTCTTGAAATAGCCATTGTGACCATAAGCCTTCACGAAGCTGGTATTCGGTCGCTTGTCAACATTGCGAAGTGTAGGTACCTTAAATTTTCCGAGTTCCGGTTCGTAAACCAACGCGATGAAGCCAGCGCTCTTCAGATATTCACCGAGTCCCATATCAACCCAGGATGTACCCAGAGGATTGAACGCGAGTACCGAATAGAAAGGGTTTTCTGGGTTTTTCGGCACACCGATGTTGTGGTAGGTGAAGTCGGTGAATAGCACCCTGCCACTGATAGGATCGGCGGTACTTGTATGGCAGTTGGCACACTTTGCCTTGCCATTGAAGAGCGAGAGCCCCAGCGTCTCCTGTGCGGTTAATCCGTTACCCGTCCCAAAATAGGTGTCGAATCTCGAGTTAAACGGACTTACTTCTTCAGATCGTTCATATTCGGCAATCGAACGACCGATCATTTGGTACGCCTTCTCAGTGTCGTCGAAAGCGTGCAAACCCCAAACGTCCATAAACAAGATCGCATATTTCGATTTCTTCACCTTGTCCACGACCACTCCGGCACTCGCGTTGTTTTGTTCCAACGGGTTCAGGAATGGACCTATGGCCTGCTCTGCCAGCGGATCTCCGAGTGTCAGGCCAGTGGCGCGGCCGTCCCAAAACATGCCGCCTGTCCAACCGTTCGTGGCGTCGAGATGCAAGATGGGACTGTACCCGCCATACGCGCTTGACGGTGGTTTCCGGTTGCCGAACCGGCCCTTGACGGCGCCCTCATACGCTGCGCCTCCCAAGTTGGTCACTTCGTCGGACCCGGTCCATCCGACTTGCGACCCATGACAACCGGCGCAGGCCAGACCTGCCGGTTCTGAGAGATTGGTGTCGAAGAACAACTGCTTGCCGAGCCATTGCTTGTCCGTGAAGTTAGCTGGTCGAAGAGCATCGTCTGGCGACTCTAATGCCTTGCTGCAAGATGATAAAACGATAAAAACGAACACGAACAGTGCGAGTGTCCAACTTTTACCCGCATGTGTACTATGAAGGCGTTCATTGGGTTTTACTTTACTATAATCAGTTCTGGCTGATCCTGATTTTGTTTCATCAAGTAATTTTTCCATCGTTTAAAATTTATGAGAATTCAATCAAACCTTATCTTTTGGCGGGTCGGCAACTGCTTCAGTTGGCAAAATGTCTGGTAAATCGAGTCGTGCCACACCAATCCGGCTGTCAGCCATTCCGTAATATACATCGAAGCGGTTGGGTTTGCCAATATCATCGCGTCGGTCAATGCCGGTTGGGAATACAACATTGTCAATAATGCCGCTGCGCTCATTTAGTAACTCCGGAGTCAATACTGGTTTCTCCGATCGATAATGGATTATCCGGGGATGCTTTTCAGAAAGGATCATCACTCCTGCAGAGTAACATAGTTGGGGCTTTTCATTTGCTTTTGCCAAATCACCGACACCATGGTAAATTATTAACCAACCGTGCTTTGTGAGAATAGGTGGAGTGCCCCCACCAATTTTAAGTCGTTCCCAGGGCGACACGGGAGTTGCCAGCCGATGATGCGAATTAAACAGACCAAGTTGGTTCGGTTTAAAGCCATCTAAAGATACCGGACAGTAAGAAAGCCAGATGCTTTCATGATCCAGATCCAGCAACCGCTTCTTGCCCATACGTGCCGTTTCCTCAGGCGTAGTGCCTGGAAAAAGAGGTCGGTGCAGAATCGCCATTTGCAATTTTCCGGCATGATTGGGAATGGCAACGGGGAAAAGGCTGGCATCCTTGTTATCTACATGAACAAAATCGATGTCGTCGTACTTCTCAAAAGTTGCAAGTCCAAGTCGCTTCCAGTGAAACAAATCATCCGACATTGCCAATGCAATGCGTGGTCCAATTGACGAGTGTGCGGTATAGGTTATCAAATAGCATTTAAGTCGTTCCATATACGTGATGCGTGGATCTTCGCATCCGCCACCATTGGGGCGGAGTTCGTAATCGACTTCAGGTTCCAGAACAATGCCAAGCCGTTCAACGCTAGTCGGATCGCCCTTTTTATTAAACATGACCCGTGCTATTCCGATGCGTGAATAGTTTCCTTTTGCAACATATCTTGGAAACAGGTACAATTCCCCATCGGGGCCACGTACGGCTGCCGGATTCAAAACCCCTTCCACTTCCATTGGATTGCCAAGTTGCGGTTCCATGATCATGCCGAGGCGATGTAATTTTAGTCCACTCATTTATTTTCCTCCTTATTAACGGGTGAATCATAAACGCCATCCAGACAAGAGATGATCGTTTCAATGACTAGCTTTGTTTCATTCGGATCACTTACCTCTATACACAACACGCCTGCTTCTTTGGGCGGATAATCGTTTCCACCGGGGATTAAATCATCACCTATGAAAATCATATCTTGAATAGAAATGCCCAGCGTATCACGAAGTTTTCCAATACCGTAGGCTTTATCAATACCGGGTTTGGTTACATCAACCGAAGTTGTTCCACCTAGACGCACTGAAAACTCAGGGATACTTCGATCTAGAATTGATTTGATTTTCTTTTCTTCGACGGGTGCTTCTTGTCCCAATGCTGAATAGGTGATCTGGCTTCCCCGATCTTCAATGGTTTCGCCCCAAACCTTTTTAACGTTAAACCCCATTTTCTCAATCGCTTTTTTCAGGGAGATGATAATTTTCTCTTTCTCCTTGGCAGTAAAATCTTCGGAATAGCGCTTTTCCCAAACCTGGTTGTACTGATAGAACTTTGTTCCGCAGGTTGGCAACAAGGAGAGATTTTCCAAACGTTCGTCGTGCGGTAAGATGGAGAGCAGTTGTTTTTCAAACTGCGGCCAACCACCACCGGAAATGACCGCCACACTAACGACACCAAGCAGGTTGTAAAATAGTTTCGACATTTCAGGGTCGAGCGATGATTTGCTTTCGACCAATGTGCCGTCTAAATCAAAAACGATGAGTCGTTTCATTACTTTCTTTCCATTTCAATAGTATATTCACCCTGACGAGCAACTCTGTTGCACCATGCTCGATGAAACAATGCTTTCTGTGCTTCCGTCACATTCGAGTCCTTACCATCCCATATCTCCATACCTGGCTGCTGAATGGCCCGGGCGAACGAGAATGCCAATTCCCAGGGAAGATGTGATTTAAACCTGAAATTCATGGCATTCAATCGTGCAGAGGCCAATTCGGAGGATTGACCACCCGACAAGAATGCGATACCGGGAACTGCAGCTGGAACGGCCCGTAGAAGACACTTCACCGTTGCATCTGCTACCTCCGCCAACGAATTTTGTATAGGACAAGACAATCCCGGAAGTACCATGTTGGATTTAAGTATCAGCCCTTCCAGCATTACACCTTGTGAGTAAAGTTGATCGAATACAGTGTGCAAAACTTCATCAGTCACTTCAAAGCACCGCTCCAACGTATGGTCACCATTCATCAACACTTCAGGTTCAACAATGGGAACAAGCCCTGCTTCCTGACTTAGCGCTGCATAAAGCGCCAAAGCATGCGCATTGGCATCAATACAGGCCCGGCTTGGAATGCCTTTGCCCACCGCTATTACAGCACGCCACTTCGCGAAACGGAGTCCCATTTTGTAATATTCGTTGAGTCGCTCGCGCAATCCGTCAAGTCCTTCAGTGATTTTCTCACCGGGATGACCTGCCATGTCTTTTGCCCCGCCATCCACTTTGATACCCGGAATAATTCCGGCATCAATGATGGCTTGTATAAAGGGTGTACCGACGGTCAGAGTCTGCCGGATCGTTTCATCATAAAGGATGGCTCCATTGATGCAATCGCTAAGTCTGGGCGTGGTGACAATTATCTCCCGATAGGCACGCCGGGCCTCTTCTGTTTGCGGAATTCCCAGTGCAACGAATCGTTTGTTGCAAGTTGGATTACTTTCATCCATCGCCAGTATGCCTTTGTTATCGGCAACCAACGAATTTGCTGTTTTTATAAGTTCTTGTGTTTTCATCTTTGCCATGTTTATAGGTGAACTGCAATTGTCAACGAGGTGAAAATGCAAAATCAACACTCGTTATATAATACAAAATAGCAACTATCATCAGAAACAAGAAAATCCAAAAAATCCAACTATGATGTATAATTTCATTTACATTTTTACCCCTCGAGTGTCATTTTTTTAATTTCAGCATCATAAAGATTACTTTCGGCAATGGCTTTTTCGAAGATGGGAGGATTAGAGGTCATTCCACGGAGGTCATCCTTTTCAATCAAGTGTAGAAGTCCTCCCTCGGCGATCAAATCGTGACGGATAGAGTCGAGCCAGATTGATTGGCCCAGGTTTTCCAGCTTTTTTTAAAAGATTGTCATTCATAAATTTGACTTTTATTTTTCAGTGTTGATATTTTTAGCCTGCATCTTGCCTAATCGATCAAATAAACTACATAGGAACTTAATTTAATTGGCCTTAAAAATACTTTTCTCTCGAACTGAGGTTGTTATACTTTTTATGAGAAAAGTTATATCATTCACATGTCCAAACCCCCAATATTTTGGTTATATGATGCAAAAATAGATTGAACCATTTACAAAAATCTGTGAACTTTTCTTTGAAAAAATGGATCTGAAATCCATATTCCAATATGAATGCATGCAAGAAATGTGCGAAATTAAAAAAACAAAAAACCCTAACTGATTGAATATCAATTAGGGTTTCGTAGGAAGTGTACCCGAAGCCGGACTCGAACCGGCACAGCCGTTATGGCCAAAGGATTTTAAGTCCTTCGTGTCTACCATTTCACCATTCGGGCAACTTGGAAGGGCAAAGGTATATATTTTCCTCGAAAATGGAAAGGGTCAACGGGTGATGAAAATGAAATCGTTTTCGTCGAAACTGACCGTATAGTGTCTCAGTGGTTCTTTGGAAATGCCTTTGGTAGGAGAACCTTGGCCGAAAGTCATGTCGTAGACTTCACCACAGGAATCACATTTACACATGCCGGCATCATTGGGAATACCAATTCGGACTTTGGGGTTCACTTCCTTCGGGCAGGCAAGATCAACAGCATAGTAAACATTGTCTTGTGCATGGTAAATGAGCAATCCGCCAAAACCAATTCGATCAACGGCAAATTCAGGAGTGATTACATACATGTATGCCCCGAATGGAGATAGGTTCACGGTGTTGATGTTTCGTTTGAAATAAACGTCCCGGTCCGGAATGCTTGAAATATAACCATTACAACCCGCCAACGCAATTAACAGGAAAAGGGTGGTTAAAAGTCTTGGAGCTTTTTTCATATAACACTTATTTAGGGATGTTTTCCGGATAGCGAGAAACAATTTCACGGATTTTATCCAACACTTCAGTTTCAAATACGGGAGCATTTAAAGCTTGCAGGTTGTCTTTCAATTGTTCGATTGAACTGGCACCAACCAAGACGGTCGTGACTCGTGTGTCGTTCATCAACCAACTCAAGGCCATTTGAGCAAGTGTTTCTCCACGTTTCAACGCCAGCGTGTTTAACTCATGGATGATGGCAACGCGTTCAGCAGTGACCTGTTCCTTTTTCAAGAAACCATTTTTGGCTACTCTTGAATCGGAGGGTATGCCATTTAAGTAACGATCGGTCAGCAGACCCTGAGCCAAGGGGCTGAAGGCGCAGAAACCGATTCCGTTTCGGTTGGCTGTTTCTAAGGCTCCATTTTCAACATCCCGAGCCAACATGCTGTAGCGATCTTGGTAGATGAGGCAGTGTATACCTTGTGATTCCAGCATCCGATAACATTTTTCGGCTAATTCGGGCGGGTATTTGGATATACCTGCATAGAGCGCTTTACCCGATTTTACAATGTCAATAAGCGCCTGCATGGTTTCTTCGATGGGCGTGATGCCGTCGTAACGATGGGAGTAAAAAATGTCCACATAATCCAGTTCCATCCGCTTCAGGCTCTGGTTTAGGGAAGATATCAAATTTTTTCTGGAACTTCCATCACCATAAGGACCGTCCCACATCAAATGACCAGCTTTGGTCGAAACGATGATTTCATCGCGGTGTGCCGATAAGGATTTGCGAAAAATCTTGCCAAAATTTTCTTCTGCTGAACCTGGAGGCGGGCCGTAATTATTAGCCAGGTCAAAATGTGTGATACCGCGGTCAAATGCAAATTCAACGATTGATTTGCTGTTCTCGAATTCGTCGGTATGGCCAAAGTTATGCCAAAGCCCCAGCGAGACTTTTGGAAGCAAAAGGCCGCTTTTTCCACAATAGGAATACTTCATTCCATTGCTGTAACGGGTATTTTCGGGTGTATAAGCCATCTTTTATTGAGAATTGTCAGTTGCTGGATTCAAAGGTAGAAAAGAAATCTTAATTTTGCTGTTCTGAGTTCATTCATTCTATTAAATCACAGGATATGAGAAAAAGATTTTTCATCCTGCTAAGCTTGTTCACCATGACAACACTTGCAGCAATTTCAGCTGAGAACCCCTTCTTCAGCCCTTACAAAACACCTTATGACACACCTCCCTTTGACAAAATCAAGGCAGAACATTATTTGCCAGCCTTTTTAAAAGGCATCCAACTACACGATGCTGAAATAGCGGCAATTGTTGCTGATAAAAATGCTCCAACCTTTGAGAACACGCTTGAAGCCTTGGACTTCTCCGGTGAACTCTTAAGAAAAGTAAGTGCTGTCTTTTTTGCGCTGACCGAAGCTGAAACCAATAAGGATTTGGACCAGATTTCAGAAAAGGTCACACCGATGCTTTCAGAACACAATGACAATATTTACCTGAATGCAAAATTGTTTGCCAGAGTTAAAGCCGTATACGATCAACGTGAGAGCCTTAAGCTCACACCTGAGCAGCAACGTGTGTTGAGCGAGCGCTACAAAGATTTTATCCGTTCGGGCGCAGGTTTGAATGCTGCCGATCAAACTCGTTTGCGTGAAATTAACAAATCACTTTCTTCCTTGACTTTGAAATTCTCGGACAATGTGTTGAAAGAAACGAACGCATTCAGCATGATTATTGACAACAAGGCCGATTTAGCTGGCCTGCCCCAGAGTTCAGTGGATGCTGCCGCGCAAGAGGCCAAAGCTGCTGGATTGTCTGGAAAATGGATGTTCACCATTCAGAAACCAAGCTTGATCCCTTTTCTCCAATACGCTGAAAACCGCAATCTGCGTGAAAAGATGTTCAAAGGGTACATCAATAAAGGTGACAACGACAATGCGAACGATAACAAGGCATTGATTAATCAGATTGTAAACCTTCGCCTGGAACGCGCTAAATTATACGGTTTTACAACACACGCTGGTTATGTTTTGGACGAATGCATGGCAAAGAATCCAGAAACCGTGATGCCTTTCTTGGATAAAATTTGGAAACCGGCTGTTGCTCAAGCCAAGAAGGAAGTAGCCGAAATGCAGGCCATGATCGATGCAGAGGGTGGTAATTTTAAACTTCAGGCATGGGATTGGTGGTTTTATTCTGAAAAAGTCCGCAAAGCCAAGTTTAATTTGGATGAGGCGGAACTACGTCCCTATTTCAAACTTGAGAATGTTCGCCAAGGTGTTTTCACGGTTGCCAACAAGCTATATGGTCTAACTTTTCAACAAGTCAAAAACGTACCAGTCTATAACCCAGATGTAGAAGTTTTTAAAGTATTGGATGGCGACGGCACTTTTTTAGGTTTGTTCTATTCTGATTATTTTCCACGACCAGGTAAACGTGCCGGTGCATGGATGAGTAATTTTAGAGATGAATATGTTTTTAAGGGTAAAGAAACCCGGCCTCTCATCTACAACGTGGGCAACTTCACGAAACCTACTGCTGATGCACCCTCACTGCTTAACAGGGATGAAGTTGAAACGCTTTTCCACGAGTTCGGCCATGCCTTACACGGAATGCTTACCAAATGCCATTACCTGTCCGTCAGCGGAACAAGTGTGCCTCGGGATTTCGTGGAACTGCCCTCACAAATTATGGAAAATTGGGCAATGAACCCTCAAGTACTAAAGCTTTACGCCAAACATTACTTGACAGGTGAAACTATTCCAGATGCATTGATAGAAAAAATTCAGAAATCGGGCACTTTCAATCAAGGTTTTGAAACGACTGAACTGGTTGCTGCAGCCTTACTGGACATGGATTGGCACACCATCACCAAAAATCAGGATTTTGATGTTCGCGCTTTTGAGAAGTCCGCCATGGACAGCATCGGCTTGATTCCGGAAATTGTACCCCGCTATCGTAGTACGTTCTTCAATCATATTTTCACTGGAAGCTATTCGGCTGGTTACTACGCCTACTTATGGGCAGAAGTCCTTGATGCAGATGCTTTCAATGTATTTCTTGAAAAAGGCATTTTTGATCCGGCAACAGCTACTTCTTTCCGTAAAAACATTCTGGAAAAAGGAAACAGCGAGGACCCCATGGTTTTATACCGCCGGTTCAGAGGTGCCGAACCCAACCCGGAAGCATTGCTGAAACGTCGAGGGCTTTGATTTTTTTCCTGACGGACACCCTGACTATAAAAAAATAGTTTATCTTTGCGGTTCGGAAAAAAATCTACTAGAAATCATATCAATAAAAACGTAGTATATCATGCAAAACAAAGGATTTGTAAAGGTTTTTGCGATACTCTTGACCATTGTCTGTGCATACTATCTGTCTTTCTCTTTCGTGGACAAACACATGGAAAATAAGGCGGAAAGCATGGCTAAAGGTGACCCGACCCGTCTGGCTTATCTCCTGGATTCATTGAAAACAGAGAAAGTCTATATGGGCCTGACGTACGCAGAATGTCGTGAAAAAGTAATCAATTTGGGTCTTGACCTGAAAGGTGGCATGAATGTGACGCTGGAAGTATCTGTTCCGGCAATCATCCGCTCCCTTTCAAACAACAGTAAGGATGAAACGTTCAACAAAGCGTTGACAAATGCTTCCTTAAGGCAACAATCCAGCCAGAAAGACTATACCGACTTGTTTGTGGAAGAATATCACAAACTGGACAAGGGGGCTCGACTTTCAGCCATATTCAGCACATTTGACATGAAAGGTCGTGTTGACCCCACTACATCCGATGCAGATGTGGTCAAAGTCCTTAAAACCGAGGTGCAGGCTGCCATCCAAAATTCTTTCAATGTATTGCGTACTCGTATTGACCGTTTCGGTGTGGTTCAACCCAACATCCAACAATTGGGCATTTCCGGCCGCATCCTGATTGAACTTCCAGGTATTAAAGAACCGGACCGCGTACGTAAGTTGCTACAGGGTTCTGCCAATCTGGAATTTTGGGAAACTTATGATTTGAGTGAAATCTATGAATCAATCATTTCAGCCAACAACTTGATCCGTGATCTTAACAAGACTTTGAAACCTACGAAGGACTCCACGCTCGCTCATGCTGTTGCCGTGAAGGATACTTCAAAAAATCTTTTGAAAGACAACGCTCTGCTTGCCAAATTGGGCAAAACGGACACGACTTCCAACAAGAAGTCTGCTGAAGAATGGAAAGCTGAATATCCTTTGTTTTCTGTTTTGCAGATCAATCAATCGGATAAGGGTGTTGGTACCGGTCCCGTTGTTGGGATGGCTCTTGGACGTGATACCGCCGTTGTTGACGCATACTTGAACAACCCGAAAGTGAAAGAGTTGCTGCCGCGCGACCTCAAATTCGTATGGACGGTCAATTCCATCGATAAAAAGGCTTCGATTTATCAGTTGATCGCCCTTAAGGTTACCAACCGTGAAGGAAAACCTGCATTGGGTGGTGACGTAATTACGGATGCTTCCGATGACTTTGCCCAAAACACCGGTACCGCCAAAGTAAATATGACCATGAATGCAGAAGGTTCCAAAGCTTGGGCCCGTCTGACAAAGGATAATATTGGTAAGTGTGTCGCCATTGTTTTGGATGGATATGCCTATTCTTTCCCCCGTGTACAGACGGAAATCACCGGTGGAAGTTCTGAAATTACAGGACTTGAATCTGCCTCTGAGGCGAAAGACTTGGCAAACGTACTGAAATCTGGTAAGATGCCTGCTCCAGCGCACATTGTTCAGGAAGACGTCGTTGGTCCGTCCTTGGGTAAGGAAGCCATATCCTCCGGTTTCATTTCCTTCCTTGTAGCATTCATCCTGATCTTGTTTTATATGCAGATCAACTATGGCCTCATCCCGGGTCTAGTAGCCGATGCCGGTTTGTTGTTCCATGCCTTTATCATGATGGGCATATTGACTTCTTTCCAAGCTGTTTTGACTTTGCCTGGTATAGCGGGGCTTGTACTCACTCTTGGGACGGCGGTAGATGCGAACGTGCTGATATATGAGCGAATAAAGGAAGAACTGCACGCGGGAAAAACCATCAAGAAAGCCGTATCAGATGGTTATAAGCATGCTCTGTCCGCTATTATGGATGGAAACATCACGAACTTATTGTCTGGTATCATTCTATTCTATTTTGGTTCAGGTCCCATTCGTGGTTTTGCTACGACCCTGATTATTGGTTTGATCACGTCTGTTTTCTGTGGTGTATTCTTTACCCACCTTATCTACGAAGCACTTCTTTCTAAGGACAAACTGAAGAATGAAGATTTCACGACGAACTTGACCAGAAACCTGCTACGTAATCCTAAAGTAGATTTCATTGGCAACCGCAAATGGGGTTACATTATTTCTGGAGTCATTTTGGGAGCTTGCGTCATTTCGTTAACGTTCCATGGCTTAAGCCAAGGCGTTGACTTCTCAGGAGGTCGCAACTATGTCGTACGCTTTGATCAACCTGTTAAAACGGGTGAAATCGGAGCTTCACTGCAAGGCATATTTAAGAAATCTTCTGTCTCGGTAATAACCATCGGTAATGATAGGCAGGTACGCATAACCACCAATTATAAAATTGCCGACGAAAACCAAAACATCGACAATGAGATTGAAACAATGTTGTATCAAGGTTTGAAGCCATACCTGAAAGCGGATGTAACGAAAAGTGAGTTCGTGACACAACATATTGTCAATTCGCAAAAAGTTGGACCAACTGTGGCTGATGACGTTAAAACCTCTGCATACTGGGCGGTATTTGTTGCCATTATTGTAATGGGTATTTACATCTTAGGTCGTTTCAATAATATTGCATTCAGTTTGGGAACCATTGCGGCACTTGCCCATGACGTATTGCTAATAGTAGGGTCCTATTCCTTGTTCTACAGTATTGTGCCTTTCTCACTTGAAATTGACCAAAGTTTTATAGCCGCTATTCTGACCATTATTGGTTTTTCAATGAATGATACGGTAGTTATTTTCGACCGTGTTCGTGAAAACCTCAAATTGTATCCAAGACGCAATAAGAAGCGTGTATTGAATGAAGCTTTGAACCAGACGCTGTTGCGTACGTTCAGCACTTCGTTGACGGTGTTTATCACATTGTTGATCTTGTTCCTCTTTGGAGGGGACACCATCCGCGGATTCTCTTTTGCGATGTTGATTGGTACGATTACTGGTGTCTATTCAACACTGTTTATTGCTACACCTATTGCATACGAAGTTGAGAAACGCCAGCTCAAAATTACGAATGACGATTACGACGACGGGACCAAATAAGGCTTGTTCCTAAATAAAAAACGAGGCTGTATCACATTTCAAATGATGCAGCCTCGTTTTTTATTCATGTAACCCTTATTCAGTTAATGGATTGGGTTGTCATGAATCAGTAATTGGTATCCCTTTCTTTTAAGTGCGGCAATGAGAACCCGGGTGTCATTTTTAAACTGTGCACGTAATTTTACAATGGCACTGTCCAAATTTCGTGAAGTGAAATAATTGGCTTCTCCCCAATATTTGTTAAGCAAGAATTCCTTGGAAACCACTTTCCCAATTTGTTCGCTTAATTCATTTAATACAGCGCCTTGCAATTGTCCCAAATGGGTGCTAATTCCTTTATGAGTTAGCAAATAGGTAGTTGGATTGTAAAGATATTCGCCAATATGTATTTCTTGACCGGAACCAGTATTGAAATCCTTTAGAATATGTTTGATTCTAATGGTAAGTTCCTCCATATCAAAGGGCTTCTTGATGTAATCCGATCCACCAAGCTCAAAACCCTTTTTTACATCAGTAATGTCCGTATGTGATGTGAGAAATATGATGGGCGGTTTGGAAGGATTTTTTGAAAGCTCTTTTGCCCAATCAAAACCATTTCCATCAGGTAACGTCAAATCTAAAAGAATCATATCAAATATGTTATTTTGATAGACTTCTTTGGCCATTTGAAGATTGATGGCCATTTCTACATGATAGCCCATGCCGAGGAGATGTTCATTTGTGATATTTCGGAGGAAAGGGTCATCTTCGACAATGAGTAAATGTCTCATATTTAGTAGTATTTATGGTTCTGCAATGATAGTGAAAAAAAGCAAAATATCAAAAAATGAAACAATTCACTAACATAAAAAGAAGTGATAATGAGTGATTGTGATTGGTATCAATTAAAGAGAGTGCTTATCTTTGTCATGTAAAAATGAAGTACTGAGCTTACGATGATCTTTGTGAAAAGGTTTCCTCAGTAAAAAGGAATAATAACAATTAATGCGAACTTAACCTGTGAAGGAATACATGGATATGTTGAAGGCAAACTCATTTCACATGTAGTTTTAAGTTGCAAAAAAGGGGAAGCAGATTATCTGCTCCCCCTTTTCTTTTAAGACTATGCTCCAAGTAGTTTTTTCTCAGCTTGCTCTGCCTTTTCAAATTTGAATTGCTCGGAAATTGTTTTTATGTGGTTGACAATTTGATTGTTGCACAAGTTCCCGATGCTGCCCTCATGGGTATGCTTTACGGTCGTTATTGGGTTAAACTGCTTCGCTTCAATTTCAAGCCCCACTTGCTTGTAAGCATCTCTAAAGGGCATTCCTTCGGCGGTTCTGCGATTTACTTCCTCCACGCTGAATAAGTACACGTATTTCTCGTCATCCAGAATGTGTTCGTTTACTTCAATGTTTGCCATCATGGAGGTTGTCATGTGCAAGCAGTCGATCAATTCTCCGAAACTGGGAATAAAGACCTCCTTAATAATCTGTAAGTCTCTGAAATAGCCAGAAGGAAGATTTCCAGTTATGGCTGAAATCTGTTGGGGAAGGTTTTGAATTTTATTGCATTTGGCCCGAGTCAACTCAAATACATCCGGATTCTTTTTGTGGGGCATAATGCTCGATCCTGTGGTGAATTCAACCGGAAGTTTTATGAAATCAAAGTTTTGACTGGTGAACATGCAAGCATCAAATGCCAGTTTGGAAACTGTACCTGCAATCGATGCTAGCGCAAAGGCTACGGTACGTTCCATTTTCCCTCGCCCCATCTGAGCATACACTACGTTGTAGTTTAACCCGTCGAAGCCAAGCAAATCGGTTGTCATTTGACGATTCAATGGGAAGGATGACCCATAACCGGCTGCTGAGCCAAGGGGATTTCGGTTGCACACCTTATAAGCGGACAACAAGACCTGCAGGTCGTCCGTCAACGACTCAGCATAGGCGCCGAACCAAAGGCCGAAAGAAGAGGGCATGGCGACTTGCAAATGCGTGTAGCCAGGCATCAGCACGTTCTTATATCGGTTGCTTTGTGAAATCAACACTTCAAACAAACCCTGTACGGCATCAAACGTTTCTTTGATGGCTGCTCTGGTGAAGAGTTTTAGATCGAGTAGGACTTGATCGTTCCTTGAGCGGCCGCTGTGAATTTTTTTTCCCATATCTCCCAATGATCGGGTAAGCAACAATTCTACTTGGGAATGCACGTCTTCGATGCCTGGTTCGATTACAAACGCACCTACTTCAATTATGGTATATATTTTTTTGAGTTCGGCCAGTAATAAAGGCAACTCCTTTGGTTCAATCAAGCCGATACTTTCAAGCATTGTAATATGTGCCATGGATCCCAGTACGTCATATTTGGCCAAAAACAGATCCATCTCGGGGTCTTTTCCGACTGTAAACCGTTCAATAGCTTTATCAACGGCAATGCTTTTTTCCCAAAGTTTCATGCTGAAGTAGGAATTAAATGATTTGTCCTGATTAGTACGGGAGCGTGGCGAGCATGGCAGCCAGTTTGTCGATACCCTCCTCCAATTTATTTGAAATCATGGATTTAAGAAAAAAGGGAATGTCTGCCTTAAATGTCAATTTTAGTCTGGTATCCTCTGGAGCAACTTCCTGCAACTGAATCCACCCAAGAAACTCAATGGGTGACTTGACGGACTTCAACTTGATGGTCTTGTAGGGTTCACGTTCCACAATGCAAATGCCGACTTTGCCTACAGGGTCCACTTTGAATTGGCAGGAATCACTATCAAAGGTAAAGTCCTTGATTTTACCTTCCAACAAAGGTCTAACACTTTCCAAATTGTTCAAATCGGAAAGTTTTGAAAAGACACGTTCGGCAGAAAAGGGGATCTGCTTGATGTCGCTGCTGAATTCGGTCATGTTGGCAGTTATTTGGGTTGCCAGGTGGAAGGCGAGATACGCCATTCCTGCAAGGTTTGCAATTCAGATTCGTGGATGTAATTGGTAGCCAAGGCTGTTTCAAGAACCGCATCATAATTGCTTAAGGTGGTCAACTCCACTTTGGCTTTGCGAAAAGCCTCTTCAGCTTCGGGAAATCCGTAGGTAAAGATGGCCAACATGCCGATGACATCGCTACCATCCCTGCGTATGGCTTCCACTGCTTTCAAGCTGCTACCGCCGGTCGAGATGAGGTCTTCTATAACGACGACTTTCATCTTTGGTTTCAGGTCTCCTTCAATCAGATTTTCCAAACCATGGTCCTTGGGAGAGGATCGGACATATACAAAAGGCAAACCAAGTTCTTCTGCGACCATGGCTCCCTGCGCAATTGCGCCAGTTGCGACACCTGCGATGGCATCAACCCTGTCGTACTTTTCCCGGATGAGACGGGCAAGTTCAATTTTGATGAAATTGCGAAGATCGGGATATGACAACGTCTTGCGATTATCGCAATATATGGGAGATTTCCAACCAGAAGCCCAAGTGAAAGGGTTGGAGGGTTGGAGTTTGACAGCTTTGATTTTCAATAATTTGGATGCGACGATACGGTCTAATTTTTTCATCTTGATACTTGGAATATGATTGGAATTGGAACTGCTTTGTATTTTCTGCAAAAGTAATCAATCCATCAGAAAGATGGGGTGGAATATGCCTTAAATTTCGAATGATTCTACGTTAAAAGAGGTAATTAAGATTGATGTAGGTTCCCATCTTGGAACCATCGCTTTCATTCAATGGTTTGCCGAGTTCAAATGAAATGATGAAATTCTGATTCATTGCCACCTTTAGACCGCCACCTAAAGATGAATGGAAAGAGTCTTTCTTCTCCAGATTGAAATAGTTGGTTTTCTCAGTCGGTGTTAAATTGGACAAATCCCAGTCGATGGGATCCAAAATATAACCAGTATCAAAGAATCCGTTCAATCCAATGTAAAAATTCTGATTGATGAGTCTGAAATTCAAAACTTTCCAACGAAGTTCAACGTTCCCAAGGGCGAAGGCATCACCAACTACTCTGTTTCGCATGATCCCACGAAGGCTGTTGGCTCCCCCCAACCCGGTGGGGCTTGTACGAGTGGCAAAAGGCGACATGAAAACGGTGCGACGATAAAATGGTATTTCGTCCTTGCCGATTTTTCCTTGTACCCCCAATTTTACGGCCAGATTTAGACGGTTCATGATGAGACTTTGGAATTGTTTGTGCATTAAGGAATATCGGGCATAAGGGCTTTCATTCATAAAACCGGGAGCGACTTCAATAAGGGCTTCGGAACTGAACCCTTTATCAGGATTGTTCAAGGCATTTCGAGTGTCGTACAACAAGCCTGCCTTAAAAGCACTTACAAGGCCTCCGTCCGATTCTTTGGCACTCAGAATATTCCATCCGACGTATTTTTCATACAAGCTCTCCCCAGGGGTCAGTACCGGCAAGTTCACATTATTGTTTAATTTGCTATAATCGACAGCCCTATTGACGTAGTTGACAAGATTGTAACTTGCTTCCCAAAACAAGTGTTTAACAGGAAGATTTCCTTTAAAATCAGCCAAAAACCGCAACTGTTTTTGATTCATCTTGTATAAAGCTCGATTGCTTCCCTCCATCGTAGCTGAATAATCACTTTGGTAACCATTATACCCGAAAAAGTCAAGCATGTCTTCGGTGATGTAACTCAAGTCCAAAAATGTTCGAACACCTTTGAGAAGTTGATCGGAATCAAAATAAAAGCGAAGGACGGTACTTCCTTTTGTATATTTGGAAAGTTCCAAATAATAGGATTGGTCGTATTTGGGATAGAGTGTCCCATTTCCGTAATTGAATAAATTCAGGACAGCTCCATACTGAAACCCTTCATCCGAATTATAGGATATAGCAGGTAAAACGCCTAAGTTGAATCCTTTTTTGGCGGACTCCTGTGCTTGTAACGTGGCGCAGGTCAGAAATAGCAAGGCCAGAATCGTGTTCCTCTTCATGGTGTTTTGGATTAGAATTGCTGTTGCAACGAAACCTAAAAATACGAGGATTCTGTGAATTGACCAAATCAATACATATTTACATTGAAGATCAAGCCAATGCAAGTGCAAAAAAGGAGATCCGAACGTCTGGTATTTGCAGTAGGACCTGTCCGCATGCCACCAACGTTGATCCGCTTGTCAACACATCATCCACCAACATCAGATGCTTTCCACTAAAGGCGTCGGGGTTAATTGTCTCAAATAACCCTTGGGCATTTTCCCATCGGCTCCACAAATTTCTTGTTGTTTGAGTTGCATTGTGAACAGTTCTGCCAAGTAATGTTGTATTAATGGGAATACCAGTGACCTCATATAAGCCTTTGGCTATCCACTCGCTTTGGTTGTAACCTCGCTTTTTCTGCTTGAATTTATGTAGTGGAACTGGTATCAACAGGTCGACACCATTAAAAAACCCTTTTTCCTTCAGTTGATGTGCCGAAACGCTGGAAAGGCAACAGCCAATTTCCTTTTCTCCTTTGTATTTAAGAAGTTCCAGTGCTTTTTGTATGTTGGAGTCTTTGTTGTATCGAAAACCTGATGCAGCTCGCTCGAACTCTATTTTGCCCAAGAAACGATCGGAAGTATTGTTATCATGGAAAGTAACTTCATGAATCGAAGGCAATTCGTACAAACAATTCAGACATACATGTTGCTCACCATGTACTAACGGACGTTCACATAGCAGGCAAAGATTCGGCCAAGCCATGTCTGCCAAACCAGTGATGATTTCTTTGATTGTTTTTAAAACAGTAGGATTTTGGTCATTCATCTTCTTCCAAGCCCATTTTGCGAAGGCAGGCTCCTGCTTGCTCCAACTCAAACCCTCTACCTGCGGCAAACCGAAGTAACTTTCCTCTAAGCTCGTAAGGTGAATTGGCTTTAATGGAACGTTTTTTCTGGCGAAGCAGGTCGGTGAGCATATTAAGGTAGTCCTCTTCTTGTATTTCTGAAAGCCCTTCTTCTGCCACAGTGGATGAAATTCCTTTTTGACGTAGGGTATACCTAATCTTGATTCGTCCCCATTTGCCAAAACGGAACTTGTCTTTCACAAAAGCTTTCACATAGCGATTTTCATTGAGATAGCCTTCGTCCTGCAAATAGTTGATAAGTTTCGACAGATCATCGGAAGATAGTTCGAACCGCTTCAGTTTGTCGACAACTTCAGACTGGCAGTGCTCGGACATGGAACAATAACCGGCTGCGGATGCAAGGGCTTCAGTGTAGTTGCTCATTTTTTAATAAGTAGCTCGAATTATTCTATCTTTACCAGAAAGGTCTTGAATAAGATGCACTTCACTAAAGGGGAAGGTTTTAACCAAATCATAGGTTTCAATTCCTAGGTAACTGTTGATTTCAAAATACATGAATCCTCCAGGTTTCAACATTTCAATGGCTAGGTTGGAAATGATTCTATAAAAAATAAGTGGGTCATTGTTCTCAACAAACAAAGCTACATGTGGCTCGTAATCCAGGACATTGGTTTCCATCTCCTTGGCATCGCAGTGGCGGATATAGGGAGGATTGCTTACCATGATGTCCAGCGAAGCTTTTTGAAGGATACTTGGTACAAAATTCAAGACGTCGATCAACTCAAATTGAATAGAAACATTGTTGGAATCAGCATTTCCATGAGCAATTCTCAAAGCTTCAGTCGAGATATCCCAAGCTGATATTTTGGAGTCAGGCAACGCCTTTGCAAGCGATATGGCGATGCAACCGCTTCCTGTGCCAATGTCCAAGATGCGAATGCCGTGCCTATTGTTTCGGTTGTCGTTTGTAATTAGTTCAATCAATTCTTCCGTTTCTGGCCTAGGTATCAAGGCTCCAGGTCCCACATGAAAAGTAAGGCCGTAAAATTCAGTTTCGCCCAAAATGTATTGGATGGGCTCCTTGAGTGCCAACCGATCAATGGCTTCAACTAGTTTATCGAGGGTATGCTGGGGAAAATTCCTATCTTTGTCACTGTAAATCTGTACAGTGCTCATATTGGCCAATTTACTCAGCAGTAGACGCGAGAATGAACCGATCTCCGTCTGGGGATAAATGGGGTCCAATTTTTGATGCAGGTAGGCTTGATAGCGAAGCATGTTTAACAATTTGTTTACAAAGCTACTGATTTTTATCAAAAAAACAATTTCAAAAAATAAAAAAAGTGAGGTCTGAAGTCGATGATAATTTCTTTATGAGACGATGCCTGCAACTCGCCGCCAATGGGAAACAAACTTGTTCTCCCAATCCGATGGTCGGTGCTGTCATTGTTTATGAAGGTCGAATCATCGGTGAGGGTTGGCACCGAAAAGCAGGTGAGCCACATGCTGAGCCAAACGCTGTTCGCTCCGTGAAAGAATGCGAACTACTCTGCAAATCGACATTGTATGTAAGCCTTGAACCTTGTTCCCATTTTGGGAAGACGCCACCTTGTGTGGATCTCATTATAAAATGGGGAATTCCACGCGTGGTCATAGGAACATTGGATCCATTTCCTTTGGTAGCCGGGCGAGGTGTTGCAAAGCTGAGGGAGGCTGGACTTGAAGTAGTTGTCGGCCTTGAAGAAGACGCATGTCGAACGCTGAACAAGTCGTATTTTCATTATTTGATTTCAGGTCGCCCTCGGATCATACTTAAATGGGCTCAAACAGCCGATGGTTACATTGATACTCTCCGATTGGTGGGAGATGAAAAGACCTCACTTAAGATTTCAACACCATTTACACAATTGATTACTCATAAGCTACGTGCGGAATGTGATGCTATTTTAGTGGGCACCAATACAGCTTTGTTGGACAATCCAAGTCTGAATGTCCGAAACTGGTCGGGAAAGAACCCGTTGCGGTTGGTCATCGACCGACAGGGAGTGCTGCCTAAAACCTCCAAATTGTTGGACGGAAATATCGAGACGGTTGTATTTACGGGAGTAAAATCGGGCAGGGAAGGCCATACAATCTGGATCAAGTTGAACTTTAAGCAAGATGTATTGAGTCAAATGATGTCTGAATTGTATCGTCTAAAGGTTCAGAGTTTATTGGTGGAAGGTGGTGCACTCATGCATGAGTCTTTCCTGCAAGCAGACCTTTGGGATGAAATACAGGTGGAAACATCGAATCAATATATCGGAAAAGGTGTAAGCGCACCTTCGATTGAGCAACTAATCTCAACCTCAGGCAACATTCAGAAATACGATGCTGGTTCCAACTATCGCGAGATTCGCAATTACGAACATGCCCGTTAAAAACGGTTTTTTTTAAGGTTAAGATAATTAGCGGGTCAAACATCTCTAATTTTTCATAAAACTTCAGACCCAATCCCACAAAAGATAAAATTCTTAGTACTTTTGCGGATTAAGGAAACGGATTTAACAAAAGGACTGTTCATGAACCGTTTCAGTCCATGTAAAAAAATCAATATGACCATCAAAAGGAACTATATAAACGTCCTTTCTCTGTTGTTATCAGTTTTGTTTGTCTCTTGTTGGGATAATTTCGAGGAACGAACTTTCTATTCTGCCAACATTCAGAAATTTAGTTTCGACGCACACGACACTTGCCCGTACATTCAGAATTACGTTTTCAACATCGATCAATATCACGGTATCGCTGCCGACACTACTACGGGCATCATTCAGAACCTGGATTCCCTGCCGTATGGAAGTGTTGTCAACTCCTTGTACCCGAACGTCACATTCCAATCTACAAACGGTAACATCTATGTTAACGATTCACTTTGGGAAGATGGTGATTCGCTCGATTTTTCTAGACCTCTGGTGATAAAGAATACCTCATACGATGGGCTTTTCACCAAGGCTTATACGGTTTTCATCAATGTACATAAGGTTGACCCTGATTCCATGAGTTTGGAACCGATGAGTACTTCATTACCGGGGACCGCCTCTAAAAGTAAGATTATTGAATCGAACGGGAATTTGCTCGACTATGTTTCTGCTCTCGGAGGTGGACTAGAATTATTCCGATCCGCTGACACCTGCAAGACTTGGACATCTCAAATTGTCTCCGGTCTGCCAGGTGAGATGAATCTTTCGTCCATTTGTACCTATGGTTCAAAATACTACATCACTTCAAAAAGTCACTTGTCATATCGATCCGATGACGGGCTATCATGGACTTCCATCAGCCCTGTTACAAGCGGAGGTGCTCCTGCTACGGTGCTGAATCTCTACGGTGAAATCAATAAGAAATACATAAACGATCCAGAACCTTCCGCATTGATGGGTATGCTTATCACCGCCGCGGGTGATACGTGTTTTGGTAGAAGCACGGATGGTATCACGTGGACCATCGGGGCAAAGGTCCCTGAGAATTTTCCATTCACAGACTACGCACAAATAAAAAGTGCTACTGTCACCAACGTTCAGTTTTATACCGTAGCCGGTGGATTCGACGCTTCAGGTACTCATACAGCTAGTGTCTGGTCTACCGAAGACGGAAGAAACTGGATTTCCGTCAACGACGGAACCGTATCATTCAACGCAATACCAAAACGAAAGAATGCATTGTTGTTTTCTTATGATGGATTTCTGGTCTGTTTTGGCGGACAGGATGATGCAGGCACCCTCCAAAAAGACTTGTATGTGTCACCCGACCATGGAAAAACTTGGAAGGCCGCCGATGACAAATGGGCATTTCTAAAAATGAACAGTGGATTGGCTGGAGCTAGCGTTTATATTCAGCATGTGCCCGATTTGGTTTATAATAAGGACAGAGAGTTTATTTGGATATTGGGTGGCACACGGAATGACGGCGCTTCCAAAATAATCTGGAAAGGCTTTTTGAACAAGATGGTTTTTGCCCGCCGATAACGGTGTGGAATCAATAAAATACTTAAAGTTGTTTTTTAGCGTTTATTCCTGATAAAGACAATGTACGCATGAAACGACTCATTGAAATAATATTTACAATAATGTTCCTACTCATGCCAGCGGGTATGAAAGGCCAAGCTTATCGTATGGAGTTGGGGCTTCTTGGTGGTGGGTCTTCCTACATGGGGGATGCCAATTCCACAAAACCTCTGTTGAATGAACAAGCTGCGTTTGGTTTGATTGGTCGTTACAACATCAATGGAAATCTGGCATTGAAAGCCAATTTGCTGTCTGGGGGAATATCCGGTACGACCATTGGCGATGCAAACGCTTACCTCAATGGTGAAGAGCTTCAGTTCAACCGCCGATTTGTGGATGCAGGGATTCAATTTGAACTTGGATTTTACCAATATGGTGTACCGAGTTATAGACCAGGATCCAGCAGCATTTGTCCCTATATCTCGGCAGGCTTTGGATTCACCGGATATCATTCTGACAGGACCCGGCTTTGTGCAAACATACCTTTTGGCTTTGGGATCAAGGCCAAATTGATGCCTAGGCTCAACGTCGGCTGCGAATGGTCTTTTCGTAAGACGTTGGCAGACGATCTGGATTTCTCCAAAGGAACAACGGCCTTTCAGCTCAACAACAATTGGGCAGGAACCGGAACATGGAATAAAAACAAGGACTGGTATTCAGTCCTGATGCTATATGTCACACTTGACTTGTATAGAACAGGTTCGGATTGTTACAAATGATTATGTCCTATCTCGATAAAATAGACAAAACAAGAGTTCCCAAACACGTTGCCATCATCATGGACGGTAATGGACGATGGGCTAAAAGCATTGGGCGGGAACGAGCCTATGGCCACATGGAAGGCGTAGTCTCCGTGCGACAAGTCGTGGAGGCTGCCCGAGAATGCGGGATTTCTTACCTGACTCTTTATACTTTTTCTACCGAGAACTGGAACAGACCCGAATCGGAAGTCATTGGTCTGATGGACTTGATGATGAAATCTTTTGAGCACGAAACGCCCGATCTAATTAAATTCGGGGTAAGCCTGCAAATCATTGGTGACTTGAGCCGGCTTCCACAAAATTTGCAGGAACGTGCCGCCAAATGCATCAGTGATACATCAGGCGGACATGCTCTGACGCTGATTCTGGCACTTAGCTATTCTTCCCGATGGGAAATCATAAAAGCCATCAAGGCAATTTCACACGATGTGAAAGAAGGTAAATATACTGAAAACGACATTGATGTGGACCTGTTCAATAGTTACTTGACCACCAAAAATTACCCCGAACCCGATTTGCTCATCCGCACTGGTGGCGAGTTGCGTATCAGCAACTTCCTCATGTGGCAGCTTTCGTATTCGGAGCTTTATTTCTCAGAAATTCCCTGGCCCATTTTCCGCAAGGAAGAATTATGGGAGGCAATTTATTGCTTCCAGAACCGCGAAAGGCGTTTTGGCCAGACGAGTGAACAAGTCCAAAAATAGACAATCCCGAGATTATATGATGTTTAGAAAACTCTTTGCTTCTTTCTTTGCCTTGTGCGCGTTGACCCTTTTTCTGCAGAAGGCAGAGGCAGCAACAACCGAAGACAAGCTTCCCGAAATATTCTATGCAACCCCCAGAGAATATAAGATTGCTGACATTGCTGTAACAGGCATGGAAAATTATGAAGACTATGTATTGATTGGCCTTTCCAACCTGAGTGTCGGTCAAATCATTAAAGTCCCTGGAGATGAGATTACGGAAGCATTGAAACGCTATTGGAAGCATGGTTTGTTTTCGGATGTGAAAATTGTGGCAACCAAGATTCAGGGCAGTCAAATTTGGCTTGAGATCAAGTTGAAGCCTAGACCACAGATTTCAGCCATTAATTATCATGGTATTAAAAAGTCCGACAAGGACGACCTTGAAAAAAGCATTGGCCTGACCATCGGGAATCAGATTACTCCGAATATTGCTGACAAAGCCAAAGTCCTCATTAAAAGACATTACGACGAAAAAGGTTTCAAGAATGCCGAAGTGGATATTATACAAAAAGAGGATCCAACTGACAAGAGCAAAGTCATCGTCGATGTCAATATTGATAGGAAGGATAAAATCAAAGTCAATCAGATCATTTTTGATGGGAACGTGGCATTTTCCGATTCCAAGGCTGCAAGGGCCATGAAAAAGACCAAACAGAAGGGTCGCATTGAAAATATTTTCAGCAGCAAAAAGTTTGTGGAAGCTGAGTACGAAAAGGATAAGGTTTTGCTTATTCAGAAATACAATGAGTATGGTTATCGTGACGCCATTATTTTGGAGGATACGGTGTATAAATTTGATGACAAGTCGGTTAACGTCTACATTAAGTTGGATGAAGGCAAACGTTATTTCTTTAGAAATATCACTTGGGTTGGGAATTCAGTTTACTCGGCGGACAAATTAAACCGTACACTTCAAATAAGTAAAGGCGATGTTTACAACCAGAAACGGTTGGATGAGCGCTTGAAGACTTCACAAGCCGAAGATGCCGTATCCAACTTGTACATGGACAATGGGTACCTGTTTTTTCAGGTCGATCCCGTGGAAGTCCGTGTGGAAGGCGATTCCATTGACTTGGAGATGCGTATACATGAAGACCGCCAGGCCACCATCAACCGAGTCAACATCACCGGCAATGATAGACTATATGAAAATGTTGTCCGTCGTGAACTCCGCATCAAACCTGGTGCTTTGTTCAGCAAATCCGACCTAATGCGCTCAGCACGTGAAATCCAACAGATGGGACATTTTGACCCCGAAAAGATGGGTTTGGATCCTGTGCCCGATTATGAGGCAGGAACGGTTGATATCAACTTGAATTTGACTCCCAAGAATAATGACCAGATTGAATTCTCAGCTGGTTGGGGTTCCACCGGTATCGTTGGGTCCGTCAGTTTGAAATTTACCAATTTCTCCATTCGAAACCTACTTAATCTGGGTACCTATAAAGTATTGCCTCAAGGAGACGGGGAAACGTTCTCCATCACAGGCCGTTCGAATGGCAATTATTACAGTTCCTATAGTTTCTCCTTTTTGGAACCTTGGCTAGGTGGCAAACGCCCAAATTCATTCTCCTTTTCTGGATATTATTCCCATCAAAGCGATGTCAGTTCTCGCTATTACAGCAATTATAGCAACATGTACAACAACTATAACTATTATGGCGGTTATGGTGGAAGCAGCAGCTATGGCAACAACAGCAGCTACGGTGGGAGCAGTTCGTATATGTATGAACTGGACCCGGACAAATACCTCAAAATGTGGGGACTTTCCATGGGACTCGGAGGTCGTATGACTTGGCCCGACGACTATTTCCAACTTTATGGAGAATTGTCTTATCAGCACTACAGTTTACAGAATTGGAATTATTTTGTAATCAGCAATGGTAAAAGCAATGATTTGAGTGTCTCGTTGACGTTGTCAAGAAAATCCGTCGACAATCCATTGTATCCACGCTTCGGTTCCGATTTTACGCTTTCAGCCCAGTCGACTTTGCCTTATTCCTTATTTGGCAAATACACTACGGCCGATTACAAGCAAATGGTTGAGAATAAGGAATATGAGAAGTTATACAAGTGGATTGAATATTACAAGATCAAGTTAAAGAGCAAAACTTATACACCGCTTTCAGCCAATCGGAAATTAGTATTGATGACCCGCTTTGATTTAGGCTATTTGGGTTCTTTCAATGATTACAAGCTTTCTCCGTTCGGCATGTTTTATCTGGGTGGTGACGGTACGACGGGCTATAGCAGCACCTATACCTACGAAACGATGGCTTTGCGCGGTTATGAAAATGGTGCCCTGGGTACCAACTACATTTATGAACGCCTTGGTTTGGAACTGCGTTATCCGTTGATGATGGAAACATCCACAACGATTTATGGCCTCGGTTTTGTTGAAGCCGGTAATGGTTGGAGCAAACCCAAAATGTGGAGTCCGTTCGACTTGAAACGTTCTGCCGGTGTTGGTGTGCGCATCTTCTTACCCATGGTGGGCCTGATGGGTATCGACTGGGCTTATGGGTTTGACAAGGCACCGGGAGCGTCAACGGCAAGTGGAAGTCAGTTCCACTTCATCATTGGTCAAGAGTTTTAAAATCTGTAAAAACGATACAAAAAGATTGTTAACACAATTATACAGATGATTTTTTTATCGTACTTTTGATATTATTGACATTCAAGACTTAAGACTATGAAAAAAGTATTGTTCGTTTTTGTTGCACTTATAATGACCAGCATGACCAGTTTTGCTCAAAAAATTGCGTTGGTCGACATGGAGTACATCTTGAAAAAGATTCCTTCTTATGAAATGGCAAACGATCAATTGGCTCAGGTATCTAAAAAATGGCAGGCTGAAGTGGATGTGCTCACCAAAGAAGCAAAGGATCTGTATACCAAATATCAGTCAGAGATGGTTTACCTTTCGGACGATCTGAAGACTAAGCGCGAAGCAGAAATCCTTGCCAAGGAAAAAGCGTCAGCCGAACTTAAGAAAACTTATTTCGGTTCCGAAGGTGAACTTTACAAGAAACGTCAAAGTCTGTTGACCCCGATTCAAGATGAGATTTACAACGCCATCAAGGCGTTATCCGAAGAAAAAGGTTATACCCTCATTCTGGACAGGGCATCTGGAGACAACATCATTTTTGCTTCACCCAAAATGGATATCAGTGACGAAGTGTTGCAAAAATTAGGATATTAATATGTACATTTGCGCCCAAAATAAAGAAATTCAACAATAAATATAGAACAAATGACCAAAAAACTCTTCTTTGCACTGGCCTTGCTTTTACCCCTGACCGCTTTTGCCCAGGATCTCAAGTTCGGCTATTTCAATCGCGCCGAAATTTTCCAAAGCATGCCTGAAACCGTTGCTGCTACCAAGAAAATTGACGAAATCGCCAAAAATTATGAAACCGAACTGATGAAAATGCAGGAAGAATATCAGAAAAAGGGTTCTGATTTTGTTGCTGCCAAGGATAGTCTACCCGAAGCCATCAAGGTTCGTCGCATGACGGAAATTCAGGATTTGGAACAACGTTTGCAGTCTTTTTATCAGGATTCCCAGACAGAAATCAAAAAGACTCAACAAGATTTGATCGCACCAATCAATACAAAATTGATGGCAGCCGTAAAGGCAGTAGGTCAGGACCAAGGGTTCATCTATATCTTTGACACTTCCGCCAATGGAGAATTGATGTATTGGTCTGTCGACAAATGTGTGGACGTTACGAATGCCATTCGAGCCAAGCTCAACCTGAAGTAGGCACTAAACAGATTGAAGGAAGGATGATGCTAAGTCATCCTTCCTTTTTTTTCAGTCAAACGTAAAATCATGCAGATCCAACAAGGCCCCATTGGTGTTTTTGATTCAGGTTATGGAGGTTTGACCATACTCGAAGAGTTTCGGAAAAAACTTCCTGGATATGATTATCTGTACTTGGGAGACAATGCACGTGCGCCCTATGGGAACCGTTCCTTCGACATGGTGTATGAATTTACGCGTCAAGCGGTGAAGTTTTTGTTCGATCAGGGTTGTCATTTGGTCATCCTCGCCTGCAACACCGCCTCCGCAAAAGCCCTGAGAACCATTCAGCAAGTGGACTTACCGACATTGGACGTTGATCGGAGAGTCTTGGGCATTCTCCGCCCCACGGTTGAAGCGTTGGGCTCAATGACCAAAACCCGCCACGTGGGTTTGATAGGTACGCCCGGAACCATTCAATCGGGTTCCTACCCAATTGAAATCAGTAAATTTTTTCCAGATATCGTCGTAACAGGTGAGGCATGCCCCATGTGGGTCCCTTTGGTCGAAAACGGGGAGCATGAGTCCAAAGGAGCTGAGTACTTTGTTCGAAAAAATCTGGATCATTTGTTCGATGCCGATCCTGAGATTGACACCTTGATTTTAGGCTGCACCCATTACCCCTTATTGCTGCCGCTCATTCAACGCTTCGTGCCAAAAGGTGTGCTTGTCGTTTCGCAGGGTGAATACGTCGCACAGAGCCTTATTTCGTATCTGGATCGCCATCTGGAACTGGCTGCACGTTGCAGCAAAGGGGGCCGAATCCATTATCTGACAACAGAGTCAGTTCAGAAATTCGAAGAGAACGCCTCCATCTTCATTAAGAATCCAGTTCGAGCCGAACACGTACGTTTGGGTTAGAAGCCCCGTTGACGCATCGCCTCGAACGTAAGGACGGCTGTCGAGACCGAAACATTCAGTGAGTCGATGACGCCACGCATCGGAATTTTAATGTGTTTGTCGGCGTTGTCCAGCCAAAAATCCGTCAAACCGTCGGCTTCAGTCCCCATAATGATGGCTGAAGGGCCTTTTAAATCGCAATCTTGATACCATTCGGATGCTCTTAGTTCGGCTGCATGCGAACGGATGTGTTGCGATTTCAGCCACTCCAAACATTCAATGGACGAACAAACGGCCACCTGTACGGTGAACAAGCAGCCGACGCTGGAGCGAATGGCGTTTGGATTGTATAAATCGGTAAGCGGATCGCAAATGACTACGGCGTCTACGTTCGCTGCATCTGCTGTTCGTAGGACTGCTCCCAAATTACCAGGCTTCTCTACGGATTCTAAGACAATGATGAATGGATTTTTATTCAAACGGAGCAAGTCCAATCGGTGCTCTTTCGGTTTGATCAAAGCAATGAGTCCGTCTGAGCCTTCTCGATAAGCCACCTTCTCAAACACAGCCTGTGAAAAAGCAATTTTTTTATTGGCGACGATTCGATTCAGAAGTTCAGGATATTCGCTTTTGGCATAGATTTCGGGACAGACATAAACGACTTCCGGCTCATGGCCTGCATCCAAAGCCAGGCCGATTTCTCTGGCGCCCTCGACAACGACCAGCCCTTGTTCCCTACGTTCGCGAGCTTTGGAAAGCTGTACGATCTGTTTCACTCTGGGATTTTGTAAACTGGTGATTTGTTCCATGGATGCGGGCTTAATGAGGGGTCAAATGTGCAAAAAGATTTTGAGGTGCCCAAAAAAAACGCTATGTTTGTCTGATTCCGCATACATCCAATATTCCCTTTCATGCTTGAACTTGAACCGACCGGCTGGACCGAATACGAACTCATCGATTCCGGTGGTTTTGAAAAACTCGAACGATTTGGCAAATACATTCTCCGGCGGCCTGAGCCTCAGGCTGTGTGGGGTAAAAGCATACCTGAAGACGAATGGGGCAAGTTGTCTCAGGCCTGGTTCAAACGAGCCAAGGGAAAAGAGTCTGCCGACTTCGAGCGGGGCGAATGGTTGCAGAAACCATCCATGCCCGGCCAATGGTTTGTAAACTATGATTACAAAGACATGCACTTGAAGTTCCGACTTGGAATGACCTCCTTCAAACATGTCGGCCTCTTTCCTGAACAGGCTTCCAATTGGGATTACATTTACAACCAGGTTAAAAACATGGGCATTGAGAAACCTCGAGTCATGAATCTATTCGCATACACGGGTGGTGCCTCCTTGGCCGCCTGTGCTGCTGGGGCTGAAGTCACTCATGTAGACTCTGTCCGTCAAGTCCTGACTTGGTCCCGTGAGAATATGGAGGCTTCAAACTTGAATGGTATCCGTTGGATGTTGGAAGATGCCTTGAAGTTTGTTCAAAGAGAAGTGAAACGCGGAAAGGTATATGAAGGCATCATTTTGGACCCACCTGCCTATGGTCGCGGGCCCGATGGCGAAAAGTGGGTGCTGGAGGAAAGCATCACTCCATTGATGGAGGCATGCAGTCTACTTTTGAACCCACAATGCGGTTTTCTCATACTCAATCTCTATTCCATGGGTTTTTCAGCCATCATCGCCAGCAATTTGCTGGAATCTTTTTTCCCCAATGCAGGTGAAATTGAATATGGTGAACTTGTCGTACCTGATCGTTCAGGAAAAAAATTGCCACTCAGTGTTTTTGCTCGTTTTTCTACACGTAAGATTTAAATCATCAAACAAACAATCATGAGAAAGTCAGTCACATTCATTTTATTGACCTTTTTTTTAATGGCTTGTGCAACCCCCAACTCCTACAATCTGAAGGGCAGTTCGGACAATGCGAAATGGAACGGTCAGAAGGTATTGCTTTATGGCATCAATGAAGCAACCGGTCTTGTCGCATTAGATTCGACCATAATCGAAAAAAATGCATTCAGCCTCAAAGGTAAAGTCGATACTGCCGGATGGTATGTATTGATGATTCACAATGGTGATGCGCAACCAGTATATAAAGACTTCTATGTGGGTGGCAAACTAATTTGCGAGGTGAAAGCCGACAAAATCCGTATTACAGGATCTCAGGTCAACGATGCTTATCAATCGTTCGAAGATCAATATACCGTCATGACAACCGACTTAGTCAAATTGAATGAAGTGGTTAAAGCGAATCCACAGGATGAGTCGGCCAAAACGGCATTTAATGCCGCCTATGCGACCTTCCTGAAATCTTTCCGCGAACTATCTAAAAAGACGGTGATGGACAATATGGGCAATCCATTGGGCGCACACATCTTTCAGGCCGCATTGAGTTCGTTGGAAAACAGTGATTTGGAAGCCATACTTGCCAAAGCAACACCTGAGTTCTTAAAGGATAAGACGGTCTTAATGGTCAAAGCTCAAATGGACTTGTCTAAAAAGGTTCAAGAGGGAAGTAAATGTCCCGAACTTAAGATGAAGACACCGGATGGAGCCCAAATCTCTTTATCTGAATTCGTCGGTAAAGGCAATTATGTTTTGATAGACTTTTGGGCTTCGTGGTGCTCACCTTGCATGCGCGAGCTTCCCAATGTTCTGGAATGTTACAAAACGTACCATTCGAAGGGATTCGACATCGTAGGGGTCTCCCTTGACGAGGATATCACTGCTTGGAAAGGAGCCATCGAAAAGAATAAAATACCATGGCACCACATGTCCGATTTGGCAGGCTGGAAAAGTTCTGCTGTCTCCGTATTCGCTTTCTCAAGCATTCCGCATACTGTGTTGTTGGACCCAAATGGTCTCATTATTGCAAAAGACTTAAGGGGAGAAGAGCTGAAGGCGAAATTAAGTGAACTATACAAATAACCTCCGCAAAAATATGAAACGGCTTGATCATTTGATTGACCAAGCCGTTTCAATTTGTCGGGATGAGAAGACTCGAACTTCCGACCTCTACGTCCCGAACGTAGCGCGCTACCAACTGTGCTACATCCCGAGCTAAATGCAGTGCAAAGATAGAAAAACGATTTAGTTTCTCCAATAGAAAAAACCACTTTCAAAGGAAAATATTGGGCTCAAGTCTTTGTTTATTCAAAAAGGAATCGTACTTTTGTGCCCGCTAAAGAGATGGTACCATAGCTCAGTTGGTAGAGCAAAGGACTGAAAATCCTTGTGTCCCCGGTTCGATTCCTGGTGGTACCACACAAAAAACGTCAAACGCTTTTATAAGTGTTTGACGTTTTTGTTTTATTACTGAATCAACGTTGCAACCTCTGCTTTTCTGCTTGCTGCCTTGAAGAGTTTGAGCCTATTCGTTTTTACTGGCTTCACAATGAATTCCGGAACATTGAACGATTTGAAATACCGTTTGTTAAACAACGGGTCTTTTTGAGGAAGAACGAAGGGTTTGTGAACTTTACCATTCGAATCGAAGTAGGAAATGTAGAATCGGGTGTAGGAGCCGTCTTCCCGGCGAGAGCTAAAAATAATCCATCGACCGTTCGAAGACCATGAATGGTAGCTTTCCACATCGGGACTGTTCATTACATCAATGTCCACCAGTTTTCGAGTTGCTATGTCCATCATATACAGATCGCTGCTCTTGTGCCAAATATGAAAATTCCCGTAATCGGCCATGGTGAACAATAAATACTTCCCATCGGGTGATACTCTGGGATACGTGGCACTTTTGCCGATTGATGCTGCATTGAACATCGTGTCTGCTTTACCAAAAGTCCTAGTGGCCTTGTCGAAGGGCATTCGAACGATGCTGTATTTGATTGTTTGGTAATTTGTAATCACTTCAGACTCGATTTCAGTCTCCACACTATCCTGTTTGGGCTTGAATTTGGCGGCTACGTAATACAGATATTTTCCATCAGGACTCCAGTATGGAAAAGTTTCCAGCCAATCGTTGGTGTCGGTGATCTTTGTTACTTCATTTTTCTCAACATCGTAAAGAATCAAATCGGATTTGGAGTCCAAGACTTCAACCTTATCTGCATTCTTTGAATGGAAATTTTGGCCAATCGTATTTGTGGAATAAGCGATAATGTTCATAGTCGGATGCCATGACGGGTATACGGCACCCGATTTTAATCCTACTGCTTTAGGACTGACCTTCCTGAGTTTGTTGCCAGTCAACAACAATGTACCACCGTTCTTGCCACGCACATGAAGTTGCATATTGCCCGTTGAGTTGTAATTTTGGAAAGAATGACAGTTGACACAATGGGGGTTGCTGTCGGTGCAAAAGATTCGATTGTCAATTAGGGTTGTCACATCAAAGCTTTCAAGGTCCCTTTGGTTGATGGACATGTCCTCGTACATGGTATAAAGCGGTTGAATGGCTCTATATACGATGTAGTTGTCAATGTTATCAGCAGTGATGTGATTGGTTATGCATGGGTATTTTTCCCAACCCTGGCTTCTTTTTAAATAAACTTCGAAATATAGGTCGTTCCCTTTATTTGTATTCAGCAGGTCTTTCCAATCTTTAAGGCCAATTTGTACATCTCGTCCGCGAACCAAAATTGATTTTCCGTTTGTCGAAAAGATTTTCGTCAAATAGTCGGATGCTTCCATGTTGATGTGAAAATTCAAAGGGGCGATGTTGCATGGGATGGAAACATCAACATAGTCGGGGTAAATATCCAGTTTTTCCTTTACGTCAGCATAAGTGGATGGAATTCGATTGCAGGAACTCCAAGTAACTGCCAGACAAAGGAATAGGAGGTTTTTGAATGTACGGAATGCCATGGTTTGAAGCATAAATTAGTTTTTATAACCTTTGTTTTCCTCCGGAGTAGATTGGGGGCCTTTTACGAAAAAATAATAATACCAATACGTCTTTCCATATTGTGGATAAAACATTTCCTTCAGGGTTCCTTCAGGGTAATTTCCATATTTCTGAACCATCGTTAGAAAATCCTTGAACTCTGCAATCACATTGCTATCAAAAGGTGCACCGCTGATATCCATTTTTGTTAGATCTGCATATAAAAGTGCTGCTTCTTGAAAGTGAACAGGAATCTTTTTAACCGGATTTAATTTCACCCATCTAAAAAGTCGGGGCCAAAAACGTTTGTCGTCCTTGATATCCATATTGAATAGAACTGATAACTCCGTCAATTCTTTTGGTACTACGGTCATAGAAGAAAAATGGATTCTAAGAAAGCTCTCAAGGTTGTAATAATCCTCATTTAATACATCGTTGAAATTTGTCAATGGCAAAATGCTCTTAAACTCAGGTGAACCAGCTATCGTTTCGGGGTGATCTATATACCGTTGATGTTTCAATGCCCACGATTTATGGAACAGAGTCGAAAGGAGTACATCGTTGTATTTTTTCGCAAGCGCTACATTACCACTAAGAAGGGCACTAAGTACGGAATACTTTAAAAAAGAGTTGTTCAATCCATATTCAACGATACCTTCCATGCACCATTTCGTACAATAGGGTGAAATTCCGTATTGGTAATAAAAAGTGGGGGCAGCAATGTGAATGGGTACGATAAATCTGGGAGAATTTATTTCTTTATCTCCATTCTTATAATGGTACATATCGTCTCCTGCCATTCCAAGTTTGAATAAAGCTAAATTGGTTGTCATTACAATAAGCCTGGAGGGTTCTTCTTTTTGTTTTCCGGCCATTCGAAGTACTTCATGCCATTCTTCGTTGTCTGCTGCTCTCAGCATGGAAATTTCAGTATTGAAATTTTGATCCTTGAAGGAAAATAAGTAAACCAATGCTGTAAAGGTGATAAAGATGGAAACCGGGATAACCTTGATCCACATTTTCTGTATGGCATGATCCTTCTCTTGTTTTACCCATATGATGCTTAAAAAGAAAACTGCCAAAGCAAAGAAAGGAAGCCAAAGTTTGAATTCAGCCCCTTTAAAAGTAAAATAGGGAAGATTGGCTATGTAAATGTCACTAAAAGCAATCTGTTCAAAAATGCAACGGTAGTAAAAAATGGGAATCAGTATCAGGGTTGCCGCTATTGAAAGTACGGATACGATTGAACTATGTTGTTTGTTTTCCAAATGATTTTTAATGGAAACAAGTAGCATTAAAAAACCTCCAGAAAGTGAATAAACGCCACATAACGGATATCCAATAAGTAGAAAAAGGATGGCGAACAGGGTTTTATGGATTGTTTTGTTGATTTTCTTAAATGCAAACAAGCCCAATAGAAGAATAAGAATACCAATGATGTTGTTGAAAACATACCCGTCCACCTTGATGAAATAAATCATGTATCCCAATTCGGTCATGCATAAGATGAGCGCCAAGGAAGGGATGAAAGCCAAGGGATAGAGCCACCCTTTCAAATCAAACACTTTTGCCGTGAGCATGCCGACCAGCATGATTAAGATTGTAAATAGGATTGTGCCCGCAATTGGATAATAGAAAAATTGATTCAAGAAAGAGCCAACATACATCGATAAGCCGCCTACTCGTTGAAGGTCGTCAAGAAGGAATTGCTTGTTGAAGTCAAACAAATCCAGATCCTGCAGCTTCCAAAGGAAATCCGGATTCTGTCCCAAGGTCATGAACAATGTGAATAAGAGGACAATCCCAGGTGTTATCCAAAGAAGCATGCTTTTCACATGTTCACTTTGATCAATTCTTTTTGAATTCTTGGTTTTTTGTTGAACTTGTTCCGACCTTTTCATAAAATTTCCTCCAGTCTTTCATTAGCTTGCGACAACGGCTGCACCTTCAATTTCAACCAATAGATTCTCACGGCAAATATCCGCTTGAAGGTATGAAACGGTCGCTTCAGGGAATCTGGCTTCACAGATACTCCTAACTGCCCGAAAATCGTCCACTTTCTTGATGTATGCCCTTAAATAGGTGAATCGTATTGATTGTTCATTGAAGTTCGGTATCAACTCATGCATGTTGTTGATGGTAATTTCAGTCTGAATGCAGATGTCGCCGATTCCGATGGTTTCTTGACCGATGATGGAAGCAGTGCCCGAAATGAAAACCATCGTTTCTTCTTCGGTTTTCAATAATTTTGCGCGTTCGAACAAGGGCGTTTTCTTGGTTTGCCCAGATGTAGTGTCGCCGACCAAATAGACTTGGTCGTATTTGTAGGCATCCTGCTGCTTTGGATTTGACAATCCGAACTTTTGAACGGACGGACTGGCTTTTACAGCAAAAAAATCAAGGTCATAGTTCCCATTTCTTGTTCCGATTCCAGTAGCAGAAGGATATCCTTCCTTGAATTCAGTCGCTGAATAGTATTTTTGACGTATCTCGTTGAATATTTGGTAATGCTGAAGTGTTTTTTCACCCATGTGGCGAATATTCAGAATACTTGGTATGTAATTCCATTGACGGACAATATCAGCAAGTGTCATGTTTTCTATCTCAAGAATCTGACGAACTTTTTCGAATGAAAAGTCAATTTGGTCTGCGAGTGGAATGTTCTCTAGTGCGCTCGCTATCCCGATGCCCCAAATTGATTTCCCGAATGCGGAGGTTACACGAGTATAACGAACGTTGTCAAAGTTGAGGTATTCGATAGAATCTGCAGCCTCATCCACCCAGATTTCTATGGATACTACGGAATTATAAGATTGAGCCTGAACATTAAAAGGCAGTGACAATTTTTTTTGTTCCAATGCTACCTGAATATCATGCTTCTTCCTGAAATAATCCGAATCCGATTTGGAATCGATAAACAAGATAGCTCCTAAGACAGGATTGCCATGAAGGAAAGACTCCAATTTATCAAGACATTCAATCAAATTATCAGGGAAGGAGTGGTGCTCTGGTGCGGAGAAGGAAAATTGTCGTATCATTCCAATTGAAGGTTAAGGATCTTTCCATTTCTGGAAGAATTATCCAAAAATAGTAAAATCATCAACACACTTAAAGATTGTTCGTCCTTTATTTTAAACCAGCAGTCTATTTCTATGCTAGAATAGTACTAATGGTGGATGTAACGTTCGTTCAAATTGGTTGTTCCTTCTTTTTAACCACCTTTTTTTTCGGTGCAGTTTTCTTTTTCGGAGCTACGCCCTTTTTAGTTGCAGACGTTTTTTTAGCGGCTGAGGGCTTTCTTTTGGCAGGTGTTTTCTTAGTGGCACCTTTATCAGTCTTTGATGCGCCAAATTTTCGGCTTCCAGCCTTCTTTGCAGGCTTCTCGCCCTGCTCGGCAATGAGCTTTTGGCAATCCTCCAAAGTAAGTGTGTGAGGATCAATGGTCTTTGGTATGCGATAGTTGTTGCCGTCTTTGAAAATGTAAGGACCGAATCGGCCATTCAAGACTTGCACGGACGCGTCTTCATCAAAACCCTTGATCAATTTCTTACTGTCGGTTTCACGTTTGGCATGAATCAACTGAATGCATTCTTCAACAGTAATTTCCATAGGGTCGATGGCCTTGGGAATGGAAATGAATTTGTTGTCATGCCTGATGTAGGGACCAAAGCGGCCCACTGCCACCGTGATGTCCTTTTCTTCGAAAGTACCAGGTTTCCTTGGGAGTTTAAAAAGCTCCAACGCTTCTTCGATGGTGAGCGTTTCCATTCGTTGGTTGCTACGAAGGGAAGCAAAAAGTGGTTTCTCTTCGTCGTCTGCGGTTCCGATCTGGACAACTGGTCCAAATTTGCCAATACGTACGGATAGGGGTCTCCCGCTTTTCGGGTCTTCACCCAAGATCCGCTCTCCAATTTTTTGTTTGGAGTAGGTGCTCGCTTCTTCGACTGCAGGGTGGAAACTCTTGTAGAAATGTCCGATGACTGATTCCCACTGGCGTTTTCCTTCGGCAATCAGGTCAAATTCTTTTTCGACTGAAGCGGTAAAGTTAAAATCCAGTATGCTTGGAAATGCATCAAGTAAGAAATCGTTGACTACCAACCCAATATCTGTTGGGAATAGTTTGGAACGCTCTGCTCCGAAGTTTTCTGTTCCAACGGAATCGGTAATTTTATCATCTTTAAGTTCCAACAAATTGAACGAGCGAACTTGCCCTTCGCGATCTTCCTTGACCACATAGGTGCGTTGTTGAATGGTGGAAATGGTGGGCGCATACGTGGAAGGTCGACCGATGCCAAGCTCTTCCAACTTTCTTACCAAGCTGGCTTCCGTATATCGGGCAGGTTTCTGGGTGAAGCGTTCAGTGGCGGATGCGGATTCCAATGGCAGAACTTGATTCAATTCCATAGCGGGTAATATCTTGCCGCTGCTATCCGATTCGTTCTCCTCATCGGTGGACTCCATATAAACACGGAGGAAACCGTCGAATTTGAGCACCTCACCAATGATTTCAAATTTCTCAGGTCCATTGGACAAACCGACCTGTACGACCGTCTTTTCAAGTTCGGCATCTGCCATTTGAGAAGCAATGGTCCGTTTCCAAATGAGTTCATACAAGCGCTTTTCCTGGGAGTTCCCATCAATCTGATGGGTAGTCATGTATGTTGGTCGAATGGCTTCATGTGCTTCTTGCGCACCTTTGGATTTGGTATGGTAATGTCGAACCTTCACATAATTCTTGCCGGCTATTGTTTCGATTTCAGCCTTGGTCGTATTGATGGCCAATCCAGAAAGGTTGACCGAGTCCGTACGCATGTAGGTTATTTTTCCAGATTCGTACAACCGTTGGGCCACCATCATGGTCTGTGAAACGGAAAAGCCCAGCTTCCTGGAAGCTTCTTGCTGCAACGTTGAAGTAGTGAATGGTGGTGCAGGCGACTTCTTTGTCGGCTTGGTTGCAATGTCTTCGATTGTGAATTTGGCCGACCGTAACTTTTCAAGTAAGACTAGAGCTTCTTCTTTCGTTGACAACCTTTTTTGCAATTCGGCTTTTACCGGAGTAACATTTCCATCCGATTCTTGAACCAAGAAAAGGGCCAATACTCTATAGGATGCTTCAGATTCAAAATTCTGAACTTCACGTTCGCGCTCCACGATGAGGCGAACCGCAACCGATTGAACCCTGCCTGCCGAAAGCGAAGGCTTGATACGTTTCCAAAGTACTGGAGAAAGTTCAAATCCAACGATGCGGTCGAGCACTCGACGAGCTTGTTGGGCATCGACCAGGTGCAAGTCGATGTCTCTCGGCGTTTCGATGGCATTCAGGATGGCCTCTTTCGTTATTTCGTGGAAAACAATGCGCTTGGTATTTTCGCTCTTCAAGCCTAGCTCCTCGTACAGATGCCAAGCGATGGCTTCTCCCTCACGGTCTTCATCGGAGGCCAACCATACGGTTTCTGCATCTTTGGCAATGGTCCTGAGTTCGTTGACCAGTTTCTTCTTATCGTGGGAAACTTCGTAGAGGGGTTTGAAGTTATTGGCTATGTCCACACCTTTTTTGCTCAAATCGCGGATGTGACCGAAGCTGGAAAGGACTTTATAGTCTTTCCCAAGAAACTTTTCAATGGTTTTTGCTTTGGCAGGTGACTCGACAATAACTAGATTTTTATGCATCGGTAGCGATTTTAGCTGAGAACAAGAGCGAAATTGAGCCGCAAAATTAGTAAAAAGGGATTGATTTGCACTCCCTTTACCAATTATTTGAAATTTATCCTCGGTTAAGTGATTTAAAGTTCGTCATCCTCCATGTACCAACTGGCATAAAATTGATAATTGTCCGAGATCCGTTTGTTGATGGTTTGGGTCTGTTCGGGGTCGGCCATTTTGACGAATTTTGCTGGAACACCCGCCCAAATACTGAACGGTTCCACCACTGTATTGCTCAAAACAACTGAACCTGCTGCAATGATGGCTCCCTCGCCGACGACAACATGGTCAAGCACGACCGAACCCATGCCAATGAGCGCGTTGTCTTCGATTTTTGCCCCATGTATGGTCACATTGTGCCCGACTGAAACATTGTCTCCTATTTCGATGGTGGACTTTTTATAAAGGGTGTGAAGTACGGAACCATCTTGAATATTCACGTTGTTCCCGATTCGGATGGAATTCACATCTCCTCGAAGTACAGTGTTGTACCAAATGCTGCAACCGTCACCCATGATGACATCACCGATGACGGTGGCGTTCTCTGCGAAAAAACAGTTGGAACCATATTGAGGCGAGAAGCCCCGGACAGATCTGATTAATGCCATAAGTTTGCTATATATTAAGGTGTCTAATCAATTTTTCTGGTTTTTGTCTTCAACCAAGCGGCTTCTTCTGCTGTCAGCTCGGGCGAGAGCGTTTGGTAAACCTGTTTGTGATAGGCGTTTACCCAGGCTTTTTCCTCTGTACTGAGCATGCCGGTGTCGATGCTTTTGTGGTCGAGGGGAAACTGCGTCAAGACTTCAAAGCAAAGATAACTGCCGAACTCAGAAGTGTTTTCATTTCGTACCAACATGACATTCTCAACTCGGACACCGTATTCCCCGGTGCGATAAATGGCAGGTTCATTGGTTAAGGTCATACCTGCTTCGAGTATGACAGGGTTTTCATTCATGCGGACACTATGTGGCCCTTCATGTACATTCAAGAAGTGACCCACCCCATGACCGGTTCCGTGCAAGTAGTTGATGTTCCGTTTCCAGATGAATTGCCTAGCCAGCACATCAAGCTGAGCACCACGGGTCCCGACTGGGAATACGGCCGTCGAAAGAGCAATGACGCCTTTCAACAGGCTGGTATAGTCCGTTTTGTATTGTGTGGGTGTCACTCCTTCGTATAAGGAAAAAGTACGGGTAATATCCGTGGTCCCCTCAAAATACTGTCCGCCCGTATCAGTCAATAAGATTCCATTTTTGTGAACAGGGTAGGCGCTTTCGGGACTGACTTCATAATGAACGATTGCCCCGTGGCCTTTAAAACTGACGATGGGACCGAAGCTGTCACTAGCGTAATGTCCTTGTTGGCTGCGGAGTTCTGCCATGCGTTGGCTGATGGTCCATTCAGTGATGCTTTCATCGCCTTGAGACAACTTCTCTTCGAGTTCTTTCCAAAATTTGGTTAGTGCAATGCCATCCTTAATCATGGCGATTCTAAAACCGGCAATTTCCGTTTCATTCTTGAGGGCTTTCATTCGAGCTACTGGTGAAGCAGCTTCAATGATGCTGTTGCCTGCTGGAATGTTGCTGCAGATTTTTTGGTTTATTCGGGATTTGTCGATGAGCAGACGTTGGCCCTTTAATTTTTGTAAGAAAGCTGGAAGTTCCTCATACCCTGCCGTATCAATGCCAGCGGCCTTCAATCGGTCTGTTGTCTTGTCGCTCAACTTGATTGGATCCGTGAACAGATAGGCCGAAGTTTGACCTACGAATGCGAAACAGACACCTACCGGATTGTATTCGATATCACTGCCCCTCAGGTTGAAAAACCAGGCAATTTCATCCAATGCAGCCAATGGCATGGAATCCGCTCCGTTTTTTCTCAATTCGACGCGAACCCGCTCCAATTTTGATTCAACAGTTTCGCCTGCGAATTCTTCAGGGAAAAGATAGATTTCTCCTTTGGGAAATTCAGGCCTGTCCGGCCATGCCGCTTCATAGGGTTCGAACGTGGCATCTACATGGATGTTGTTTCGGTTGAGGAACTCCGTAAAGTATTGAACTTCCTTCATGGAAAACATGGCGCCATCCAAACCAACCGCTCGGTACTCCTTGGATGCAATCCAGGCCTCGGGTGTGATGGTTTCGGATAGGCTGCTTTTAAACATGGTAATTCCTGAACCCTTCAACTCAGCTTCAGCCTGTAGAAAATACCTGGAATCGACCCACAAACCAGCATCGTCCATCCCGACCACAAGGGTGCCCGCACTACCGGTGAAACCGGAAATGTATTCTCTGAATTTCCAGCATTCGGCTGTATATTCACTTTGATGAGGGTCGGAGGTAGGGATGATGCATGCGCTTAAGCCTTTGTTTCCCATTTCCTTGCGCAAGGCGGAAACTCTTTCTGGAATTGATGTGTTCATAGTCTTTAATCGTATTGCTTTTTACAAAAGTAGTTTATTTTCATTGAAATGTTTGAACCAAAATGGTCTGAAATCGCCTTTTTGAGCCAGTTGCATTTAAAAGTGAAAAAAAGATTGTCATAATTGTTTGGTATGTCAAACCCTTTATCTAATTTTGCAGTCCGATTTTAAACAAACTATAAAGCATTAAAAATTATGATCGTAGTTCCTATCAAAGAAGGTGAAAACATTGAAAAAGCGCTGAAAAAATTCAAACGCAAATTTGAAAAGACCGGAGTTGTCAAAGAACTCAGAAGTCGTCAGGCTTTCAGCAAACCTTCTGTTGTTAAAAGAAAACAGAAGATCAAAGCTGTTTATGTACAGCAGCTTCAGCAGGTAGAAGACTAAAGAAGGATTAAACCTGTTTTTTATTGCTTTTCCCCGATCTTTTTAGTATATTCGTTGCATCGAATCTTGATGCAGAATGTACCAATTATGGTGTTGATCGAAGAATTTATACAATACTTGCGGTATGAGAAGAATTATTCTACTCATACCGTTGTTGCGTATGAATGTGACCTCTCACAATTTCTGGAATACGTTGAACGTCAGTTCGGAGTGACCGACCCGACGCTTTTGGATTCGGACATGCTCCGTTCCTGGATGGTCTGCCTGCTCGAAGGTGGGATGACTGCCCGATCGGTGAACAGGAAGCTATCCAGTCTCAAGACTTTTTGGCATTACCTGCAGCGTGTCGGAACCGTTTCAGCCAATCCCTTTAAAAAGGTGGTACCACCAAAAACGGCCAAGCCACTTCCTGTTTTTCTTAAAGAATCGGAAATGGGTGATCTCCTCGATAGGGATTTGCCGGATGTGGATAATTTTCCACAGGTTCGAGACAGACTGATCATTGATTTATTTTACACGACAGGCATGCGACTTTCCGAACTAATCGGGTTAACGGATGAAACACTTGATTTGAGTACATGTACCTTGAAAGTGACTGGTAAAAGAGACAAGCAGCGCTTGATCCCGTTTGGCCCGGAACTTCAATGCTCCATTAGCCAGTATCTCAAGATGCGAAATGAGTTGATTGAACGGAATACCGATCGTTTGCTGGTCCGAAACGACGGGAAGCCGCTATATCCCCAAATGGTGTATCGAATGGTGCATCACAAGCTCACGGAGGTGGGCACATTGACAAAGAATAGTCCGCACGTGTTGAGGCATACGTTTGCCACGACACTGTTGAATAGAGGGGCTGAACTGAACGCTGTCAAGGAACTCCTTGGGCACAGCAGCCTATCGGCGACGGAAGTATATACCCATACGTCCTTCGCGGAATTAAAAAAAGTGTATAAACAAGCCCATCCAAGGGCGTAAAAGAAGGAGGATTTTTATGGAAATCAGAATTCAGTCCATTCATTTCGATGCCACAGTGGTATTGGAACAGTTCATTCAGAAGAAAGTTTCGAAACTCAGTCAGTTTTACGACGGCATACAGGAAGCAGAAGTGATATTGAAAGTAATCAAACCCGAAACGGCTCTCAACAAAGAGGCGCAAGTCAAGATAAAAGTATCCCATACGGAGATGTACGCATCGAAGATCAGCGATACCTTCGAACAATCTGTGGATGATGCTGTAGAGGCCTTGCAGAAACAACTTTTGAAATTCAAGGAAAAGAACCAACCCAAATAATTTTCTGAAAAACCCTTTGCGGATTCAAATTATTGTCCTACATTTGCAGCCGTTTCTCCTAAAGCCTATGCACAGGGGGAACGGCTGCAGTCTTCGGGCTCAGATTTGACAAGGTAAAAGGGCAGTTACCAGAGTGGCCAAATGGGGCAGACTGTAACTCTGCTAGCGTAAGCTTACGGTGGTTCGAATCCATCACTGCCCACAGTTCAGAACCCGGTGAATAACCGGTTTTTGGGCGGAATGTCGGAGGATGTTCACCCAGGTGAGAAGACAACGACAAATTGCGGGAATAGCTCAGTTGATAGAGCATTAGCCTTCCAAGCTGAGGGTCGCGGGTTTGAGTCCCGTTTCCCGCTCTTTTTTTGCCATTGTAGCTCAGCGGTAGAGCACTTCCTTGGTAAGGAAGAGGTCCCGGGTTCAAGTCCCGGCAACGGCTCACAATTTATTTATTTCATTCAATTTATAATCTTTGAGTTATGGCTAAAGAACATTACAACAGGAGTAAACCCCACGTCAACATTGGGACCATCGGCCACGTTGACCACGGTAAAACGACCTTGACCGCTGCTATCACCATGGTGTTAGCCAAAAAAGGTTTTTGCGAAGTGAAGTCTTTCGATCAGATTGACAACGCTCCCGAAGAAAAAGAACGTGGTATCACGATTAACACGGCTCACGTAGAATACGAAACCGCTAATCGCCACTACGCACACGTTGACTGTCCGGGTCACGCTGACTATGTGAAGAACATGGTTACCGGTGCTGCCCAAATGGACGGTGCTATCATTGTGGTTGCAGCTACTGACGGTCCTATGCCTCAGACTCGCGAGCACATCCTACTTGCTCGTCAGGTAAACGTTCCGAAATTGGTTGTATTCATGAACAAATGCGACTCAGTTGATGACGAAGAAATGTTGGAACTTGTTGAAATGGAAATGCGCGATTTGCTGTCTTTCTATGAATTCGACGGTGATAATACTCCTGTAATTCGTGGTTCTGCCTTAGGTGGTTTGAACGGCGTTCCAGAATGGGAAGAAAAAATCCTCGAATTGATGGATGCTGTTGACAGCTGGATCGACCTTCCTCCACGTGCTATTGACAAACCCTTCTTGATGCCTGTTGAAGACGTGTTCTCCATCACTGGTCGTGGTACTGTAGCTACTGGTCGTATTGAAACTGGTGTTATCCACACGGGTGACGAAGTTCAGATCATTGGTCTTGGTGCTGAAGGCAAGAAGTCTGTTGTAACTGGTGTTGAAATGTTCCGCAAGATTTTGGACGATGGTCAAGCTGGTGACAACGTAGGTTTGTTGCTTCGCGGTATCGACAAAGAATCCATCAAACGTGGTATGGTTATCACCCACCCGGGTAAAGTGACTCCTCACACCAAAATCAAAGCTTCAGTTTATATCCTGAAGAAAGAAGAAGGTGGTCGTCACACTCCCTTCCACAACAAATACCGTCCGCAATTCTATATCCGCACCTTGGACGTAACGGGTGAAATCACTCTGCCCGCCGGTGTTGAAATGGTAATGCCAGGAGACAACTTGGAAATCAATGTTGAATTGATCTACCCGGTAGCTTTATCAGTAGGTTTGCGTTTCGCTATCCGCGAAGGTGGACGTACGGTAGGTTCCGGTCAGATTACCGAAATTGTTGAATAATACGTTATTAGTATATCTAAAAAAGCTCCCACTGTTATAGGGGGGAGCTTTTTTTGACACACGAAAGTAGCTCAGTTGGTAGAGCATCGGTCTCCAAAACCGAGTGTCGGGAGTTCGAGCCTCTCCTTTCGTGCCATTAAAACCCTAGATGAAGATGAAGAAATTTTTTAACACCGTAGTCTCTTATTGCAAAGAGTCCTACACAGAACTCGTTCATAAGGTCAGTTGGCCTACTATGGCTGAGTTAAGCAACAGTGCGGTCGTTGTATTAACAGCTTCCCTTGTTATCGCACTGATTGTTTTTATCATCGATTTAGGTTTTGAAAACATCATGACCTTTATCTACCAGAAGGTATTTTAATCTGAAAAGAAGCAATGTCTGATTTTGAAAAAAAATGGTACGTCCTGCGTGCCGTGAGTGGTAAGGAAA
>Ga0302296_1000215_pt1 | contig 50857 bp, 37 predicted proteins | sample III_Fen_N3_1_FD_194546 | JGI IMG/M metagenome (GOLD analysis project Ga0302296, IMG submission 194546) | Peat permafrost microbial communities from Stordalen Mire near Abisko, Sweden - III_Fen_N3_1 | ecosystem: Environmental > Terrestrial > Soil > Wetlands > Permafrost | place: Sweden: Abisko... | reverse complement strand
ATAACCTGAGCAATACAATTTTACCGATTCTAATTTCTCTGAAAGACCATGCTTTCTGTTTTTCCTTGTTGTTGACATATAAAAACCCCCAAAAAGTTTTTTGTCTAACTTTTTGGGGGCAGTTCAAATGTTTGCAGCGTTTTATTTTGATTATTTGTTCCTGACTCTGACTACTCTTTCACTGTTTTTACAACAGCCCACTTATGCTTTTCTTTATAATCAATCAGCTTCAGCCCATTTCTATTGGCTTCAGCTTCTATTAATGGAATATCTTCCACATAAAAACCACTCATATACAATTCACCACCTGTACTTAAGCAGGCTGCATATTGTTCCATATCAGCTAATAAGATATTTCTGTTTATATTAGCCAGGATTATATCAAAATGCAAACCTTGTAGAAGTTCAGCACCTCCAAGCTTTACTTCAATTTCCGGAACTTTGTTGATAGCTATATTCTCAAGAGAATTATCTGTACACCATGTATCAATATCAATAGCCAACAAATCCCTGGCACCACGCATAGCTGCTAAAATAGCCAACACGGCTGTTCCACAACCCATATCAAGAACTGTTTTTCCTTCCAAATCCATTTCAAGCAATTGTCCAATCACCAAACTTGTCGTTTCATGATGTCCGGTTCCGAATGCCATTTTAGGATCAATTACAATATCATATTTTGCTTTCGGAACATCTTTATGAAACGAACTATGGATAACACAATCATTCCCGATAACAATTGGTTCAAAATAGTGTTTTTCCCATTCTTCATTCCAATTTTTCGATTCTATTTGTGTAACTTTGTAGTCGATTGACACTTCAAAAGAAAAATCAGCTAATAAGCTTTTTACTTTTGCTTCGTCAAAAGCATTTTCTAAAATATACGCATCCAGACTTTCTTCCGTAGGAACAAAACTGTTGAAGCCTATTTCACCTAGCTCAGCAGCAAGAAGATCTGAAATGTATTCTTCGTACGGTTCAATAAAAAAACGAACTTCAATATAATTCATATAAGTAGTTTTAAATTTATAATATGGATTTTCAAAAAATGATAACTGCAAGACAACAAAATCAGGAAGAATTTTAATCTGTTTTACTGTTCTGTAATTGAGTTTGGTTTACAAAAGTACAATATTTTTCAGTCATTATTCATCTCTGATTAAAATTTGTATTTTTACATACAGTTTGTTCGAAAATATGTTTTTAATGGCACGATTCTTGCTTAATTATATTTTAATAAACAGTCTTTAATGGCTTAAATAATAGGAGAAATTATTATGAAACGATTCACTTTTTTTATTGTTATGCTGGCTTTACTTTTTCCTCTTACAGGGATAAGTCAAAACAATGCAGCAATTATTGACGATATTTATTATAAGCCGGGCGTTGTAAAAACCGCTCAGACAGAAGCCCCAGCGCAAACACAGAACAAACAAGAAGTTAGCACATTAAATAAACCAAACTACAAAAATGGTGCTAAAGAAATTGTTTACACCGAAAGAAAAGGTCTAAAACCTAAAACCGTTGTACGCGACACCGTTTATGTTGTTGGTCAGGCAGGTGATAAGACTGAAAAACAAAGCAGAATTCCAATCAACAACTCTGGAAATTCTGACATATTAGTCCTACATGATACAATTTACGTCTCTGAAATAGCAATCGATGACAGTATTCAAAACAACAGAGAACAAGGTCATTATTTAAATGAATTTAACGGCACAGAATCTGACTTAGAATATGCTGAACGTATTCGTCGTTTTCATAATCCAAGATATACAGTATTTATTGGCGACCCAAATTATAATGACATTTATTTCTTAAACAACAATGATTGGAATGTATATGTTGATGGTTCATACGCCTATGTAACACCTACCTGGACAAATCCTTACTGGTGGAATTACAGTTTTAGTCCGTTTAGCTATGGCGGATATGGTTCGGGATTTGGATTTGGATGGAACAATTATCCATGGAGTTTTAATAATTTCTATGGCGGATTTTATGGAAGTTATTATGGCGACTACTACGGATATGGATATGGTTACCCATATTATGGATACGGAGGATACGGAGGATATGGTGGATACGGAGGATACGGAGGTGGCTATGGAAATTGGTACGGTAACAACAGAAACCGTAATCATGATGAAGGAGTCAGACGTGAGACAAGTAATTATAGTGGCAATGGTCGTTTAGGAGGAACCAGAAGTTCTTCAAGCATGATGATTAGTGGCGGAAACACATCAAGAAGCAGTCAATATACAGCTGTTAGTAACTCTCGCAGCAATTCAGCAACTAACGCAAGTTCTTCTTTGACGCGTTCTGTAGCTGTTTCAAATTCAAGGAGCCTGACATCTCAGACTAATGGAATAGGGCTTGTCAGAACTTCTGGAACATCAAGAACTGTCAATAATAGTCAGAATATTAACGGTAGAAGTGCTACTACACAAACTAGCAATTTAAATATCAACACTCGTCCACGAACATATTCAACTACAGTAAACAATACTCCGACTGGAAGTTATAGTAACAGACAAAATTCTTCTTATTCGAATGCAACTACCAGAACTTCCTATTCTAACGGATCGCGAACTGTGATTAGCAACTCTTCTCCGTCTCAGACACGCAGCAATTCAACTTACGAAAGCACATCAAATTCTTCCCGAAGCTATAGTCCATCTTATTCTACAGAAAGTTCTTCCCGTAGCTCATATTCTGGTAGTTCCAGCAGTTCAGGTGGAAGCTCTAGTGGTGGTGGTAGCCGTAGCTCTTCAGGAGGCGGCGGAAGACGATAAAAGGAAACCTGGATTAAACCGGATCAATATAACTAACTCAAAATATCAACTTATGAAAAAGTATATATTAGCCTTAGCTGTTATTTTAAACGGCTCATTTATAATGGCTCAAACAGAATTCGATGCATTAAAGCTCATTCAGCCAGACATTAACGGTACTGCAAGATACATGGGTATGGCAGGAGCATTTGGAGCTTTGGGTGGTGATGCATCAGCAATAAAGGATAATCCGGCAGGACTAGGTGTTTACCGCAGTTCTGAAATGACCGGAACCTTAAACATCTCATTACAAAACAGTAATGCTGTATGGGATAATACTACAGCAAAAGACAATCTAACCAACACAAATTTTACAAATTTTTCTTATGTAAAAGCTATGTCTACTTTCAAAAGTCAAAATAGCAATAGCGGATTATTGAATTCCAACTGGTCTTTTTCATATAACAGACTAAAAAGTTTCAACAGAAATTCTACTATAAAAAACGGTTCTTCTGCTTCGTCTATTACAAATTACATGGCTTATTTTACTGGAAATATCCCAAGTGCTGATTTGACTTATGTTCCAAATAGTTATGAGCCATTCGACAATACTAATGTTCCCTGGATTTCTGTTTTAGCAAAAGAAGGCGCTTTAATGAATGAATCTGTTACAGGTTCTAAAAGTTCCTGGTCATCCCTTCTGGGTAGCACTGAATCTGTAGCTCCAACTTACACATTACAAGAAACAGGATACCAGGATGAATACTCAGTTGGTTGGGCCGGAAATTTCAGCAATGTATTTTATTTAGGTACAACATTAAATTTACAGTCAATAAACTATACTGCCAGAAGCATATATTCCGAAACATTTGGAGCAGGTGGTGGAATGACGCTTGATAATACAGTCAACACTTCCGGCACTGGATTCAATTTGAATGTCGGTGCAATTCTTAGACCTACAGACATGTTACGCTTTGGTGTGGCGGTTCATACACCTACAATATATAATTTGACTGATAATAATTATTCAAATCTTGATTATTCTACCACTATTAGCGGGAATATTAGTACACCGACAGGTTCTAGCGAATATCAATTGAATAACCCATGGAAATTCAATGCCAGTGCAGCAATAGTTATTGGGCAAAAAGGATTAATAAGTGCTGAGTACGATTATAATCTGAATAGTTACGCTAAATTTTACGACAAAGATGGAAGTGCACAATCTTTTTATTATGAAAATACCGGTATAAAAGATATGTTGAAAGACGTTCAAACAATTAAAATTGGTGGTGAGTACAAGTTGAGCGATAATATCTCATTACGTGCAGGATATGCACACATGAGTGGTGGAACTAACAACTCGAAAGCAGACAAACTTATGGGATCAGCTACGACTAGAACCGATACAGAATATTTTCAAAATAACCGAACAGATTATTTAACTGCTGGTTTTGGATATCGTGAAGCTAGTTGGTTTATTGACTTTGCATACATGAACAAAATTTTGGATGAAACGTTTTATCCATACAATTCTAATAATCTCGCCATAGCAGTAAATCCGGCAAGTGTAAAAACAACCAACAATAATTTAGTTGTAACATTAGGATTTAGATTTTAACACAGACTTCAATCTGTTTCATTTTTTTGTTTTTTATTTTGCATAAAGGTTGGCTCGCATAAGTCAACCTTTATTTTTTAGATTATATACGAACCTTATAAGCAAGTTGCATAATCATTCTAAAAAACGTACCTTTGCAGCCGCTTAAAAAGCTAATTATTGAATAAGCAAAATCAAATCTCACAATGTCATTAGAATCCGAAATACTTCGCCGACGCACCTTTGCCATTATCAGTCACCCCGATGCAGGTAAAACAACATTAACCGAAAAACTATTGCTTTTTGGTGGTGCTATTCATGTAGCAGGAGCTGTAAAATCAAATAAAATCAAGAAAACAGCTACGTCTGACTGGATGGAAATAGAAAAACAACGTGGTATTTCTGTTGCAACTTCGGTAATGGGTTTTGAATACCGTAATTACAAAATCAACATTCTGGACACACCCGGTCACCAGGACTTTGCTGAAGATACTTATCGTACATTAACCGCAGTTGACAGCGTAATTATTGTAGTAGATACAGCTAAAGGTGTAGAAGCACAAACCCGTAAACTAATGGAAGTTTGCCGTATGCGTAATACACCTGTTATGATTTTTGTCAACAAAATGGATCGTGAAGGTAAAGACGCTTTTGATTTGCTTGACGAATTGGAAGCTGAGCTTGGCATTGCCGTTCGTCCGCTCAGTTGGCCCATTAATCAGGGATTTTCATTCAAAGGCGTTTACAATATTTACAAAGAGAACCTGCAACTTTTCACACCTAACAAACAATCTATAAGCGAATCCGTTGCTTTCTCTGACATCAACAGCCCTGAATTAGAAAAATACGTTGGTGAACATGACGCCAGTAAGTTACGCGAGGACATGGAGTTAATCAATGGCGTTTATTCAGAATTTGATAACGAAAAATATCTGGCAGGTCAGTTAGCTCCTGTTTTCTTTGGTAGCGCGTTGAATAATTTCGGAGTAAAAGAATTGCTTGATTGTTTTGTGGAAATTGCCCCCTCTCCCCGACCCATTCACTCACAAGAACGCGAAGTCAATCCATTCGAAGAAGCCTTTTCGGGATTTATTTTTAAAATCCATGCCAATATGGATCCTAACCATCGCAGTTGTATTGCTTTCGTGAAAATTTGCTCCGGCAAATTCGAAAGAAATGTAAATTACAAACACGTTCGTCATGGCAAAATGATGAGATTTTCCAGCCCAACTGCTTTTATGGCTCAGAAAAAAGAAACAGTGGATGAAGCCTACGCAGGTGATATTGTTGGTTTGCCTGATACCGGAAACTTCAAAATTGGCGATACTTTGACCGGAGGTGAAAATCTACACTTCAAAGGTATTCCAAGTTTTTCCCCTGAAATGTTCAAATACATTGAAAATGCCGACCCAATGAAAACCAAACAATTGGACAAAGGTATACATCAATTAATGGACGAAGGTGTTGCACAATTATTCACAAACCAATACAACGGACGTAAAATTATCGGAACAGTAGGACAGCTTCAATTCGAAGTGATTCAATACCGTTTATTGCACGAATACAACGCCCAATGTCGTTGGGAACCAATCTCATTGTACAAAGCATGTTGGATTGAAAGCGATGATGCTACAGAGCTTGATAATTTCAAAAAGCGTAAAGCACAATATATGGCAAAAGACAAAGAAGGACGCGATGTTTTTTTGGCTGATTCAGGCTATGTGTTGCAAATGGCTCAAAATGACTTTAAGAATATCAGATTTCATTTTGCGTCTGAATTTTAGATATAACAAATTCCTATCAAGAATAAGTAAATATGTTCTACTTACTAAATACAATCCATTCATATAATGATTTATTTATTCAGAATAATATACCAAGTGAGAAATTGTACATTTTGTCATACAATGCAGTTAATTTCAGACAAATAAATTAAAATACGAATAAAATATCATACTTTTGTTACAAATAAATGATTTAGTGAAATAACGAAGAGTTAATGGAGAATAATAAAACTGAACATTTAAACAAGTTTGGATTTCTGGGTTTAATAGTAACTCTGGGAATTGTTTACGGTGATATTGGAACATCGCCGCTATATGTAATGAAAGCTATTATTGGTGCTAATGCAAATTTAGATGCCAATTACATAATCGGTGCTGTATCGTGCATTATCTGGACGTTGACGCTACAAACCACTGTAAAATATGTACTTATTACTTTACGTGCAGACAACAAAGGTGAAGGTGGAATATTAGCATTATACGCCTTAGTGCGTAAAAGCAAGAAAAAATGGCTATATGTTATTGCCATAATTGGTGCCAGCACGTTGATTGCCGACGGTATTATCACACCCTCGATTACCGTCGTTTCAGCTATTGAAGGTTTAAAAGGATTAAACAGTGAAACGCCGGTAGTTCCGATAAGTATCTTAATCATTTCATTGCTCTTTATTATTCAACAGTTTGGCACAAAGGTTATTGGAAAATCTTTTGGTCCAATGATGGTAATTTGGTTTAGTATGTTGGGAGTACTCGGTTTAAGAGAAATTTTTGAGTTCACGCCAATATTAAAAGCATTTAATCCATATTATGCCATCCATCTACTGGCAAATTATCCTAACTGGTTTTTAATTTTAGGAGCCGTATTTTTATGTACAACCGGAGCCGAAGCACTTTACTCAGATCTGGGTCATTGTGGAATTAATAACATTCGAATTAGCTGGATATTTGTAAAAACAACACTGATTTTAAATTATTTAGGTCAGGGTGCCTGGATTCTGACTCACATGAGTAAACTGACAGAATCTACTAACCCTTTCTATGCATTGATGCCCGAAAGCTTTCTTATTTTCGGTGTAATAATGGCTACTGTTGCTGCAATTATCGCCAGCCAGGCACTTATCAGCGGATCATTTACTATTTTTAGTGAAGGTATGAGTCTGAACTTTTGGCCACGTCAACGCATAAAATATCCAACCGAAGTAAAGGGTCAACTATATATTCCTTTCGTTAACTGGTTTTTATATATATTCTGTGTAATAGTAGTGCTTTTCTTCCAGACATCAAGTAATATGGAAGCTGCCTATGGATTGTCAATAACAATTACTATGTTGATGACCACACTATTATTGGGCTTCTATTTAAAAGCTAAGAATATAAAAACCATTTTTATCATTCCTTTTGTAGCTGTATTCTTCACTATAGAATTCGCATTCCTGACAGCCAACATGTTTAAGTTTATGCACGGTGGTTGGGTTACCGTCCTGCTTGCAGGTGTAATTTTCTCTGTCATGTTTGTTTGGTACAACGCCAGGGAGATTAAAAATAAATACATGCAATTTCTTAATATTACATCGTTTTATAAGATTATTTCCGATGTTAGCAAAGATCAAACCATTTCCAAATATTCCACTAATCTTGTATATTTAAGCAAGGCTAATTTGAAAACAGACATTGAAGGAAAAATAATTTACTCTATAATAAACAAGCAACCAAAGCGTGCCGACAACTACTGGATTCTGCACATTGATCATTTAGATGACCCAACAACATTTGAATATACGTTTGAAAAATTAATACCTGATACGTTGTATCGCATCAACATAAGACTAGGTTTTCAGGTACAGCCGCTAATCAACTTATATTTCAGACAAATAATCGACGAATTAGTTGAAAACAAAGAGTTTGACTTAACCAGTAATTATCCATCGCTAAGGAAAAATAATATTCCAGGAGATTTTCGCTTTATTATTATTCATCGCGTTTACAATCAAAATCAGGGATTTAAGTTTAAAGAACGGTTCACGATGAATTTTTACAACGTTATCAAACATCTTGGAATAACAGACTCTAAAGCTTATGGGTTGGATACCAGCAATGTACAAATAGAATCTGTTCCATTGATATTAAACAGAGAATACAAAAGCAAAATTAAAAGAAGCGAACTTATATCTGAATAGATTAATCTCTATATCAACATCCAAATCAAAACAATACGCAGGGATAGGTTACAACCTATCCCTGCGTATTGTTTTTAATAGATCTTTAATACCTTAATTGCAAGCGTTAATTATTTTTATTTAAGGCTTTAAAACATTTGTAAATACAAATTATTTTTACAACTTTGCAACTTTATTTTTTATAAGAAAAACGTAATTTTTATATGAAAAGCAAACTAATAAAGTCTTTGGTTATTATAGCATCTGTACTTGTTATCATTATTGTAGCTATTGCTCTGGCAATTTCTCCGGTAGCTAAAAGCTATATTGAAAAAAACAGTAAAGAAATGATTGGCAGAAAAATAACTATGCGCAACTTGCATGTCAATATTTTTTCCGGCACATTAGAACTTGATTCCATTTACATGTATGAAAAAAATGACAAAGACATTTTTGCCTCAATAGATACTTTTTATGTAAATCTAACGCTAACCAAACTTTTAAGTAAAAATCTGGAAATAAGCGAATTAAAAGTTATCCGCCCCTATCTTGTAGTTATGCAAAATGGGAGCGTTTTCAATTTTGATGATTTGATGCCAAAGAAAGATAAGAAAAAAGAAGAATCTTCACCAAATTCTTTTCCTAAATCTATCGTAATCAAAGATATTAATTTCAGAGGAGGCAATTTGGTTTATACGGATATGGCGTTGAAAAATACCATAAAAATGAATGATTTAGGAGTTGCAATTCCGGAACTTGCTTTTGGAAATGGAAATACAAAAGGCGGGGTTCATCTTAAAATCGGTAATATAGCGACATTGGACAGCAAGTTAGACATCAACATGAAAACTAACGATTACAGACTCAACCTCCTGATTAAAAATTTATCAGTAAATATCGTAAAGCCTTACATCCAACAATATTATAACATCAACCAATTAGATGGATTAGTAAGTGGAAATCTACTTATTGCAGGAAATACGAATCATATTATGGATTTTAAATTAAGTGGAACAAGTAGCGTCTCCGGGTTTAAAATGACTAACAAACTGAACGAACCAATTGCTTCGGCAGATAACGCTTCTGTGAAGATTGATAATATTTTCTATAAAACATCTACCTACCTTTTCGATTATATTCATGCATCCAATGTCAAACTAAACTTTATACTAAATCCAAAAACGAACAATTTCAGCTCCTTATTTAAACCTGAGGTTAAGAGTAAGACGACAAACTCTGAACCAATGACCTTCAAAGTAAAAGACATGCATGTGAGTGATTCGAAAATGATTTATACGGACAATACACTAAACTCTCCCAGCACCCTACCTATAAGTAAAATAGATTTCTTGTCAACAAATTTTGACATGAACGGCAACAATGAACTTAAAATCAAAGGTTCATTTCCTGAAGGTGGCACGGTTAAATTCAACTGGAAAGGAAACATGAATGATTTAACCAATCAACAAATAATGATTAACTTTCAAAATTTCGGTTTGAAATTAATAAGTCCATATTGTCAATATTATACTGCCTATGATCTCACAACCGGAAATATGAATTTTACCAGCAAAAACAATATTGCACACAACAATATTTCGAGCTCTAATAGTGTGGATGTTTACAAGATAAATGTAGGTAAAAAACATAAAGATTTAAAAGCCAAATACAATGTGCCTTTAAAACTTGCTTTGTATATAATGAAAGATAAGGATGAGAAAATAAATTTTGATTTGCCTGTAAAAGGTAATATTAAAGACCCTCAGTTTTCATACAAAAAAATCATATTCAAAACAATCGTGAATTTAATGGTAAAAGTCGCACTCTCGCCATTTAAATTTTTGGCTAGCTCACTGGGTATGAATCCTGATAAAATGGAATCGATAGGCATAGAACCTTTGCAAACTGAATTTACAGCCGAACAATACAACCAAATTAACAACATAGCTTCGATATATAAAAAGAAACCCGAAATAGTTCTGAATTTAACTCAATTCGTAAACTTATCTGACGCAATGTCCGACTATGCTATTTATAGAACAAAGCTTTCCTACTTAAATTCATTACAAAAGACTGAAAATAAAACCCCTGTTGGATATTCAGAAGTACAGCAACTCAAGAACAATGACAAAGACTTTGTTCAATATCTGGACACATTAATTAAACATTCCGGCAAAGTTGCTTTACAAGCTTCATTTCAGGATAAAATCAATTCTCTTTACGTACAGGATTCTATTCGAATAGGTTTAATAAATAAATTAGAACGGCGAAACTTGTTTTTGAAAAACTATTTAATGACATCGAGTGAAATTCCCGAAAAGAACCTTGTAATAAGAACTGCTGAAACAGACTCGCTTAAAATCTATAACCAAAAAGCAATCTACAAAATAGGGATGACTTTACCTGGTGCTGAAAAGCCAAATTAACAACTCGAAAAGTATATTTATTCTCTTTTATCTCATTTATTGATAAATGAATAGATATCCAAATAAAATTGAATAAATTATGTGAGTTTTCATATATTGTGGGTTGCAGGAAAGAAGAAAAAGCAGTACTTTTGCACAAATTTGGGCAATCGAGTCGAAATAGACAATTCAATCAAAAAAAGATATATGCAAGAGTACAAGCCTCTCCACTTAGTTTTGGAAGATGGAACCATTTTTAAGGGGAAATCCTTTGGTTACGAAAAACCGGTAGCCGGTGAAGTTGTTTTTAATACAGCCATGGTCGGGTATCCCGAAAGTTTGACCGACCCATCTTATGCTGGTCAGTTATTAGCAATAACGTTTCCATTAGTTGGTAATTACGGAGTCCCTAACGACACCATCCAAAACGGACTTTCTACTTATTATGAATCGGAAAAAATTCAAGCTACCGGCCTGATTATTTCCGATTTTTCTTTTGAATACAGTCACTGGAATGCAGGAAAAAGCCTGAGCGAATGGTTGATAGAGAATAAAGTACCAGGAATATTTGGCGTAGACACCCGTGAGTTGACAAAGCTGGTTCGTGAAAAAGGAACGATGAGGGGGAAATTTATTTTCCCTGATGGTGATGATATTGAGTTTATAAATCCCGATGATGAGAATCAGGTAGCAAAAGTAAGTTGCACTGAAGTAATTACGTATGGAAAAGGAAAACACCGCGTATTGCTTGTTGACTGCGGCGTAAAACACAACATTATCCGTTGTCTTTTGAATCGCGACACAACCGTGATTCGTGTGCCATGGGATTATGACTTTAACCACATCGAATTCGATGGATTGTTTATTTCCAACGGTCCCGGTGATCCTGAATATGCAAAAGATACCGTTCGCCATATTCAAACTGCAATGCTTACCGGAAAACCAATTTTCGGTATTTGTATGGGTAACCAATTACTCTCAGTAGCTGGTGGAGCCAAAACATACAAATTGAAATACGGTCACCGCAGCCACAACCAACCAGTACAATTGGTCGGAACGCAACGTGCCTTTATCACTTCGCAAAATCACGGTTTTGCGGTTGACAATAAAACATTGAGCTCAGATTGGGAATCATTATTCGTCAATATGAACGATGGAACTAACGAAGGTATTCGACACAAAACGAAACCCTGGTTCTCGGCACAGTTTCACCCCGAAGCTGCTTCAGGTCCAACTGATACTGAGTTTCTGTTCGACGTATTTATCAGAACACTTGAAGGAACTGACAAAACAATTCCTGAATTAATTGAAGAAGAATGTGTAGCCAAACTTAAGACTACTCACCAAGACACACAAATAAACAAAGGTGAGATCAAAAAAGTGTTGGTACTTGGTTCCGGTGCGTTGAAAATCGGAGAAGCGGGTGAATTTGATTATTCCGGCTCACAAGCATTAAAAGCATTGAAAGAAGAAGGCATTGAAACTGTGCTTATCAATCCAAACATCGCCACTGTACAAACTTCGGAAGGTATTGCAGATAAAGTTTATTTCTTACCTGTAACACCAGAATTCGTAGAACGCGTAATTGAAAAAGAACGTCCTGATGGCGTATTTCTTTCATTTGGTGGACAAACAGCATTGAACTGCGGAGTTGCTTTATACAGAGATAAGATTTTTGAAAAATACGGTGTACGTGTTCTTGGAACACCTGTACAATCGATTATTGACACCGAAGATCGTGAAATTTTCAACCAAAAGCTGCACGAAATTGATGTAAATTATATCAAAAGTGAAGCTGTAAATGACCTTGAAAATGCACTTCGTGCGGCTAACGAACTTGGTTACCCTGTTATTGTCCGCGCGGCTTATGCACTGGGTGGTATGGGAAGTGGTTTTTGCGACAATGATGAAGAAATGGTTGCATTGGTTTCCAAAGCATTCGCTTATTCAAGTCAGGTATTGGTTGAAAAATCATTAAAAGGATGGAAAGAAATTGAATACGAAGTCGTTCGTGATAAGTACGATAACTGTATTACGGTTTGTAATATGGAAAATTTTGATCCACTGGGAATTCATACCGGCGAAAGTATTGTTGTGGCTCCTTCGCAAACACTTACTAACCGTGAATATCACAAACTTCGTGAACTGGCTATCCGCATTATCCGCCACATTGGTATCGTGGGTGAATGTAACGTTCAATATGCTTTCGATCCATTCTCAGAAGATTATCGTGTAATCGAGGTCAACGCTCGTTTGAGCCGTTCTTCGGCACTCGCTTCTAAAGCAACCGGCTATCCACTAGCTTTTGTGGCTGCAAAATTAGGACTTGGTTACGGATTACCTGAATTGAAAAACTCCGTAACAAAAGATACTTCGGCATTCTTCGAACCGGCACTCGACTATATTGTTTGTAAAATTCCCCGTTGGGATTTAGGTAAATTTCAGGGCGTTTCGCGTCAGTTGGGATCAAGCATGAAATCGGTAGGAGAAATCATGTCTATCGGTCGTAACTTTGAAGAAGCTTTCCAGAAAGGCTTGCGTATGATTGGATTAGGCATGCACGGATTTGTGGCAAACAAAGATTTCTATGCCGACGATGTTGATACTGCTTTGAATCAACCAACCGATAAACGTGTATTTTATCTGGCACAAGCTCTTCACAGCGGTTATACCGTGGACAGATTACACGAATTGACCCGCATTGACCGTTGGTTCTTATACAAACTAAAAGCCATTGTTGAGAAAGAACATGAACTGGAGAAATTTAATTCGCTAAATGAATTGCCGGACGCAGTGCTGCGACGTGCAAAGGAAATGGGCTTCTCTGATTTCCAGGTTACTCGTCTTGTAACAAAATGCGACAGTAACGATATTGACGAAAATATAAAACTAACCCGCATTCACCGTAAAAGCCGTGGCATTGTTCCGGTAGTAAAACAGATTGACACATTGGCTGCCGAATATCCGGCGCAAACCAACTACCTGTACCTGACTTACGGCGGAACAGCCAGTGACGTAAAATACCTTGGTGACCACCGCTCGGTAGTAGTACTTGGCTCGGGAGCGTATCGTATCGGTTCGTCGGTAGAGTTTGACTGGTGTGGTGTAAACGCGTTGTTGACCATTCGTAAAGAAGGTTTCCGTTCTGTAATGATTAACTACAATCCTGAAACGGTTTCGACCGATTACGATATGTGCGACCGCCTGTACTTTGACGAACTAAGCTTCGAACGGGTTATGGATATTATGGATATGGAAAATCCTATGGGAACAATCGTTTCCACTGGTGGACAAATTCCAAACAACCTTGCATTAAAGCTAGCTGAGGCCAATGTTACCATTCTGGGAACGCAAGCCAAAGACATTGACATGGCCGAAGATCGTCACAAGTTCTCGTCGATGCTCGATACCTTGAAGATTGACCAACCACGTTGGAAAGAATTGACCACATTTGATGATGTAAATGACTTTGTACAAGGCATAGGATTTCCTGTATTGGTGCGTCCTTCATACGTTCTCTCGGGTGCAGCTATGAATGTGTGCTATGATTCAACTCAACTTGAAAATTTCCTGAAACTAGCGACTGATGTGTCTAAAAAACATCCGGTTGTAATTTCAGAATTTATAGAACGTTGCAAAGAAATAGAAATTGACGCAGTAGCTGATAAAGGTGAAATTTTAGTGTATGCTATTTCAGAACATGTGGAATTTGCCGGAGTTCACTCAGGTGACGCTACCACGCAATTTCCTCCGCAAAAAATCTATGTTGAAACTATTCGCCGAATCAAAAAAATTGCCAGCGAAATTGCTAAATCGTTGCATATTTCCGGACCATTCAACATTCAGTTTCTGGCACGCGACAATTATATCAAAGTAATTGAATGTAACCTGCGTTCGTCACGTAGTTTCCCATTCGTATCTAAGGTATTGAAAATAAACTTTATCGAATTGGCAACTAAGGTAATGCTTGGTTTAGACGTTGAGAAGCCTGAGAAATCAGCTTTCGATCTGGATTATGTCGGTATCAAAGCTTCCCAATTCTCATTCGCCCGTCTACAACAGGCCGACCCTGTTTTGGGTGTGGATATGGCTTCTACCGGTGAAGTAGGTTGTATTGGTGATGATTTCTCAGAAGCTATTTTGAAATCATTACTTTCGGTAGGTTATCGCATTCCAAAAAAGCGCATTCTGATTTCTTCCGGCGAAACAAAATCGAAGTTAGAGCTTTCAGAGGCTTGTCTTGCATTACAAAAGAAAGGTTATGACCTCTTCGCCACTCGTGGAACACAAAAGTTTCTGAAAGAAAACGGAGTAGAATCTACAGCTGTAAACTGGCCTGACGAAGATGGTGACCTGAATGTAAAGAATATGATTGCCAATAAAGAATTTGATTTGGTTATCAACATTCCTAAGAATACGTCGAAACGTGAGTTAGCAAATGATTATATCATTCGCCGTGGAGCTATTGACTACAACATTCCGTTGTTTACTAACGCTCGCCTAGCGTCGGCCTTTATCAATGCCTTCTGCACCATGAGCTTTGAGGATATAAAGATTAAAAGCTGGGATGAATACTAAAACAGTTTATAGTTGACAGTTAACAGTTATAATTAAGGCAGCCGGTTGCAGCAATGCGGTCGGCTGTTTCAATTGATTTGGTTTTAAAAACATTAAATCGTGAATTACGAAATAATTACTATTTCAAAAAATAAAGGAAAATAAATTAATGACAAAAACTAATACTCTCAAATTACTACTGTTTTTGCTGATTATACAATCATGCGCCACATCTAAAAAATCAACAAAAATCAAAAATGCAGTTGTAACAACAACGATAACATATACCACAGAAGAACTGACGCCAACATGGGGGCTTGATATTTCTCACTATCAGGAAATACAAGATTGGTCAAAACTTAAGGAACAAGAACTGGGTTTTATTTTTGTAAAAGCAACTGAAGGCAGTAACTATCAGGATCCTAAGTATAAGGAATATTACGACAAAATCAGGAGCCTGAAAATTCCGGTAGGCTCGTATCACTTTTTTACATATTTGAGTTCGGGTAAAAACCAGGCAAAGAATTTTCTGACCTATGCCAGGTATCAGCATGGTGATTTACCGCTTGTACTCGATGCTGAATTCTCAAAAAAGATGCCTGCAAAAGAACATGTAGTAAAAGAATTAAAAGAATTCATTGCAACCGTATATATTAAAACAGGGATTTATCCTATAATCTATTGTCCGTACAGATATTACAAAATTTATGTAAAAGATAATCTCCCCACAAATTGTAAACTATGGATAGTGGACTATCTTGGCAAACCAAACTGCGACTGGACTTTTTGGCAAACTACCGAGAGATACAAGGTGCAAGGCATTAAAGGGCATGTAGACTTTAATCAATTTAAAGGCATAAAAAAGGACCTGAAACAATTGTTATTATAGTATTAACTATTCTGTTTTCAATTTCGGAACAGTCGATTACAACAATGTAATCGACTGTTTTTCTTTTAGTTTGTAGAATTATTTAATTCTATGCAAAATAAAGTAGTATATTTGTAACATTAATATCTAAAACACACATTACACTTTATTTTCCATGCAAGCACCAGTTATAAGCTATAGTACTTTTCAACGAACACTCAACATGAATAAAAAATAAAGCCATGAAGACGAAAAAAACCTTTTGGGGACTTCTAGTTGCCTTTACAGGCATATGTGTTTTTCTCTTTTATACGTTTTATAGCGAAGCAAAGAATACCTCTATCAGAAATGCCAATGAGACACAGATGGTTTATGCCAAGCTGGCAGCCCGTGGAATTGAAGGCTATTTTGAAACATGGATTGGCGTATTAGATGGGTTATCGAAAATGGATGATGTCATTGATAATAATGCAGAAGGTAAACGCCTCATGATGATGCTGTATGAGACACATATACATGAAATTTCAGCAATTGTCCGTGTAAACGAAAATGGGATAATAACTTATTTGTCTTACCCCAAAAATAAAATCGGAGATAATATATCCGGGCTGAAACACATTCAGGAAATAAATAAACGCCACCAAACTATCGTAAGTGACATGGCCACAACAGTAGAAGGTGAAAATATAATTGCAGTACACGTTCCTATTTTTAAAGGCAAGGATTTCAAAGGATCTATTGGCATTATCGTTAATTACAAAAACATAGCAAAGCATTATCTCGATGAAATTAAAATTGGCAAAACCGGTCATGCATGGGTAATCAGCCGTGATGGCATTGAGCTTTATAGTCCTAATCCCAACTTCGTTGGAAAACCGGTATCTGAAAACCTCAAAGGTTATCCATCTATAACACCAATGCTAAATGAAATGCTCAAAGGGAAGCAAGGATATGCCACCTACCTATATGACAGAGCCAACGGGCTTAAAATGAAGTTATCTACTAAACTAGCCGTGTATGTTCCGGTTCATTTAAGAAACACATTTTGGTCTATAGTAGTGGTATCTAATGAAGCTGAAGTTCTTTCCAGTCTGGTATCATTCAGAAACAGACTAATCCTGATCATTGTTGTATTCTTTATCTTCGGAATGGTATTTATCTCCTATGGAACGAGAGCATTGTTGATTCTCAAAGAGGAAGATAAACGTAAACAAGCTGAAGCTCTATTGAAAGAAAGTGAGGAAAGATACCGTAATATCTACGATAATGCTTTGGAGGGAATGTATCAAATTTCATTAGAAGGAAAAATAATCCACTTGAACAACGCAATGGCCAGATTAATAGGTTTTGAAAGTGTGCAAGAATTATTACATTCGAATATTACTTCATGGCGACAAGTTTGGATAAATAAAAATCTTCAAAACGAGTATCTGGCATTATTAGAAAAGCAGGAGGTTATTCTTGAATTCGAATCCCAGTGCAAACGACGAGATGGAGAATTATTCTGGATGTCCAGCACTACCCGAATAGTGCGTGACAAAATGGGAAACAAACTTTATTATGAAGGATTTGCGCTGGATATTACCAAACGAAAAGAAAACGAACTGACCATCCAAAAGAAGGTAGAAGAACTGCAATGGTACTACGACATAGCCATCAGCCGCGAGCTAAAAATGGTAGAACTGAAGAAGGAAATAAATGACCTGCTGAAAAAGATGGGTAAAGACGGAAAATATTGATGGAAGTAAAAACAAACAACCGATTGATGAGAGCAATCGGCTGTTTGTTTTTATATTTCATTCTTTTCGGCAATAATTAAGGTAGATGGTATAGTTGTAAGCCAGTTATTCTTTGTTTCGATAAGGTATTTCCAACTTTCCAAACTAATGAGCATCAGATTCTGTTGTTTCAAAAAATCGGGACTGATTTTTCCTTCATTTATCAGACGTACATGATTTGGAGCTATTTGTTCAATGGCACGAATGGATTCCTTTAGCCCGGGATTTTCTTGAATGTGATTGTCAAAATCTACAAACGATATTTGTGACTCCGAAAAATTAATCAGCTTTTGTGCAAACCCAATCAGAAATTCGTCGTTAGAGCTTATAACCGGTATACAAATCAGATCTGTTTTAGTAAACCCTTTGTCGATCAACACACCAACTGTGACTTTACTTTTGGTTATGATGGAGCGCGTTCTTTCGTCAAAAGGAGAATTCTCAAAGATATTTTCTCTGCCTGTTACCTGGTTAATCAATCTGTCTGGATTGATAATGCGGGTAGTAAAACCAAGGATTTTCCCCAACAAACTGCCTTCAAAAATAGATTGTCCAATGCCTATAAGCAATAAATCATATTCCCCTTTGTTAGCCACTTCGGTTACATCGGATTCGATATCGTTTGTCACTTTGAAAAGCGTGGTAATTTTTTGATTCTGATATTTCGATTCTTCAAAAATAAGAGCAAAACTCTCGTTCTCATATGCTTCCAGATTATATTGATGCGATTTAGCACTTGGGAACAAGTGCATAGCAGTTATGGCTGAATTTCCATTCGTTTTCTTCATTAAGCAATTAGCCAAACGAACCAGAATTTTGCCATTTTCAGGATCGCCAAATGACACCAATATCTTGAAGTTATTAATCCGGCTAATCTCGTTTATTTTATCTTCGGCTTTCGATTTGAATGCCCAATTGATCAAATCCAGTGCAGGTCCGGTCATGAATGTGGTTACCAAAGCCATTATCACCATCATCGCAAATACTTTTGGCGTCAGTATGCCTAAATCATACCCGATATTCAACACCACCAGTTCCATTAACCCACGCGTATTCATCAAGGCACCTATGGTAAGACTATCTTTCCAACTTTGTCTGACAAACTTTGCAGCTAAAGCACTCCCAATGAATTTTCCGGTAATAGCAACCAATATAATCAAGCCTGTGATTTTCCATAAATAGACATCGTTCAGCAGTCCGATTTCAGTACGTAAACCGGTGAAAACAAAAAATAACGGGAGCAATAACACCAGAGCAATATCTTCAATCTTTTCGATAAAGATATTTCTGAATTTCTGATTAGCAGGCATAATAGCACCGGCCATAAAAGCACCAAACAAAGCATGAATTCCTATAATTTCAGTAATCCAGGAAGATAAAATAAGTGTTACAAGAAATATGGCGACAATAGATTTACTCAGATTGGCACTGGAAGTATGTAAATCTCCAACACGCTTTAAAAACGGACGGACTATTTTAATCATCAGGAACACATATGCCAGCGCCAACAAAATAGTATAAAGCGAACTGACAAACGACCCGGCTTTGGCAATGGCAATAACGGCTGCCAGAATGCTCCACCCTGTAATATCGTCGGCTGCGGCACAAGTAATGACAACGGTACCCAATTTGGTTTTATGAATTCCCCTTTCCTGAACAATGCGGGCTAATACCGGAAAAGCAGTTATACTCATGGATATACCGATAAACAGGCCAAACGAAGTGAACCTCACTCCTACCGGTGCAAACGACTGATATATAAAATATGCCAAACCCATCCCCAGTGAGAATGGCACTATGATACTGGCATGACTAACCACTACTGCATCGTGAGCCTTATTTTTCAACACATTAATGTCTATCTCCATCCCCACTATAAACATAAATAAAATCAGACCTATCTGACTTAGGAAGTTTAGATTTCCGAGCGATTGGGGCGGGAAAAGTGCAGCTGAAAATTCAGGAAAATACATTCCAATCAATGATGGACCCAACACAATACCGGCAATAATCTCACCTATTACAGTGGGTTGTCCTATCTTTTTGCACATCCACCCGAATATACGCGCCACCAATATAATGGTTACTATTTGTGCCAGCAATATAGCCAATGGATGCCCGAGATTCTGAAGCAAGGAATGCAAAAATTCCACCCAATGTGTCTTGCCAGTGACAGGTTGGATTATTTTTGAGGCTATTTCCTGCTTTGAACCCATAAAGTCGATCCAATACATTAATGCGGAAAAACTGCCGATAATCAACACATAAAAAAACACGTTTCTAAATTTCTTAAGCATATATTCTGGTGTTTTAGTTTAAAACAAAAAGCAGCCTGTTACCTGACCTACCCCTAATGGACTTCTATTTTAACGCAAAGATATAATAAAGAAGCATCAAAGTCAATGGTCCCAAACCGAATCGGGGCTTTAATGTAATAAGGCTGAAATAAAATGTAACGAATCAGATTTTCACCTTTTCGAGGAAGGCATTTCGATACACTTCGCTTAAATAAAACATTTGGGGGGTGTTTTGTTCACTCTGAATGGTGGATGTAATCTGGTCGAAAGAGAAATGCTGAACAATATCCAGCGCAATTATTTCCTGCTTATTAATGCGGCAAAACTTATTCGGAGGAAGGATGGTTTGTAATTTTTCGAAAGAAATATTCTTCAGACAGATTTTCGACCCGTCTCTAAGCAGCACATCTTTATCCCTGCTATCAATGGCGGAAGCTTTTATGTGACACAATTGTTCAAACACGATTAACGACTTCCCTTTGTCCGTATTCAGATAAATAAGCCGGGTGTTGTGCCTAGTGTCGATAAGTTGCCTGATTGCTTTGCTTACCGCTTTCCGGAGTCTTTCCAACTGAATGGGTTTGCGTACAAAATCAACAGCATCCAAATCAAATGCTTCGGCTGCATATTCTTTGTGAGCAGTGGTGAAGATTACAAGTTTGTGCCTGAGCAGTTCTGCTATTTGAATCCCGTTTATCTGTGGCATTTCAATATCCAGAATGCAAAGATCAAAATCAAGATTGGCACACTCGGAGAGAAACACATCGGGTTGGTTGAAAGCTTTTACTACTTCCAACTGCGGAATTTGTTCGCAGAGCATTTTTAAATAGGTCAGCCCCGGCAATTCATCATCGAGCAGCAAGCACTTTAACTTTGTATTCAAAGAGATCGATATTTAAATGTGCAACATATACGTTATCTTCAATATAGCTGTCGAGCTTAAAATTATCTTCATAAATAATCCGCAGCCGCTGTTCCAGCGTCTTTATGCCTATTCCACCTTTTTCTTTCTTCATGGGAGGTTTGGACGAAATTTTATTGGCAACCGTCAGCCCGAAATGATTATCCTTAAATTCCAGCGTAATGGAAATAAAAGCATCGGGACTTTGAATATCGGCATGTTTGAAAGCATTTTCAATCAAATCGATGGAGACTAAAGGAGCCAGCAGTTTTTGTTCGTACAGCGGTTCTGTAGTATTCACCTTAGATTTTACTTTCAGGTCGAACAAAGGACTCACTTTGATTTTATTAATCTCTATCAGGTTTAACGCAAATTCTATTTCCTCTTTTGGGGTAACAAACTCCCTGCGACTTTCGTACAAAATATAATCCAACACATTGGACAGCTTATCAATGGCAAAATAGGTTTGATAGGCATGTGACTGTATGGAGTTCAATATATTCTTAAACAAATGGGGATTTAATTTAGCTTCCAGCCTTTCCAGTTGCAAAGGATGAATCTGATTTTTCAACTCATGAAACCGCAGTTCAGTTTCCTTTTGCTGCTTTTCGGACTCACGTAACCGCAGGTATAGATAAACGGTCAGCCCCGCAACAGCTATTAGTATAATTATCGCAATAATAAGTAGCATCAATTCCATATCCAATCAAATGTTTATTGATTAATTTTGTTTCAAAATTAGTCATTTAGGCACAATATACAAAATACGGGTATGTAGCGCAATGAATACTGTCGAAAACAATAAGTATTTATTGCACGTAATATCTATCGTCATTCCAGTTTGCAATGTTCATATCGATATATGCACCTATCCGCCGGCATTCTTCGTAATCGCGGATAACATGATCATGAAATCGGGTTTGCCAAACCGGCTGCCCTTTGGTTTGACGCAATGTATTTATGCGCACAGTTACAGCCGATTTAAAACCGGCAACGAATGATGATATTGATTTCGGTTCACGAAATGCAACGCCGTTAACACCCGGTAGAGACGCACGGCTATGCGTCTCATAATACGAATTATCATCATCAGACGCACGGCCGTGCGTCTCAGAATACGAATTACCATTGTTATCATCAGACGCACGACCGTCCGTATCGATATTGACATCGGCATCACGTAAAGCCGCACGGCCGTGCGGCTCTACAATAACGGTTGGATATTCGATCCGTAATATCGCATGGATATGATTAGGCATGATGACGAATGCATCACAAAATAATTCCTGACGGATTTCAAATGATTTGTTCCATTCCTCTGCCACAATTTGCCCGTACGCCGACAAATACATCTCTTTATCAACGATACTACCGAACAAACATTTGTGATGTAGGTATTCAGTTATGTAGTTGGTTTTATATTGCTTATACAAAACAATATATTTCAAAATAAATACACCTAGCTTAGGCTTAGTCAATATTATAAAACTAAAATAAGAATGAGTACTACTTAAAAATAAATTGTATCTTTGCTCAATCATTAAATATAAATGAATATAAGTTATGAAAATTTCAAAATTTAAATTTGAAGATAAATCATTAGAATGGCGTTTAGAAGAATTATCAATCAACAGACTTACTCTTCTAGTAGGGGCGTCTGGTGTTGGGAAAACGCAAATCCTAAGAGCATTAATGCAATTAAAAAGAATTACAGAAGGAGCTTCATTAAATGGTATCGCATGGTTAGTTGAATTTGAAACTCTAGATAACAAAAAATACACTTGGCAAGGTGAGTTTGAGAATAAAGGCATAGCCATTTTCTTTGAAGATGGGGAAAATGATGAAGATGAAGAAATTAAAAAAAACAGACCAAAAATAGTCTTTGAGAAATTATCTTTAAACGGGAAAGTAATTGTCAACAGAACAGCCGATCAAATTCTATTTAACGAAAAACCAACTGTAAAATTATCATTGCAAGAAAGTATTATTAGTCTTTTAAAGGAAGAAGACCTTGTAAAACCCGCTTACGATGGGTTACGAAAATTACACTTTAGTGATCAATCAAACTCAGTCAATGCGAGTCGTGGCTTTAGTTTCAGTTTTTTAAATGCCAGTTCTCTTGCTAAAAAATATCAAACATTGAGTAAAATACAAGAAAGTGAACTTGAGACTCCTTTAAAACTTTTCTTTTTATCAAAAGTTGATAAAAAAACATTTACGACGATCAAACAACGATTTATCGATATCTTCCCGCAAGTAGAAGATGTAAAAGTGGCACCTTTGGAAACAAAAGAAAAAGATATGCCTGACCTTTTAAAAGATTACCCCTTTGTTCAAATCAAAGAGAAAAGTGTAAAAAACTGGATTAGTCAAAATAGAATTTCGTCAGGAATGTACAGAACTTTAATTCAGCTTAGTGAGCTATACCTCTGTTCTGAGGGTACAATTTTCCTTATCGACGAATTTGAAAATAGTTTAGGAATCAATTGTATAAATGAGCTCACCAATGATATTTTAGCATCAAGGAGACAGATTCAATTCATACTAACTAGCCATCATCCATACATAATCGATGCAATCAGTTTCAATGACTGGAAACTTGTAACAAGAAATGCAGGTGTTATAAAGACTCATGACATCAGCAAATTCAACATTGGAAAATCGAAGCATAGTGCATTTATGCAACTAGTTCAATTAGAAGAATACCAAACTGGATCAGAACAAATATGAACATATATTTCCTCGTAGAAGGCAAACATACTGAAAAAAAGGTCTATCCAAAATGGCTATCTATTCTTATACCTGAATTAACTAGAGTAGATTCATTTGATCTAGTAGAGCAAAACAATTATTATATATTTAGTGGTAATGGATATCCGTCTCTACTTAACAACCACTTGCGTAATTGTATTGAAGATATAAACGCCATAGGTATTTATAATTATTTCGTTATATGTTTAGATTCAGATGACCAAGACATTAGCAATTGCGAACAAGAAATAATAGAATTCATACAAAAAGAGAATATAATATTAAATGAGAATACTAAGTTTGAAATTATTGTTCAGAGTAAATGCTTTGAAACTTGGTTCTTGGGTAATCGGAAAATATTTAAATCAAATCCCAAAAATGATTTTTTACGAGATTGCGTAACATTCTTCAATGTAAAAAGAAATGACCCTGAATTGATGGAAAAACCTAATAATTTCGATGGTTCAACTTCAATTTTTCATTCGACATATTTACAAGAATTATTAAAAGAAAGGAATGTTTCATACAGCAAAAGAAATCCCCAAGGAGTTACTGAAAAGTACTTCTTAAATGAGTTGATTAAAAGAACGGAAGATTCGACACATATTCAATCATTTAAGTACTTTATCGATTTTTGCTTAGAAATATCTACCCAAATAAAACAATAGGCTAATTTATTGTAGCTCTCGGTAATTCTCCCATCACCACATTAAAATACTCCCCGGCTGAACCTCCCCACAGAAGTTCAGCCGTTTTTCTTCCCATTCTTCCTTGCCCAACGTGGGCAGACTCCCTTTTTTGAGATTCATGCTCGCCCAGCATGGGCAAGTAAGAAGTAAAACAGATTCACCTTTGCCCAGCGTGGGCAAGCTCGCCTGAAAATGGATTTGCCTTTGCCCAGCGTGGGCAACCTCCCTTTGAAATTTCTTTGACCTTGCCCAACTTGGGCAAGCCTGCCTGAAAAAAAATTCGTGCTTGCCCAGATTGGGCAAACCCTGTATTTATCGCGATTATAACAACATTGTTATTTATTACACTAAAATAAATGCATATTTCATAAAAATATTTTCAATATAAGTATTAATTATTCGAAAATTATTTTTATTTTCGCGTTAATTATTTATTAATATAAACATTTTTACTTTATTTATTATGAAAGTCACAATTATTCGTTTACCACTAAAACAGCTATGGAACAGTGAGTATTGCTTGTTTGTAAGCCAGAGTGTAGCTATTTTCCTGCGTTATCAGCCCGAAGTGTTACATCTGAAAAAAGCGTTCGACCGGCTTCAGGCACTTATGCCCGAATTAGCAAAAATTAAAGCTATGGAACTGAGCAATGCCATCAGCATTCAGCTTGCTGATTTGAACAACGAGCGCAAAACCATAATTAAATCAATTATGGATAATGTGAAAAATTACGGAAAAATGACTCTGCCTGAGCTTGCTCCCCGTGTGGCCTTGTTGAATCGTTTTTTGGACAAACATGGTCGTGATCTTGGCGAATCGAACTACAGTTCCAATACGGAACGGTTTGATGATTTTATGGCTGACTTCGACAGCAATTCCGAAATTCAAAATGCAGTCTCGGCTATGCAGCTATCAATTTTGTTCGATCAGTTACGCACTGTAAATACGCAGTTTGCCACCTTGTTTATGCAACGATCTGATGAAAACTCGGATGTTGAAACTGTAGACACCCGCGCCATTCGTACAGAAATAGATAAAGCATTGATAGCCTTTTTTGATGCATTTGAAGTTTTCAGTACCGAATACGAAGAACTGGACTATCAAACTCCGGCAAATAAAATAAATGAATTGATTACCGGTTATAAAACCCAACTCAAAGCCCGCACCACTCGCAGGCACGAAGGGAAAGAGGTACATACCGAAAAACCGATATCAGTTGGCTAATTTACTTTTCCCCCCTCGTTTGGAAACGAGAGGGGAGTTTTTTTTGATACTAATTCGTTCTTTGTACTGAAAACCCTCGTTTTAAAACGAATGGAGTGTGGAGTGGTGAACATCAATAAAATGATTATATTTGTCACCGAATGTAAACGTCAATACATTATCAATAAACACTTAAAACCAGTAAATTGAAATGAGTAAAATAATCAAATTTGGGGAAGATGTTGAAGGATACAGCATCCCCGTTTTAAACGAGCGGGAAATAAGAGCCGCCGCCGGAATGCTGTTTTTACTAATGCTTATATCGCTGTTTCTTATCTTATCGAAAGGAAATTTTCTGCTTATAAAATACAGCGTCACTTTGTTTCTAACCGATTTTATTATCCGTGTATTTGTGAGTCCGAGATTTTCGCCCACTTTAATTTTGGCTCGCCTGATTGTAAGCAATCAAACGCCTGAATATGTTGGGGCAAAACAAAAGAAATTCTCGTGGATTATCGGGTTAGTGCTTGCCACTACTATGTTTGTATTAATGGTCATTGTCAATTCCTACAGTCCGATAACAGGTATTATCTGCCTTATCTGTTTGATATTTTTGTTCTTCGAATCGGTATTCGGTATCTGTTTAGGATGCAAAGTGTATTCGCTTATTTACAAAGAAAAAGCGCAATACTGCCCCGGCGAGGTGTGTGATATGAAATCGAAGCAAGATATCCAAAAAACATCTGGTGCGCAACTGTTTATCGTATTGGGATTTGTAGCATATATTTTTCTGATCAGCTTTTTTTTGAATAGCAGTTTCAGTGTAAAACCTCATCCATTATTCGGTACCGAAAGTACTGTAAAATAGTTCTACATTGTCTGATTGAGTATCGTAATAAAACTACTGTAAAAACAGAGTGCAACGTGAAGAAATAAATTTTATATTTCAATGCGTTGCACTTTTTTTTAGTAAAATACATTGAAATTATAACTGAATATCCTGAAATAAACAAGTATATTTGTAAGTCAGATTAAACAGAAAACATACTATTTTATATGGAAAGAATTTTTCATCAGCTGAGTGAATCTATGCATTTAAGTGCAGAACTAAGAAACGATTTAGCGTCCGGAATTTGTATAAAAAAAGCATTGAAAGGAGAAGTTCTTGTAAAGGAAGGCAGGGTATGCGATCATCTGTTTTTTATAGAGAAAGGAGCTCTCAGAGGATTTCATTATCATAACGGGAAGGAAATAACCTCCTGGTTTGGCTTTGAAGATGACTTTGCTACGTCAACCTATTCATTTGTTTCCCGAAAACCCGGATATGAGATTGTAGAAGCTATTGAAAACAGTACTTTGTATGTCATAACCTACGAAGATTTAGATGCTATTTATCGTAAACATCCCGAGTTTAATTATGTTGGCCGGTTACTTACCGAAAAATATTATGTAGACTTAATGGAACGAACGCTCTGTCTGCAGTTCCAATCGGCCAAAGAAAATTACGAACAACTTGTTCTTAATCGCCCACATATCCTGCAGCGGGTAACTTTGGGTCATATAGCATCATACTTAGGCATATCACAAGAAACTTTAAGCAGAATACGCACAAAAAAATAACATATCTGTGTCATTTTTTTTGACTTATGTCAAAACGCAAGAAAAAAAATAACAGCACATTTGCATCAGTTTTCATATGTACATATCAGTTATATAAGTGAGTAAAGCAAAGAGCTTACAAAGCTGTTATTCTAGAAATACATATCAAAATATCAAGGTATTAGTATAAATTTTATTGTGTATAAAGAAAAATGAAAAGAGCTAAATTAGAAGACAAAAATGTAGTTGTTGATATTATGACGGAGTCATTAAAAAATGATCCTCACTTCGGTTATCTGTTAGAGAAATGCAGAAACAAGAATAAACTACGAATAATCATGGAATATATTTTTGAGGAGGCGTTTAATAAGGGAGAAATATACCTGAACGATGAAAATACAGCTACGGCACTCTGGAATATAAAAAAGAGAGAGAAACTTACCTGGAAGTACATTTACCGGAATCTGTCATTCTTACTGAAAATAGGTATTGAATCCACCTATCGAATTCTTAGAATGGATAAACTTGTCAATCAATATCATCCGCGAATTGGCGAGTATGCTCATCTGTATCTCATTGGTGTTAAGCCCGAAAGCAGAGGTAAAGGTTACGCCAGAGAGTTAATAACATATATGATAGAGAAAACAAAAAAAAGCAATACGGCGCTTTATCTGGAAACGGCCAATACAAAGAATATCAGCATCTACAACAAAATCGGATTTCATGTTTTTCAGGCAATCAATATGAATGGGCACAAGCTGTTCTGCATGAACAGACAATGAAGTAGTCTTGACTTTTATAATGTTATTGTTTTTGAGAATTTATTGCTGATTTGAAACGGGTCTCGCGAGTTCCAACTCGCGATTATTCATAAATACCGCGAGTTGGAACTCGCGAAACCCAAAATAAAGATACTTCTGAAAAAGTCCAGACGGCTTCAATGATAATTGATGTCAAAGCAAAGAAGTCGCTTACTCGCTTATTGCCCATCATACACCGTTTTACCCCGGGTCATCGAGTAGGCGGCAAAATATCCGTGTGGATTGTTTGTCCCATTCACGGGTAGTATCTGCTTTATATTAGTCCTTATGTTAGCCGGTTGCCCGCCGAATAACGGATTTCGTCCCCAGAACTCTGTTTGCACTTCCTGAATAAATTCCATGTAATCTTTGGTTATACCACACAATTGGAGTTCTATAATATCTCCACTTTTTAATTTTTCAGACTTTTCGGTACCCGAAAAATAGCTAAATGTTTCACCAACAAGATACTTACCGTTAAAAAACTCATCGTTAGTTACCCCCCACTTCTGAATACTATCCGTCACCAGTCTGTCATTCCTGTAGGTCTTTATCAGGTAGTAGTTATTTTCGACAGGTGGATCCTGCAGCCACGCTTTCACTGCCCACATATTCGTTTGAAAAAGCCACTCCTTTTTTACGTCAACACTATCGATATGAGCTACTGCTTTTATCGGACACGATGCCATATACTCCTCTTTTATACCGTCACCGTTTACATCTACATTATCGATAGTGAGCGTGTAAGTTCTTCCCGCCACTCCGTAATAATCTGCGGGAGTCTGGTATACTCCCTTATACGAATCACTTTCAGGCAATGTTATTGTTTTCAGTCCATCGTTAAGTGTAACAGTAGCACCCGAAACCATCTCTGCAGCCTGATTTGAAAAGTAACCTGCCGTTTTTTTCAACTGAATGATATGCACCGTCGTGTCGGTGGTTATAACGCCATCTACCACCAGTTCGGGGGCAGTTCCTTTCAGATTCAGGGTAATATCGGTGGTACAAGCTGTAAACATCAAAACCACCAGTACGATAAGTATGTTGAATGTAGGCTTCATCTTGAGTTAGAATTTAAAGTTGTAGGTAATAGAAGGAACAAATGTAAACAAATAGGTCATCTCGGCTTTAGTTTTGAAGGCTGTGTCAGGATCATTTACAAAATTGATAGCCCAGGCATTTTTATGACCATACACATTATACACCGAGAAATTCCATTCGCCCGACCAGGCATGTTGCTTCTTCGCTTTGGGTTTCCATGTAAGCGACACATCAAGGCGATGATAATCGGGCATGCGGTATTCGTTTCGTTTTGAATAAACAGGCAAAATAACATCTCCAAACTCCATGCGGGCTATCGGGTAAGTTACAGGCAGTCCGGTGGCATAGACAAAATTTGCACCGAATGAAATACGATTGCTCAATTCATAGTTAGCTACAACATACACCGTATTGGGTCTGTCATAAGGTGCCAGATAAGTTTCATTGTTGTTTATGCCCTGTATGGTATGCTCGGCACGTGAATACGTGTAACTAATCCAACCGGTAAGTTTGCCCTGATTTTTCTGTATCTGAAATTCGGCACCGTAGCTCCTTGACCTACCAAAGCGCAACTCGCCATCCAACTTTCGGTTAAGCAATAACTGCGCGTGATCGCGAAAATCGACAGTGTTTTGCATATCTTTATAAAACATTTCCACCGATGCTTCCAACTCATTATTCTGCAAGTTACGAAAGTATCCTACCGCATATTGATTGCAGATTTGGGGTTCAATGTTTTTTCCGGCTGTAAACCACAAATCGAGTGGCGTTCCTGCCGTAGAATTTGATGCCATTTGCAAAAACTGGTTGGTACGGGCATAATTGGCTTTCACCGACGAATGGTTGTCCAGTAAGTAGGTAACTCCTACCCGCGGCGATAAACGATAAAATGTCTTAATCACCTCACCCGATTTATAAACGGTAGAATCAATTGCCACGTAGTTGTTATCGTAATTATACACCGTGCCACTACCAATGCTGGAAAAAGCTGTCAGACGCAGTCCGGCTTTCACTGCAAACCGTTTGGAAACCTGATACTCGTCGGAGATATAGAGTGCATGTTCAAAAGCATTAATATCAGGCAGCAGATAGTCATCAAAACGAGTTGCTCCCCCTGTAGATTTTACTGTTCCGGGATTCAGGTTGTGCAATATAGCATTGTACCCAAACTTCAGGGTGTTCTCAGGAGTCATAAAATAGCTAAAATCGGCTTTCAGACTTACATCGCGCATATTATATTTCCAGTCAAAATTACTTTCATTACTCATACTCGATTTCAGCCCGTAGTTATAACGGCTGTAGTTCAATGAATAGTTACTGAATAATTTAGGAGAGAAAAGATGATTCCAACGTCCGGTAAGAGCAGCATTTCCGAAACTAAAACCGACATCCTTATTCTTGAACAAATCTTGCCCCAGATAACCTGACAGAAAAATACGGTTATTATCATCAATACGATGGTTTATCTTAGCATTAAAATCGTAGAAATAAAGCTGATTTGTGTTTATATCCTCGTTCGAAGACAGTTTCATAAACAAATCGGCGTATGTACGGCGAGCAGAAACAATAAACGATGTTTTATCAGAACCGATAGGTCCTTCCAGTGTCAGACGACTTGAAATTAAACCAATTCCGCCACTTCCCGAGAACTTCTTCGAATTTCCATCCCGCATTTGAATATCGAGCAATGACGATAAGCGCCCATCGTACGATGCAGGAATATCGCCTTTGTAAAGCGTCATATTCTTAATAGCATCATTATTAAAAACCGAAAAGAAGCCCATCATGTGCGAAGCATTATAAATGGTTGCCTCATCAAGCACAATCAGATTTTGGTCAATTCCCCCACCCCGCACGCTAAAACTGGATGTTCCTTCGCCGGCAGAAACCACTCCGGGGAATAATTGGACAGCTTTCAGCAAATCTACTTCACCCATTAATGCAGGCATTCTTCTGATAGTGCTAATTGACACTTGTTGTGCACTCATGCGGTTTAGCGTAACATTGGCGTCTTTTCGTTGTGTGGAAACTATCACTTCTTTAATTTCATTAGCCGCAGTTTTCAAATCCAAATCTAATTTAACCGGCTTATTCAATGCTATTTTTTTTGAAATGGTTTCGTAACCCACATACGATACTTCAACCGTATAATTACCTTTAGGCACACTTATGGAATAGAAGCCGTAAGTGTTGGTTACTGTTCCTCTTTTCAATTCCTTAATTGTAATAGTCACGCCAATAAGCGCCTCTCCATTGGCTTCATCCTTAATATTTCCATCTAAGCTTATTCTATCAGCAGGTAAAATGGCAAAAGCACTACAAACAAACGAGAAAAACAAGAAGGAGAAAATTATTTTTCGTAAAATCATAATTTTTCGGTTAGGGTTTCATCTCTTTCTACACAACAAGAATTACACAATATAAAAACTTAAAGAATCAGAATATAGTATTTCTCACTTCATTCCGAAAATAATTTACTTTAATTTCTTACAAATATAACAATACAAAAGTAGCACATTCTGCTTTTAATCATACTTTTAATCTATTAGATATCTAAAAAAAAATGAATAATAGAGTAAAAACAACTACAAAAAAGTTCTATTGTAGCAATAATTACAGTATAATACTTTCAACAAATTCGTATTAACCCTATAAAAACCGTACCTTTGCGCCCGCTTAGAAAATGACTAAGCAACTAAACAATTCAAATTCAAAGAAACGACCCATTTATGAAGCGTATTAACGAATACAAAAAATTATTTAACGTTGAACCTGACACTGATCTTAAAGCACTTAAAACCAACTATCGAAACTTAGTAAAAGAATGGCATCCTGATAAATTTTCAGCCAATGATGAACTGGCTAAAGAGGCCGAACATAAAAGTCGACAAATAATTGACGGTTACCACTTTTTGGTAAGTATCGCCCCTGAAACTATAGCTGCAAATAAAGAAGAATATTCAATTTCGTCCGAATCAGGCATTGCCGATTTTAAGCTCAAAGGACAACTATTGGAAGTTTCGTTTATGGATGGTTCAACGTACGAGTATTTCGGCGTTTCTAAAAACATATTTACCCGCTTTATTAATGCTGATAAGCAATTGCGCTTTGCAAAAAGGAATATCTTTAATTCTTATTTATATCGGAAATCAAAGAAAAGTGCTGAAGTAGCTTAAACAACTTTCTGACTTATTTCATAATTTTACTCCCTGGTCTCGGCTGAACTTCGAAAGGATGTTCAGCCGATTTTATATCAGGACTAAAAATAAATAAATACTCTGTGAGTAAGAAACAGATATATTGTCTTATTTGGCCTTGTAAAAGGCACCAATTCGCTGTTTTACATTGTCGCGGATATTCATCCATAACAGACAGAAGTCTGAACAGTGTACCAGATCCGGTAACTATTCAGACTTCCGTCATGACAAATATAATGCTTTTTTAATCCGTTTTGTTTTACCTCCCCTGATACACCGTTTTGCCCCAAGACACTGAATAGGCTGCAAAGTAGCCGTGCGGACTGGTTTTGCTATTGACGGGAAAAACTTGTTTGATGTTGGTTCGAATATTAGCCGGTTGACCGCCAAACAACGGATTACGTCCCCAAAACTCATCTTGTGCTTGTTGAATGTATTCCATATAATCTTTGGTTATGCTACATAATTCGAGGGTTACACGGTCGCCAACTACTAATTTCTCATCCGGCTTTTTAGATGAAAAATAACTAAACGTTTCATCAATCATGTATTTTCCATTAAAGAACTCGTCGTTGGTAATCTGCCATTCCTGAATACTATCCGAAGTACATACATCATTCTTATAATTTCGGATAAGATAGTAATTTACTTCCGATGGTGGATCTTGCACCCAGGCTTTCACAGCCCACATATCGGTTTGAAAAATGCGGGACTTTACCACATCAATACTATCAAGATGAATCATAGAACTGATGGGGCATGATGCAGTATAACGCTCTTTCACACCGTCAGCATCTACATCCACATTATCGATGGTAATTGTGTAAGTGCGTCCCACTACTCCGGCATAATCGGCAGGTGTGAGGTAAATACCTTTCTTTACAGCATCTTCAGCAAGTGTGATTGTATTCTCACCATCGCTGAGCGTAACCACAGCACCCGAAACCATATCGGCCGCAGCGTTAGAAAAATAGTTGGACGTTTTTTTCAACGTCACACTGTGCGCCAATGCGTCGGTGGAAATCGCACCTTCAACAACCAGTTCGGGCGTAGTGCTATTCAGGTCTATGTTTAGGTCAGTGGTACATGCTGTGAACAGGGTTGCCAATAGCAGAGCAAGTATATTATATTTTAGTTTCATACAGATTAGAATTTAAAATTATAGGTAATAGAAGGAACAAAAGTAAACAGATAAGTCATCTGAGCTTTAGTCTTGTAAGCCGTATCAGAATCGTCTACAAAATTGATAGCCCAGGCATTTTTATGACCGTACACGTTGTATACTGAGAAGTTCCACTCTCCGGTCCATGTTTTTTTGGGATTGTGCTTTGGTTTCCAGGTAAGCGAAACATCCATACGATGATAATCGGGCATGCGGTACTCGTTGCGCCTGGAATAAACAGGCAGGATAACATTACCAACTTCCATCCGGGCTATAGGGTAAGTCACAGGCTGTCCGGTGGCGTATATAAAGTTTGCCCCGAAAGATATGTGCTCGTTCAGATCATAGTTAGCAACAATGTAGACAGTATGCGGACGGTCGTAAGGTGCCAGATAGGTTTCGTTATTGTTTATACCCTGAATGGTACGTTCGGTACGTGAATAGGTGTAACTAACCCAACCGGTGAGTTTACCTGTATTTTTCTGTATCTGAAACTCTGCACCATAAGCCCTTGAGTTGCCAAAACGAAGTTCACCATCTAACTTGCGGTTGAGTAGCAACACCGCATGGTCGCGAAAATCAATGGTGTTTTGCATATCTTTGTAAAACAACTCTGCCGATGCTTCCAACCTGTTGTTCATGAAATTGCGAAAATAACCCACAGCATATTGATCGCAGGTTTGTGGTTTTATGTTCTTACCTGCCGTGAACCATAAGTCGAGTGGCGTTCCGGCTGTGGAGTTGGAAGCCATCTGCAAAAACTGATTGGTACGGGCATAATTGGCCTTCACCGACGATTTTTCATCCAGCAAATAGCTCACTCCCACCCTTGGTGAAAGACGATAAAAGGTTTTGATTACTTCACCCGATTTATAAACGGTAGAATCAATAGAGTTGTAGTTATTGTCGTAGTTGTACACCGTACCTGTACCTATGCTCGAAAAGGCGGTCAGACGCAACCCTGCTTTTATCGAAAGGTGCTTCGTAGCCTTATACTCGTCAGAGATATAAAGTGCATGTTCAAAAGCATTAATAGACGGCAATATGTATGTATCGTAGCTGGTTTGGCCGCCTGTGGATGTAATCGTACCCGGTTTCAGGTTGTGTAATATGGCGTTGTAACCAAACTTCAGGGTATTTTCGGGTGTCATAAAATACGTAAAGTCAGCTTTCATACTCACATCCTGCATATTGTATTTCCAGTCGAAATTACTTTCGTTGCCCATGCTCGATCCCAAACCGTAGTTGTATCGGCTGTAAGTAGTTGTGAAGTTACTAAACAAACTTTGCGAAAAAAGGTGATTCCAACGACCTGTAAGCGTAGCATTACCAAAATTAAAGCCGGCATCGGCATTCTTGAACTTATCCTGCCCGAAATAGCCCGACAGAAAAATACGGTTATTATCGTCGATACGATGGTTGATTTTAGCATTAAAATCGTAAAAATAAAGTTGGTTTTTGTTGATTTCCTTGTCGGATGATAGTTTGAGGAACAAATCGGCATAGGTTCTGCGAGCCGACACAACAAACGACGTTTTATCGGAACCGATAGGTCCTTCGAGCGTCAATCTACTTGAAATCAATCCAATGCCACCACTACCCGAGAACTTCTTCGAATTACCATCCTTCATCTGAATATCCAGTAGCGACGATAGGCGTCCGTCGTAAGTAGCAGGGATATCACCTTTATAAAGGGTCATATTTTTGATAGCATCGTTATTGAAAACCGAAAAGAAACCCATCATGTGCGAAGCGTTATAAATGGTTGCCTCATCCAGCACAATCAGGTTTTGGTCAATTCCGCCACCCCTGACACTAAAACTGGATGTTCCCTCACCGGCCGACACTACCCCGGGGAGCAATTGCACCGCCTTCAGTAAGTCTACTTCGCCCATCAGCGCTGGCATCTTCCGAATAGTAGCGATAGACACTTGCTGTGCACTCATGCGGTTAAGAGTTACATTTTCATCCCTGCGTTTGGATGTTACCACCACTTCATCAATTTCATTCGCAGCCGTTTTAATCTCAAAATCGAGCTTAACAGGTTGATTCAATGCTATTTTTTTCGAAATAGATTCATAACCAACATACGTTACTTCCACCGTATAATCTCCCTTTGGTACACTGATGGAATAAAAACCGTAACTATTCGTTACCGCTCCTCTTTGCAGCTCTTTGATAAAAACCGTGACACCAATTAGTGCCTCTCCGTTTATTTCATCTTTTATGTTACCACTCAAACTTATCCTGTCCACCGGCATAACGGCAAAAACAGAGCTGAGAAATGATAGAAAAACAAAAGATAAAATCACTTTCCGTAAATTCATAATTTATTGTTTATAGTTTATGTTGTGAGAAATATTCTCTATCCGGTTCAATTTTCACACGAAAAAAAATAACAGTACAAAAGTAGTGTATTCCCCATTTACTCATCTATTAAATCCGTTGAATAGACGAAAAAGGGGGACGAACGTGATAAAAACATACGAATAAATGTTATTTCAACTTTAAAATTGCGTTGAAGGTTGGCTTAATATCGATAAGAAATCTTAATGTAGCGAACCTGAAAGCATCTTTTTTTATAACTTTGCAATCACAATAAATATTGCTCTGAAATGAATTTTTGAAACTTACACGAAGAATGAAACTTAATTTTGTATCTATATCACTTCTTGCTCTTTTACTGACAGCATGTTCGATGACCGAAACCAAAAAGGACAAGCAAATTGACCCACAGATTAAAAATGAGATACATACACTCAACAATCATATTGTGAATGGTCTTGTAGAAAACAGAATCGAAAATATTTTACCGTTTTGTAACGATAAATTGAGAGAGAGAAAAGGAGACCTAAAAAAATTAACTCAAATTGTAAACGGAACGCTAAAGAAGTCGAACTTTAGAATACTGAATGAATATTATCAGAAAAATGCTGCAAAAAAAGGAATAGCAACAATAAATTCAGGCAACGGGAATATTCACGATTATCAAGTTCGATACGACTCCCGGGACAAAGAAATGTATGTGGTGGTGGCTTATTTTGAGGATAGTTTGTTTCAGAAAAGCTTCACTTTTATATACGGAAAGCATAATAACGAATGGAAGCTCACCAACCTGCAGGCGGGGATCTTGAAAATCATGCATAAGGATGCTGTAGATTGGTATTTGCAGGCAAAATCGGAGTACGCAAAAGGATATCTTATGGATGCCATGTGTCATATCGGATTGGCAACTCAGATATTGAGTCCGGTAAATCGTATGTGGCAATACAAGAATGAGAAAGAAATTAAGCTGTTCGAACAAAAACTCACAAAACAAACCTACAGCAAATATAATTTTCCACATACGGTGGAGTATGTTGAAACAAAGCCCGTCATTTTAAGAATATATTCACAGGTAATGCCCAAAGGTTGTATGCCGTTGATTCTTTATATCACAACTATAGATTTAACAAATGTGCCGGCATTAGCTAAAGAATGTAATGCCATGCACGAAAAAATAGGACAATTATTTAAAGGTATAGATAAGAACAACAAAATTATTATCTACAGACCTTTGAAGAATATTCCTACCGGAACAAATGCTGACAACAAATATGTATTTATGATGAAAAACAAATAGTTTATTATCAACCCAGGCAAGTATCTTAACAAATTAATAACGGGTCGGAATCGAAAGGTTTCGACCCGTTGTGCTTCAAATTCAAATTAGGTTATAACTCTCTAAAATACACTTACAAAAAGAAATTCCGCGAACCTTATCAATTTTAATCTGTTATTAAGTTAGAAAAAAGTTGTTATTTAAATTCATTCTACATAGCAACTCCAATCTCAAAACAAAAAATAATAATATGATTTTCAACGATTATAATCCACAAGAAGATAAAATATTAAGAATCATCGATAATGAAGGGAAAATTATAAACAAAGAGTTACTGCCCGATTTGGATGATGAAACTGTTATTCAAGCCTATAAATCCATGCTTTATGCACGTACAGCTGATGAGATGGCCGTTTCATTTCAACGTCAGGGACGTATGTACACCTATCCGCCCAGCATGGGGCATGAAGCCATTCATATAGCCGGTGGAATGATAATACGAAATGATGACTGGCTGGTTCCTGCTTTTCGTGAGCTGGGTTTTATGCTGGCTAAAGAAGTGACAATGAAAGAGATTTTTTTGTATTACATGGGCTATGAACAAGGAAGTAATTTTAGCAAAGCTAATCATGTTCTTCCAATTTGTATTCCCATAGCTTCGCAACTTCTTCATGCTAACGGCATAGGATTTTCTATTAATTATCAGAAAAAAGACGAAGTAGTGTTTGGTTTTGTGGGCGATGGTGGAACTTCCGAAGGTGATTTCAGCGAGGCACTCAATTTTGCAGGAGTATGGAATGTGCCGGTTATTTTTACCATACAAAATAATCAGTATGCTATTTCGGTTCCGGTAAAGAGCCAGACTAAATCTGTGAATCTCGCAGTAAAAGCAATAGCTTTTGGAATACCGGGAATAAAGGTGGATGGAAATGATTTTTTTGCTATGTATGTGGCTTACAAAACAGCTTTTGAATATGCCCGGGCCGGCAAAGGTGCTGTTCTTATTGAGGCATTAACCTACCGGAAAAGTGCTCATACCACATCAGATGACCCAACTAAATATCGTACAAAAGAAGAAGAAAGTGAATGGCATAAAACCGATCCATTGCACAGAATGAAAAAATATATGGAAAACAAAGGTATCTGGAACGAAAATGGAGAAGTACTGATTGAAAAATACAAACTTGAGATAGACAATCAGTTTACCGAAGCTGAAAACTTTACACCCTATAAGCTCGATGATGTTTTCGACTATATGTATGAAGATAAACCTGATGTCTTGAAAAAGCAAAAGGAAGACTATGAACTGTTTCAAAGTTGGAAGGAGAACCGGAAATGAGCATGATGACAATAGTACAGGCAATAAATAATGCATTGGATATTAAGCTTGCTGAGGATAAGACAATAGTAGTTTATGGTGAAGATACAGGTAAGGAAGGTGGCGTTTTCAGAGTAACGGAAGGACTACAAAAGAAATATGGCGTAGAGCGGGTCTTTGATTCACCTCTGGCTGAATCGGCTATAGTTGGTGCTGGTCTCGGCATGGCATTATCGGGTTTAAGACCCATTGTAGAATTGCAATTTGATGGATTTACCTATCCGGCATTTAATCAGATTATCTCGAATGTATCGAGGATGCACAACCGCTCGCGGGGCAAATATAAGGTGCCTATGGTTATCCGGTTTCCGTACGGAGGTGGGATAAATGCACTGGAACATCACTCCGAAAGTCCGGAAGCATTGTATGCACACATCCCGGGAATAAAAGTGGTGATTCCTTCCACACCACACGATGCAAAAGGGTTATTAATAGCCGCTATCGAAAGCAATGATCCGGTTATATTTATGGAACCCAAGCGTATTTACAGAGCCATAAAACAAGAAGTTGCCGAGGAGAAATACAGTATTCCATTGGGAAAAGCCAAAGTGCTGACAGAAGGAAAAGATGTAACCGTAGTGGCATTCGGAGCTATGATTCGGGAATGTCAGAAAGCAATGGCAATGGCTACCGATGCAGGTATTTCGGTAGAACTGATTGATTTACGAACCATTTATCCTATTGACAAAGAAACAATAGCAACGTCTATAAAAAAGACAGGCCGGTTGGTTATTGTAGCCGAAGCACCGGAATCGTTTGGTATTGGCGGCGAATTGATAGCCATTGCTAACGAAGAAGCATTTCTGTATCTGGAAGCACCGCCAAAACGCGTGATGGGTTTTGATACTATAGTACCAATGGCAAAAGGTGAACCATTTTACATGATTACACCCGAACGGATTTTCTATGAAATTGAGCGTACAGTCAACTTTTAAATATCAACATGATGAAATATATTTTTAATTTTCCTGATATTGGCGAAGGACTTGAAGAAGGCACCATTCTGGAATGGTACGTTAAAGCAGGTCAGCCCATAAAAGCCGGACAAGCGCTTGTTAACATGGAAACCGACAAGGTTGTTACTGATATACCGTCTCCAAAAACAGGAATAATAGTAGCTACTTTCGGACAGGTTGGTGAAACGATTCGTGTTGGAAGTCCGTTGGTAGAAATTGAAGTTGAAGGAGTTGCGAGTGAAAAAGCAACTATTACCACAACTGAGCCACCCAAAACAGAAGCAATTGAAGAAGGCGCTGCCGTGGTTGGAACCATGGAGCTTGCGGGTAACAATGCAGCACTTCCTGCAAGCGATGAAGGCTCTGCGAAATCTGCATCCGAAGATACCTTTGCTCCAAAAGCGTTGGCAACACCACTGGCACGGGCTATGGCACGGGAATTTAAAATAGATATTAATAAAGTAACCGGTACAGGACCATCGGGCAGAGTAACTAAAGAGGATATTCAGCACTTTCAGCCGACAAATCATTTGGAAGAAATAATTGAAAAAAGATCAGAGGTGAACGCACAACCGACTGATGACCTGACTACCTACGAACCACTTACACAAATAAGGAAAGCTATTGCTAAGAACATGCTGAATTCGAAACAGAATACAGCCCACATGACACTTTTTGAAGAAGTGGAAATTTCAGATCTGATAGAAATCCGACAAAAATTCAAGCAGAAACTTGCCGATAAAAACATCAAACTAACGTATCTGCCTTTCATAGTAAAAGCAACTGTTTCTGCCTTAAAACAATATGCTCAGTTGAATGCTCAAATGGATTTGGAGAACAACAGAATGGTCTATAAAAATCGTTATAACATTGCTATAGCCATTGATACGCCTGAAGGATTGGTAGTGCCGGTTATAAAGGATGCCGACAAGCTTTCAATTATGCAGATTGCTCAGAAAATTGCTCAATTGTCCGACAAAGCCCGTGATAGGAAACTTAGTTTGGATGATTTAAAAGATGGAACTTTTACCATTACAAACTTTGGTTCCATCGGTGGTATTTTTGCCACTCCTGTTATTAATTATCCACAAGCAGGAATTCTTGGTATTGGTCGGATTGTGAAAAAGCCTATAGTTAAAGGCGATCAGATTCAAATTGGAAATATACTGCCCCTATCATTATCTGTTGATCACCGTATTGTTGACGGTGGAGATGCTTCCAGATTTATAAACAGGATAATGGACTATTTATCCGATCCTGTTTTTATGTTGATGGAATAACAACAAATTATTTTATTTTTAGATGAGTATCCATTATTTATCCTAATGAATCCTGTAGGGATTCAAGGTCGGTAGAAACCACCAATATCCTAAAGAAAGTCCGACCCCGTACGGGGTCGAAGACAGAGGATAGATAGATTGTTTTTACCGACATTTGACCCCGAATGGGGTCGTAAATGGTGTCCATTTTTAGTTTAGGACATATATCGGACAATCATTATTTTAATAACCATTAAAATTAAATATCATGCTAAATATATTAGATTATTACCTGCCTGACGTCCAACTACTTAAAAAGAAAACCAATCAGTTTCTTATCTGGATACCGGACAAAATATACATTGTACTTGGAGCTTCGAATAAGCCGGATGAATCATTGAATCTTGAAAATGTAAAAGAAGATAACGTCACGGTGTTGAAACGACCATCGGGTGGTCAGACTGTTATTCTTACACCGAATAATATTATGATTTCTGCCGTGTTTTTCGATAAAAACTCCTTGCATCCGAAAGATATTTTTCAACGTATCAATAAGTTGATAATTTCGTCTATTGAGAAGATTGGTATACACGATATGTCCATGATGGGAATTTCAGATATTACCATTTCCGGTCGAAAGATTCTTGGATCGGCTATTTACCGGAGTAAAAACACACTTTTATATCATGCTGTGCTTAATCTGGGCGAACCGGCTGCAACCTTTGAAAGATACCTGAAGCATCCTTCTAAAGAGCCTGATTACCGACAAGGCAGAACACATACCGATTTTGTAACATCGCTTAAAGAAAAAGGATATAATAAAAGTGCATATCATTTGGAAAACGTATTATCATTATCTTTCGAAGAATCATTCTATTTATGAATAATGAATCTCTCATAAATACTCCATTCATCAGGGATATGCCAACGCATGTCCCTGATTTTGAAATGAAGTTGTTTCTCGATTCGCGGGTAAAAGAATATAACCGGCTCGACTTCATTCACTCCGACCCTATTCAGATTCCACATCGGTTTTCGCGAAAAGAAGATATTGAAATTGCCGCATTTCTAACTGCCACTATTTCCTGGGGGCAACGGAAAAGCATCATCAACAATGCCAACCGCTTGATGCATTTCATGGACAATTCACCCCATGAGTTTTTAATGGAAGCCGACGAGTCCGATTGGAAAACGGTTTCAAAATTTGTTCATCGTACCTTTAACGGTAACGATTGCCTATTTTTTCTGGAATCATTGAAAAATATCTATACGAACAATGGTGGTTTGGAAGCAGTTTTCACTACCGGATATAATACACATCAAAGCATACAAGGTGCTTTGCAGCATTTTCGTCAGGTATTCTTATCCGTTTCGCATGAAATCAGGGTACGGAAACACATTTCGGATGTAACAGCCAATTCGTCGGCAAAACGCCTGAATATGTTTCTGCGTTGGATGGTTCGGAGCGACGATAATGAGGTGGATTTCGGTTTGTGGAAAGCTATTCCGGCTTCGGCACTTATGCTTCCGCTCGACGTACATACCGGCAATGTTGCCCGCGGACTCGGACTGCTCAACCGAAAGCAAAACGATTGGAAAGCAGTACAAGAAATCACTTCCGCTCTTCGCACATTCGATGCCTCAGACCCGATTAAGTACGATTATGCCCTCTTCGGAATCGGTGTTTTTGAAGGGAAGAACTTAGGCGGTGAACATATTGTCTACTGACAATAGAATGACTGCTTCAATCTACAGAATGGTGTCTACAGAGTACAGAATGACAGCTTTGTTAAACAGAATGACAACTAGTAAGTACAGAATGGCAGCTTTGTTAAACAGAATGCTGTCTCGTGAATGCAGAATAACATCTTTGATTCGCAGAATAACGTCTCATGGACGCAGAATAGCATCTTTAATTCACAGAATGACGTATATTGAACACAGAATAGTACAAAAAATCGGCTGAACTTCATGATAGGAATTCAGCCAATAAAGTAACGGATTAGAATAATAATATCAATTCCCCGCTAGCGCAGATCTCCAAACCTGTGCTATTCAAAACTAAAGATCCTTATTTTTCTTCTTTGTTGGCACGGTTCTGAGAAGAACCGCGCCAACTAGGGGACAGGTATTTTTCTTTTTAAAATGTATATCCTATCGTAAATGAATATAAAGAATTCTTCAATCTTAAAAGTTGGTTTACATTTAAATTTTCAGAATCATCAATATTTAAATCAGAATATATTGTATGACTATTTTTTAAAATATATTTACAACCAACTCTTCCTAAATATCCAATTGAATAGCTTGGTATTGACTTTTTATATACATTATAAAAATTTTTATAAACAAAATCTTTGTTTTGAGATAATACAATTGTATTTGAAATTCCTAAACCCATATAAGGTCTAATTTTACCTTTAGAAAATGTGTAACAAAGAACTACTGGTAATTTTAATGCGACCATCTTTAAATCGACATTAATATGTTTTATGTAATCAAATTCACTATACCTTATCGCATTAAAGATTTTATAGTCGTTGCCATTATATGATATTCTAACAAAATCATTCGTGACACTTATATTTTGGAAATTGTATTTTGAAAATTTCTGGAAAGTAAAATCTAATAGTAATGATAAATTTTCGGTATAGCTGATAATATTTTCAAATTCTAATCTACAACCAATATAGTTTGAAAAGTTGTAATTACTTAATAACTCATCACCGAAATTGAATTTGTTTATTGATTCCCCAATATGAAATCCTACACTAACATGTACAGGCTTAATTTTCTTCTCATAAATAATACATTTTTCTCCTGAGCAAACTCTCTCATGATAATTTTGGGCTATATTAATTAACGACTGTGAATTCAGTCTGGTTTTATTGATTGACGATTGAATACCTGCATCATTCATTAATAATTCCAAAACTCCTAAATACTCCTTTTTATTTAATACGTATTTTGTTCCATTTGTTTCTCTTATTTCATCAGTGCTTTTAAGTTCATATAATTGCCCATCCTTTTCTAAAAAGAAATGATTCTGATCATCTTTGTAATGAAAAATATTAATCTTACCTTCAAGTAAAAACTCTAAGAATATTTTTTTTATTGATTCTGTGCTTGATATATTTTTAGAAATAAAAAACTTTCCATCATCATATCTATAACCTGCAATATCTTTTGGTTCGTAAATAGTTGTTTTACTTAATTTGTCATTCCGAAAATAGCAATAATTCGAATTACTTTGACTACTTCTATTGTCTATCAATCCGAAAACAGTATCACCGGATATTTTGATAACATAGCCAGATTTCCAGTCGTTTTGACTATAACAATTCACGACTATAATTAGTGAAAAAATGAAACTTAAAAGCTTTCTCATAAATCATTTGTATTTTAAAAGTATAATATATTAAACACAAGGTTGCTGTTTTAAATTATTTCTTCATAAACTAGTCCCCCCGTTAGCGCAGGTCTTCAGACCTGTGGATTCTTATTTTTCTTCTGTGTTGGCGCGGTTCTGGAGAACTGCGCCAGCAAAAGGAGCAAAACTGCCGGAATGCACAGCTTGTCCCGACTCATCGGGGTCAGCCATCCAATGATCCTAAGAGCGTGTGTTAGGTGCAGTTATTTTCTCTGTTTTCAAATTCTTCTGTCACCTGGTTCTGAAAAACTGTGAGCAGTTCTCCTAATATTTTAGTCATTAAAGAGTCTTCCATTTTTAGAAAAACATTACTCATTTCAGACAAGGAAATTGAAGTGAAATATATGGGGTCCATAAAACCACAATCGTTTGGACCTGTCAGAAAATAGTGTTGCTCATTCTCTCTTAAGCTTAGTTTTGATTTAATCCCTGAAACACCGCCGTGAATACTTTCATTCGACCAAGTATAAATAGCTCTTAAATAGTTCATATTTACTAGCTTTTCCAATTCTCGAAAGTTTCGTCTACCCTTAGGCAAATCTTTCATTGTCCAACCATAGTTTTCAGTAAACTCTTTACCGTATTTACTTATCAACAAATTTCGTAGTCGGCTTATTTCTTCTATTTCTGAGTCCTCAATGGGTTCCAAACCTAATTCATCGCAACATTCATTGTATTCATTTGCTTTTTTATATGTTTCAATTACTACATAATCATTGTACATTTCTATAGTATCATAATCAGAGTTGTATAAATACAAGAATATTACGGATATTTCATGTAAAGTTCTCCAACGCGCATGAGCACCGTCTGCAAAACCATTAGCTACTAATGTCTTTATTTCATTGGCTATTTGACAGGCACGAACGTGATTAGCAACTAATGTATCAAGTTTGATAAGATCTTGCTTTGTATCAAAGGTTTTGTAAAATTTTTCATAAGTCATCGAACTGATTTTGGAGTTTAATTCTAAAAACCCTTCAAAAAGTTGTATTCCAATACCATAGTTCTTTTTGATCTTTGCACTGATTTCTTTTTCTCTCTTTTTTAAATCGTTTTTTTTATCAAGGCAGTATTTGTAAGTAACTTCTAGAAGTCCACTCGTAATACCTGAGAGTAGTTCCGGTATTTTTTCATCAATCAGTTTGTCGAATTCTTTGTCCGATCCTTTAAAAATGGATTTCTCATATTCAATTCTTTGATTAATAAGATTCTCTATATAATAAGGCTCATCCATTTTTTGCAAGTTCTTATTTTTTTATAATTGCACCTAACACCAATATATCCTCACTTCTACTCTACATATTCCTCTATTTGGCAGGATATACGCAATAGGGTTCTCATATTTCTACTTTATAGTTTATTGATATCGCCTTTTATTCGTTTTTTACACTCCAAAAATACAAACTCTTTTTAACGTCGCCAACAATAATTATATTTATTTTAAAATTTAGATTAAAAATACTTATTTATTATAGGTTATAATGCCTGTAGAGGATATCAGTGCATACTGTTACCACAGGTATGAAAATCGCTTCTGCAGGTTCTCGAATAAATCTCCCGTTTATAAAAAAATCGGCTGAACCTCATGATAGAAATTCAGCCGATAATCTAAAGCAGATTAGAATAATAATATCAACGCATCAAAATTCAAATTTCAATGTAGCACCAACCTGCGTTGGTTTACCCTGTTGTCCATAGTTACCTCCTGAGTAAAAATAGAAAACATTATAGCGTGTATCAAATAGATTTTTAGCCCATAACTCCAGACCTAAACCACCTTTTGACACTCCTACCTTGGCATTTACTAACGAATAAAAATCTTGCGATACATCGTTGGCTTCCGTCCAGTAAATTTTACCGATTCCTGTATATTGAACCGTTGCCATTACATGGTCAATAAATGCATGTTTGAACGAATGCTCGTAAGTTCCACTTAAGCTCAAGGTGTTTTGTGGTGCGTAAGGCACATATTTTCCCTTATAATCCACCGGAGTGTAAACTACCTTTCCTGTTGCGCTATATGATTTCAATGTGTCTGTGTAATTTGTGAATTTAGCTTTCGCATAACCATAATTTACAGTTGCACTAAAACCACTTCCCAGGTTTGCATCCAATGACACTTCAAATCCTTTGCTTTCGGCCTGTCCTGCATTTGTTATAACACGTCCACTGGTACTTGAAAAGATTTTAGCCAGTTGCAGGTTATCTAATTTGTTATAAAAAACAGAAACCGCTGTTTTCAACCGATCATTAAATGTCAGGCATTGTCCGCCTATTTCATAATTCCAGCTAAATTCGGGTTTATACAAAGTTGTTTTCCGAACATCCGGATTCGTTATGCTTAATGGAGGCAATGCATTGGTCAGTAAATCCGAGAACATTTGAACATTAAAACCACCGGTTTTATACCCACGCGATGCAGTAGCATATACAAACTGCCTATCGTTCCACTCATATTTAAGTGAGAGCTTGGGCAACAATTCTGTAAACGAAACCGACTCATTTCCGGTGAACTTAGCAGTAGCCACCTGATCTACGTACGTGTTATAATCAAGATTTACATCTTCATAGTCAAGTCTCAAACCTCCGGTAACAGACAAACCCTTAATCAAAATATTATTCAAAGTTGATTGATGAAAAAGTGCTGCACCTTTATTGTCCGTATTAAAAAATCCGGGAATTGTCAGGTGATAGTTCTTCATATTCAACGGGCTGGTATTATCTAATTTCTGCAGGAAGCCGGTGGCTCCAAAGCTCCACTGATAATCGCTCAATGCATTCGACTTCAGAATTAATTCTTCGTTAAGTGCGTTTTGCTTTTGAATTTGTTCCAATGCCATTTTATCACTTGCCGAATAATCTAAATCCATCTTCATATCATCTTCAAAATGCTGATGCGAAGTAATGGAGGTCAATATCCAACATTTGGTTTTATATTGCAAAGACAGACTATTCGTGAGCATATTCCGGTTATATGACATTGGATCATTGAAACTTGGCTGAGCTACTTTATTTGTTGTCAGGTCATAAGCTCCATAAGGAAATGCACCCTGGTCAACATGATCGAAATTCACAGCATATTGCGCAGTAAACTCCGGCGAGATATTCCACTCAAGCTTTAAACGTCCGCCGGCAGAGGTTTCTTTGTCAGCCGGTTTTTGAGTGTACTGATTGGTAAAAAATCCATTATCATGGTTATAATATCCACTAAGAGCATATCCGAAGTTGTTGGAGAGCTTAGCATAATGAGCAAGCTTAGCCTTGAACAAGCCGTAATTGCCGGTGCCCACCTCCACTTTAGTACCCTGATAATTCAACGGAGAAAGTGTGTAAATATTGATAATACCGCCTTCGGCATTTCGTCCGTAAAGTGTGCCCTGAGCACCACGAAGCACTTCAATCTGGCGTATATCATAAAAATCAAAGTCAAAAGTTGATTTCTCAAAATACGGAACATTGTCAACATACAGCCCCATCGATTGACCACTGTTTCTGGAACCAATACCACGGATGTATGAAGTTGTAGACATGGCTGAGCCATAATCGGGAATAAAAAAATTAGGAACCATGCCATTCAAATCCCTTATACTGGTGACTTGTGCTGCATTAATTTTTGAAGTCGTCAATACTGTTGACGAAACAGGAGTCTGACGGGGTGAAGTTTCCTTCAGCGAGCTTACAACAACTTCATCTAGCTTTACAACGTGAGTTGTATCTACCTTATCTTCAGCTACAGAGATAAGAGTCATTGAAGCAAAAACAGTCAGAATAAATAATTTATTCATTTTTCTTTCAATTTTTAATAATTAATATGATTAAAGCATGTAGCATAAAAGTTGCTACAAACGAGTTCAGATAAATTGACATTATCTGAGAACAAAAAATTAATTCAATGGAATTATTTATGAAAGAAAAGCGGGTGGAGGACGAGAGAAATCAACAAAACTAAGACCGTCTGATGTACAAAAACGATATTCAAACCTATTGAAAATCGGTGTTTCAATAAAACGTGGAAGCGAATATGTCGGTTTTGTTATCGATTCGGCAACAATTTGAAAATCATAAGCAGAAAGCTCGTAAGTCGCAGTTTGTTGACGTTCAAAAGTAGAAATATGAGCAACTATGGGAGCTTGCTCCGTACTCGAATTATTTGCTTTAAAAGAAGGTGTGAATAAGCACAGAACGAAGCCTATCACCATGAGAACCTCAGGGATAAAAGTAGCTAATAAACCGCTCTGAAACATCAACATAAAAAACAATTATTAATTGTGAATTATTAATTATGAATTATCGTGAGCCTCTCATGGGACTCGAACCCGCGACCTATTCATTACGAATGAATTGCTCTACCAACTGAGCTAAAGAGGCAAAAAAATTACAAGTCGCTGTTAACAATAACAAGTAATTGCCTGCAAATATACGTCATTTTTATTTTTTCAAAAGGTTTTTTCCAAATTTAATCGTTTTTAATTCAATATTTAAAATTGTATCTTTGCACTATCAGTCGGTTAAGCAGTTCAGCCATTATACGATTAACTACTCCAATGTTCGATACTTACAAAACCATCAACACACCTACAGACGGTATTTACAAGGAAAAAGGCAGTAAATTTCTTGCCTTTGCCATCCCTGTAAACACAGTGGACGAAGTGAAAGAAATTGTGAAGAACTATCGGAAAGAATATTATGATGCACGACACGTATGTTATGCTTATATGCTTGGTGCAGAGAGAAAAAATTTCAGGGCGAATGATGACGGCGAACCTTCCGGAACGGCCGGAAAACCAATTTTGGGACAAATAAACTCCTTCGAACTGACAAACATATTAGTCATTGTGGTGCGTTATTTTGGTGGAATTTTGCTGGGAACCGGTGGTTTAGTCGTTGCTTACAAAGAAGCCACTGTGGACGCACTGAAAAAAGCGGAAATTGTCGAGAAAACGGTAGATGCTACAATTTCCATAAACTTCGATTATGTATTAATGAATGAAGTGATGCGGGTAATAAAAGATACTAATGTTCAGATTTTGTCCCAAGGCTACGAAAACAACTGCAATTTGAAGTTATCGGTTCGCCTTAAAGAAGTGGAGTTATTGAAATCAAAATTCGAAAAAATTGTTGGCTTATCAATTGAAAATTAATCAACAACAAAACATTATATTTCTCTTTCATTTTCCCAAAATTTCCACTATCTTTGCAATCACAAATGGAAACGAGAAACTTTAAATATTTTTTCGAACAAAGCAGCTCACAGCAAAACAGTTGCGTGGAAAAGTTGCCCCTAAGAAATTCAAAAGAAACCAATATAAATCTGCATAAGATTTGTGTTGGTTTTTTTTCTTTATAAAATTCGTATCCCTTAGCGGGGAAGTAAATAGGGTATTTCTAAACTTATTTGCGAATTAATATAGTTGATTGAAATAAAATAACCTTTAAAAACTTGGTCTTTAAGCCCCTTTAGGGGTTCGGGGTCGTTTACATTATGAGCAACAACAGTTTAGTATCAATTGCCGATTACAGCAAAGAAGAAATTCTGGCTATTCTCGATTCGGCAGCCGATTTTGAAGCCAATCCGAACCGAAGAACATTGGATGGAAAAGTGATTGCCACCCTGTTTTTCGAACCATCTACCCGCACACGACTCAGTTTTGAAACAGCAGTTGTACGCCTTGGAGGTTCAATAATAGGATTCTCGGATGCTGCCACCAGTAGTTCATCGAAAGGGGAAACGTTGAACGACACCATTCATATGGTGAGTTGCTATGCCGATGCCATTGTTATGCGCCATCCGCTCGAAGGTGCTGCCCGCTATGCTGCCGAAGTTTCACCGGTTCCAATTGTCAATGCAGGCGACGGATCCAACCAACATCCATCCCAGACTTTACTTGATTTGTATTCGATCCTTAAAACACAAGGTACACTCGAGAACCAGACCATTTGCCTGGTGGGCGATTTGAAATACGGACGCACAGTGCATTCGCTGATCATGGCCATGTCACACTTTCACCCCACTTTCAAGTTTATTGCACCTGATGAATTGAAAATGCCTGATGAATACAAAGTCTTTTGCCAGAAGAATAATATTCCATTCACCGAAGTTTCTGAACTGACTGATAACTTCAACGATGCCGATATTCTTTATATGACACGGGTTCAGAAGGAACGATTCCAGGACTTAATGGAATACGAACGGGTGAAAAACGTATACACACTTAAAAATTCCATGCTTGAAAACACCAAACCGAATTTGCGCATACTTCACCCACTGCCACGCGTCTCCGAAATTGATCCCGATGTGGATAGTAACGAAAAGGCTTACTACTTTCGTCAGGCTCAAAATGGTTTGTATGTGCGCCAGGCGATAATGAGCAAAGTTTTAGACAATTTGCCAATGTGATGATATGCCAATTTGCTAATGAAAGAAAGGAAATAAATAATATGGATATTCCAATAACTGGCAATAGAATTGTTGATTTGACTTTTAGTTTTTCATTGAAAATTATTTCATATACAGAGAAACTTGAAGAGAAAAGAAAATTTGCAATAGCAAATCAACTGTTACGGTGCGGGACTTCAGTGGGTGCAAATATCCGGGAAGCACAAAATTCAGAAAGTAAAGCAGATTTTATTCATAAATTTAAAATTTCTGCTAAAGAAGCAGAAGAAA
>Ga0302296_1000213_pt1 | contig 50920 bp, 43 predicted proteins | sample III_Fen_N3_1_FD_194546 | JGI IMG/M metagenome (GOLD analysis project Ga0302296, IMG submission 194546) | Peat permafrost microbial communities from Stordalen Mire near Abisko, Sweden - III_Fen_N3_1 | ecosystem: Environmental > Terrestrial > Soil > Wetlands > Permafrost | place: Sweden: Abisko... | reverse complement strand
TACATACGTGTTGTTGTAGGAATAGTCGTTGAAGAAATATATAATTTAGATGCACCATCGTGAGTAATAACTTCTTCACGCCAGTCACCTAAAATATCGGCACAAAGATTAGGCGTCGATTTTGTTCCATTGCATGAAGTTCCAGGAAGAGTAATTAAACGTGATGTACCATTACCATTCCATTTATCGAGCTTAACTCCATCGAGTAATTCGTCTTGTAAATCGCCATCCCAATACACACGGAAATTCATTGAAGGTTTCGATGCCGAAAGTTGAACACCTTTGCTCGTCATTACATTTGATGCTGCAGACCACATTTCGTAACCTGGCGAACTTGCATCAATATCAGCAGCTATACCACGACCATTATCGCTTGTATATTTTCCTCCCCAAAGAATTTTACCTGTTTTTGCATCATGCAATTCGTATTGATATGCAGAACCGATATCTTCATGTACTTCCCACACTTCTAAACCAGGATTATTTAAATCCATATCTCCAATATGCATTGCATCACCGTGACCTAACTTAGTTGAATACATTAATTTACCATCGTGATCAATAGCACAAGCACCTTCTATAATTTCATCGAAACCATCGCTATCTACATCAGCACAAGCCAAATTGTGATTTCCATTCCCTGCAGCTGCAGCATTACCCGAATTGTTCGAGTCGAATGCCCAACGTTGAGTAAATGTAGTTCCATTCCAATCGTATGCAGTAATTGCCATTCTTGTATAATATCCACGTTGAAAGACCATACTAGGTTTTTTGCCATCGAGATAAGCATTGGTTGCTAAAAATCTATCAACACGGTTTCCATAACCATCACCCCATCCCGAAACTGTTCCACGAGCTGGAGTGTAATTTAGAGTTCCCATTTCTTTTCCTGTTTGACCATTAAATATGGTTACATATTCAGGTCCAGTTAAAATATAGCCAGTTCCATTGCGATAATCGGTTGCATCGTTATCGTTAGCAGCTGGACCTTTGCTCAAAAATGCACCAGAACCATCTTTAGTCCCTGGAGCTGTTTTGCAAGCAACTTCAGCTTTACCATCGCTATCATAGTCACCTACCAAGAATTGAGTGTAGTGAGCACCTGCACGAATATTTACTCCTAAATCGATACGCCATAAACGGGTACCATTTAATTTGTAAGCATCTAGATACACATTGCCTGTATAACCCGATTGCGAGTTATCTTTACTATTAGATGGATCCCATTTCAATATAATCTCATATTGACCATCGCCATCAACATCGCCAACACTTGCATCACAAGGAGAATAGGTATATGCTCCTGATGCATTAGTTCCACCAGCTGGACGTTGTAAATTAACTGTTAAACTTTGAGATGCCCAAACGGTAGCAGAACTTCCAACTGCTTGTTCCACACCATTAATAACTGGTCGAACACTATAAGAAGAAGTAGTAGTTCCAGATGCATCAGTTAGATTCGATGCTCCTGTAATTGGAGAAGCGTTAACTTTTGTTGCTCCTCTGTAAATGTTAAATCCAGTCGTAGCCAAATCTGTTCCAAGTATTCTCCAGCTTAGGAAAACACCGTTGGCTACTTTAATTGCGACTAGACCTCTGTCGAGATTTTCCATTTGTCTCTGTGCTTGCACTTGAAAACTAGCAAGAAAGAGAGCAATCATAATACATTTTGTAAAGGTTCTCATAATGTTGCTTAAAATTTAGATTAAATTGATACTAAAACCATAATCGCCCAATACTTTTTTGGGTAGGTCAAATGTCTAGCATTAAAAGCAATAAAGAGAATACTATTGTTACAAAAAGGAGTATAATGGTTTAATTCTAGTATGTAATTTGTCACAAAAAAGAGTATGACTTATCGCATTAAAAATCGTTTACAAAAGACTTTAAAAGGTTTTGCTTATAAAGTTATAGAACGTTCTATAATTCTTTGAAAATTCCACGAAAGCATCTTCGAAATCACGGATTTTCATTAACGAGTAAAGATTGTATACTATCAACTGCATATAATATGAATCCAGTTTACACAAAAAACGAACATCGAAAGTTATTCGTTTTTTATATTTAAACCTTGTACTTTTTATTTGCCTTTTCCCTCAATGTTTCCAATCTTTTCAAGGCTTCAGTCAACGTTTCTATATTCTTAGCAAAGTGAAAACGGATGAATTGATTAATGTCATTTTTAAAAAAGCTCGATCCCGGAACTGCAGCTACACCAACTTCTTTAGCCATCCATTCACAAAATTCAACATCGCTTTTTGCTCCAAATTCCGAAATATCAACAAGTACATAATATGCTGCTTGAGGTACGGTATGTTTTAATTGCAATCGGTCTAAACCTGCTAAGAAAAAGTCACGATATGTTGTATATTTTTCTTGTAATGAAGTGTAATATTCATCTTCGAAATTAAGAGCGGTAACTACTGCTTCTTGCAATGGTGCTGCGGCACCAACAGTTAAGAAATCGTGTACTTTCCTTGCACCATCAATTATACAAGCTGGAGCAATAATATAACCCAATCGCCAACCAGTAATGGAATATGTTTTCGACAATGAACTACAAGAAATAGTTCGCTCGAACATTCGAGGTAACGAGGCAAAATAAATATGCTTATTGGGTTCATACACTATATGTTCGTACACTTCGTCGGTTATAACAAAGCAATCGTATTTTTCAGCGAAATTGGCAATAATTTGCAATTCAGATAATGTAAAAACTTTTCCCAAGGGGTTCGATGGATTGCAAAGAATTATCGCTTTGGGATTTTGCTTAAATGCATTTTCCAAGGCATCAACATCGAATGTAAAATCTGGTGCTTGTAGATGAACATACAAAGCTTCGGCTCCCGACAAAATGGTATCGGCAGTATAATTTTCATAAAAAGGTGAGAATATAATAACCTTATCGCCCGGATTTACAACTGTCATCATTGCAGCCATCATAGCTTCGGTACTTCCACAGGTAACAACAATTTGGGTTTGTGGATCAATAGGGAAACCCATATATTTTGACTGTTTTCGAGCCAATGCTTCGCGAAAATTGGGTGCTCCCCAAGTTATTGCATATTGGTGTTTATCGCCCTTTGCGGCAACAACCAAAGCATCTATTAATTCTTTTGGCGGATCAAAATCGGGAAAACCTTGCGATAAATTTACTGCATTGTTTTCAATTGCAATTCTGGTCATTCGACGAATTACTGAATCGGTAAAATGTTCGATTTTATGACAAAGTTCGGGCATATATTTACACATTTAAATTTGTTATCAAAATAAATATAAATTTCAATTATAAAACAGAAAAGCCATCCTAATTATTAAACTAAGATGGCTTTTGTATTTTAATTAATTAGTTAACTATTTAAAAATGCATAGATAGTATTATTTAACAATATTACTTTAAAGATTAAAATTTCTGAAAGCTTCAAATTCGTTATTGAATTTTTCGAGAAACAGCAATACCTGCAATTGTTCCATCGGCAACTGCGGTGGTTATTTGTCGGAACTTTTTACTATTAATATCTCCAACTGAATAAACACCCGGAATTGATGTTTCCATTTCGTCCGATACTTTTATATATCCCCATTGGTCGGTTTCAAATGCATCATTAAACATTGAAACATTGGGTTGCATACCAACAAATATAAATATTCCATCGGCTGTAACTGATTCTTGTAGTTTGGTTTGTTTATTTTCAATGACAACAGTCATCTGCTCACCATTTTTAATAAACTCTTTAGGATCGCTATTATAAATAACGCTTACTTTTGGATTTTCAAGTAACTGTTTTTGAGCATCTTTATTTGCACGTAATGCTTCGCCATGAGTTATTATGGTAATTTTTGAAGCAAATTTTGAAATGAAATCTGATTCTTCAATAGCAGAATTTCCACCGCCAATAATTATGACTTCTTTGTCTTGAAAATATTTTGCATCGCAAGTAGCACAATACGATATTCCTTGACCTTTGTATTGTAATTCACCAGGAATATTCATTAATCGAGGCGACGAACCAGTTGCCACAATAAGATAATCGAAATGAACCGTTTCGATTCCATCAACAACAATATATTTTTCCTTTAAATTGACTGATGAAACATCAACAGCCGATTTAAATTCTACACCTGTTGCTCTGGCTTGCTCACTCATATAATGTGAAAGCATAAAACCTTGAACTGGTTCAATAAAACCAGGATAATTTGATACTTTATGAGTAATTGAAATCTGACCGCCTGGCATTGATTGATCAATTAAAGCTGTTTTAACTTTTGCTTGTCCAAGATATATTGCTGCAGCTAAACCAGCAGGCCCACCTCCAAGAATAACGGTATCGAAATGTGTTTCGGTCTTTTTTATGTTCGTTTTAAGTTCGCTAACTCTTTCTGGTGAAAGCATTGCATCGAGATTTGCCATCAAATCGGAACGTTTTATTCCTCCAGTCAACATTTTCCCAACTTGTTTACCATTTTCGAAAAACAGTATCGTTGGTGAACTTTTTACACCTAAACTAGTAGCAAGCTCTCTATTTTCTTGGCGAAATATTTTTACGAATGTAATATCCTCACCATATATTTCTGCACAACTATCAAATTTTGGTGCAACAGCTTCGCAAGGAGCACATTCGGTTGAATAAAAGTCAACAGCTACTTTACCACCTTGTAGTACTACTTTTTCAAATTCGGGAGTAGATATCGTTTTCATAAATTGTATTTTATTTAATCAATTTGTCATATTGTAACTATGTAACAAAGATACTCTGCTTTAGAAACGAAGTAAACAATTTGCGATACAATAAAACCATTAAACAAATTGAATTAGCTCATCTTTTTTATTGATTAATATCCATTTTAAAATAATATTTAGTCCAAATACGCCCCAAATCCTAATTCCAACAATTCTTTAATTGGTCGGCAATCGGTAGAACAGACGTTTCCATTATTATTTTTAGCAACAGAACCACAACCACCACCACAAGCTAGTTGAACACTACAGTCTTTACATTGGGGAATCGAAACCACATCGCGCATTTCCCATGCTTCGGTTAATTCCGATTTAAGCGATATTTCGGGATAAAAAGTACCTAAAACTTCTTCGTCTTTTCCAACTGTTGCTGTACAAGGATAGATATGTCCTGTATAATCGAAAGCCCATTCGGTTTTACAAGCTGGACATGAATCGAATAATGGATTGGGTAAACTGCCATTTTCCGAAAGGAATTTAGCAATTGAATATGCTGGTTTGTAGAATTCTAAAATGTGTGGTTGTTCTTTGGTAATAGCATATAGCTGTTCGTATAATGTGACACGACTAAACAATTTACTTGCTTCCGATTGACAATGATGTAATTCATAATTACGACCAATTTGTGTTTTAAAATAATTACTCGAAGTCCAGCCTTTATCAATTGCGAATTGTGCTAAATCAGATAAGTTATTTATATTTTCTTTGTCGATAACCATTCTTAAGTTAACGGTCAATTTGTTTGCAATGCAAGCATCAACACCTGCAACTATGTTGTCGAAAGTACCCGCTCCACCTTTTAAGAATCGTCGTGTGTTATGAACGGAAGCTGTACCATCGAGCGTGATTTGTATTTCACGAACCCTGCCTTGTTTTAAAATGTCGATATAATCGACAAGTGTGTAGCCATTTGTTACGAAACAAACTTCTATATTTGCTTCGTTTGATTTTTGAATGAGGTATGAAATCGTTTCCTTTTGCTGTGGTGAATTCATCAAAGGTTCGCCACCAAAAACGGTAATATATTTACGCTTTCCAATAAACTCTTTTTGAATATAAACGAAAAATGCATCAACAATTTCGTTAGTTAATGTACCTTTTGAAGGAGCATATTCGTCTTGATAACAGTATGAACAAGCAAAGTTGCAACTGTAATTTGGAACAAAGAAAAGTTGAATCTCATCGTCATCACGACTATCTATAAAATCGAGATATTTACTTTTATATAATTTCTGTTCTTCTACCTCATCAATCCAATATCCTTTTTCGGTCAATTCACTAATAAAACCTTCTTTTTCAATTGGCTTTTGATTCTTTACATCATTTATTACATGTGCATCTTCGGGGCTTACAATATCTGCATTTCCCGTTAAAAGATTTACAATAAAATAATTTTCGGAATCCTTTATTTTAGAAAAGATATTGTGTTTTGAGAAATACATTGCTTTGTTTTTTTAAGATAAGAACAAAAAAAGAGTGCCAAAAATTCGACACTCTTCCCCATTTAATTTCAAAATGTTAGTCGTGACAACCTGCTACGGTTTTAGATATCTTAGCACAACATTGAGCAACTTTTGCTGTTGCTTCATTTTCATTTTTTTTGATTAAACTTTTCATTGCTATAAAATTTAATTGTTTATAAATGGTATGATGTAAAAATACATCATTTGAATTACTTTCCCTTAAAATGTGAACAAATATGCCATGAAAGAATCAAGTCTTTGAAAGTCTTTGGTTAATTCCTTGCATCACAACTATTTTCCATTTTATTAAGAATAATTACAATACAAAGATAATACAGAACTAATAACAAATCGCTATAGTATCACCTTTTTTATTTAAAATCTTAAATAAAATTAATTGGAATCACAACATTAGCTAATCGTATTGAACAAATTCATTAGTGTTTTAAAGAGATCTGTCTTTTAAAACATCCGCAATTCATTCTTCAATAAAAGAATCTCGTTTTGCATTATTTCTATACGTTGTAATAGTTGCATAATACTTTCAATGCCTTCCACATTAATATCAAGTTCGTAATGGAAACGCACTATTTTTTCTAATTGTACTATTTGCTTTGAAGTAATGTAGGGAACATTATTCATTGTTATAATCTCAATTAATCCGGCTTTTTGCAATGAACTAATAAATGAAATTTCAATGTTGTGACTTACACAAAACAATTCAGCTGAAAGTAGTTTTTTGGTTTTCATCATCTTTACATTTTAGATAATTCGGTAAATAATACTTTTTGCTTTTCGTTTATTTCTTTGGGAATGGTGACGTTAAAAGTAACAATCAAATCGCCAAACGAACCTTCACTTTTATAAACAGGAAACCCTTTGCCAGCAAGTTTTATTTTACTACCATTTTGAGTTCCCGACTTAACATTCAGTTTAACTTTACCGCTCAATGTTTCGATGGTAATTTCGCCACCTAAAATTGCAGTATATAAATCGATATCAATAGTCAGATAAACAGTATCGCCCAATCGTTTATATTTTTCGTGATTCGATACTTTGAAAGTAATAATCAAATCGCCATTGGGTCCGCCGTTTGTTCCTGGTCCACCATGACCAACAATTTTTATTGTTTGTCCATTCTCAACTCCTGCTGGAATGGTTATTCGTATATTTTTATCGTTTACCGTAATTGTTTGCTTGTGTGTATTATAAGCTTCGATAAGTTCGAGGTGTAACTCAGCATTAAAATCTTCGCCACGATACTTTGCTTGTCTTGATCGACCACCACCCGCTCCTGCTCCACCAAACATCGATTCAAAGAAATCGGAGAAATCGCCACCCGATTGTGCTCCATAACTTCGTGATCGTTGCGATTGCGAGGTTTGTTGCTGTTGTTTTGCTTTTTCAAATTCCTCGGAATGTTTCCAATCGCTTCCATATTGATCGTATTTCTTGCGTTTTTCAACATCGCTCAAAACTTCGTTAGCTTCATTAATCTGCTGAAAGTTTTTATGCGCATCTTTATCATTCGGATTTAAGTCGGGATGATATTTACGAGCTAATTTTCGGTAAGCTATTTTTATTTCGGCAGCAGTTGCCGTTTTTTCTATACCTAAAATTTTATAGTAATCGACATAAATCATGATTTTGCTTTTAGTTTATTTGTTGCTGCTTTCCATTTTTTCAAGAGCTCAAATACCAGTAGACAAATAGCTCCCGATGATATTGGCAAAAGCCAATCGACGAAATGTAATGGTGCTGTGTGGAAGTACAGATTACAAATTGGAATATAAACAATGAGTAAAATGCACGAAATTGATAAACCAAAAGCTGCAAGCAAGTAATAATTTGAGAATAAATACTTTCCTAATGCATTCCCAAACGTACGACGTGAAAGGAGATTGGCATATTGACCAAAAATGATAGCAACAAACGTTATAGTTATAGACTTTTCGTAGTTGTGAGTCGACAAATACATAATTAAGAAAGCAATATATGCCGTTAATCCATTTACAGAACCAGAAAAAGCAATTCCATACATGGCTTTATTCGTTAAAATTTTATCTTTTGGATTACGAGGAGTATCAGTCATCATACTTTTTTCGGCAGGATCGTAGGTAAGCATTATGAGTGGAAACATTTCGCCAACTAAGTCGACTAAAAGTATTTGAACTGCCAAAACTGGAATTGCAAGACCAAAGAAAACACCAACAAAGCCAAACAATACACAAGTAAGTTCGGCCACGTTGGACGAGAGGTTTGTTTTAATTGTTTTTTCGAGATTACGAAAAATAGTACGACCTTCTTTTATTGCCAGAACAATGGTCGAAAAATTATCATCAAGAAGAATCATATTGGCAGCTTCTTGTGCTACTTTCGATCCACTTTTACCCATTGCTACACCAATATCGGCACGTTTTAAGCTCAAGGTATCGTTAACACCATCGCCAGTAACGGCAACAATTTCGCCTTGCTTCATTAGTAAATCGACAATTCGAAATTTATCGTCGGGCGAAACTCGTGAAAAGATAACTGCTCTATTTTTAAAAACGACCTTTAAATTAGCATCGCTCATGGCAGGTAAATCGGCACCTTTTATGATAATTGGATATTCGTCGCCCTCGTTCATTAATCCAATATTTTTTGAAATAGCTTTGGCAGTTATTTCATTATCGCCAGTTATGATAAACACTTTTATATGTGCCTTAAAAACAGAGTCGATGGCAGCTTTAACTTCCTTATGCGGTGGGTCGAACATAGTAACAAAGCCAGCAAAAACAAGGTCTTTTTCAGCATCATCAATTGAATAATCGGCCTTACTTTCAATATCTTTATACCCAATTGCAATAACCCGAAGAGCCTTTTCGGAAAATGTAGCTGAAGTGGCAAGTATTTGCTTTTTTTGATCTTCGTTTAAATCGGAAACAGTTCCATTCACAATCTGTTTTGATGAAACCGACAAAATAGATTCTATTGAGCCTTTTACAAAAGAAATTACTTTATCGTGATGTTTGCGAACGATGGTTGCACGTTTACGAAAAGAATCAAAACCAAACGTTTTTAACGAAGGATAATCCTTTTCAATTTCATCTAAAGTAAATCCTGCTTTCATGGCAAGAGTAGAAAAACATGTTTCGGTAGGATCGCCAATAGAATACCATGTTTTATGATTTTTATCGGGTGCAGCTATTTTTCCATTTGACGAAAGAAAACCAGAGAGGAAAAATATTTTCATATCGCCCAAGCTTTCCCGTTTGAGAACAGTAGATTGTTCGTCAATAATATTTCCCTTTGGTTCGTAACCTAAACCTTCGACGGTAAACGATTTTCCATTGAAATAACAGCCTAAAATTGTCATTTCGTTTTTGGTTAATGTTCCTGTTTTGTCGGAAGCAATAACGGTAGCCGAACCTAATGTTTGAGCAGATGCAATCTTTTTAACAATAGCTTTTCGTTTGGCCAATCGACCAACGGCAAGAGCCAATGCCATTGAAATTTGAGCCGGTAAACCTTCGGGAACCATTGCAGCAGCAACACTTACCGAAAAGACCAAAGCTAAAGCAATCGAATCGTGCATAAACAAACGAATGGTAAAAAGAATGGCAGCTATTACCAAAGTTGCATAGGTTAGTTTTTTTGCGACATCAGCTATTTCAACTTGAACGGGAGCATCGGCAGTTTTTATTTTCTCGGATGTTGAACTTATTTTACCAATTTCGGTTGTTGAACCTGTTGCGTAAACAATGCCTATTGCATCGCCACGAGCAACAGTTGTACCCATGTAAACACAGTTTTTAATTTCGGCAAATGATAGCGTTTTATCGGTCGAAAAATTACAATCTTTATTCGATGGTAAAGTCTCTCCGGTAAGAGCACATTCGTTTGTAGCAAAATTATTTGACGTGATTAAACGAACATCGGCTGGAATACCATCGCCTTCATTCAGTTTTACAATATCGCCTGGCACTATCTCTTCAACAAGAATTTCAACGACTGATCCATTGCGAATTACATCGCATTTATCAACAACTAAGCTTTTGAGCGAAGCAAGAATATTTTCCGATTTCCACTCTTCATAAAAACCAATCATTGCATTAACTACAACAATTGCTAGTAAAATTGAACCATCGCGAAATTGAGCCAAAAAGAAAGAAATGGCTGCTGCAACTATCAATATAAAAACAAGTGGACTTGTAAATTGAATCAACAGTATTTTAAAGAGATTAATGGTATTGGTTGCTTTTAAAATATTGCTTCCATTTTTTTGCCTTGAAGTTGTTATGGTACTTTGGCTAAGTCCATCGGTTTTATTACTATTGAGCAGTTTTACAAGCTCATCAATATTTTGTTTATAAAATTCCATGTGATTAGTATTGCTTTATCTTTATTTCAAAAGATAATTATAAATGACTTCACCTTTATCGAGAGTTAAATCGGCAATAAAATGAAGCGAAGAAAGTACTTCGATAACGGGTAATCCTGATACTGGTGCAAGAGCATGTGGATGAAGTTCCAATGAACAAGGCCCAGACCATGCACCCTTTATGGTTACTTGAGTTGTAAAATATTGAACCAGTTCGCAAATACAAGCCGATCCATCAACATCAGGTATGATTTTCAGTAGAAAATTAGGCATAGAAAGTCCATCTAAAACCGATTCGGCACTAACCTGATTATGTTTAAAACCCATGGTTGCAGTTGCAATTCGTACTTTACCATAATCGAGTGTTCCTAGCAAAGTATCGTTATCGACATCGAGATTGGGTGAAGCAAGTTTTTTTGGGAATCCCCATAACTCACGACCTGCAGCAATGGCTGGGTGATTATTCAAATACATTCCATGAACATAATTTCCCTGAACACCATTGTAGCTTACAGGAATAATTTGACCCGATTCGGTATAATCGCCAAAGCCCGAAGAATCGGGCATCCGAATGAATTCAAATTTCACGATCGGTTCAAGTATTTCCAAAGGTTCAGGAACTACAGCTCGCAATGCATCCATATCTGTTCGATAGGTAATTATCATAAATTCACGATTGACAAAATGATATGGACCTCGTGGAAATGCAGGACTTGTTAAAGGCATTGAGAATGCTGATGCTTTTATGTCTGATATTTTCATGGAAACGGTTTTGAATTTTTATTTATTAGTTTTGATGAATTTTGAGCTTCTTCAAAATTTTCACGGTGACAAGAAGTTAAAAATTGGTCAATCTGAATAAGAACATTTTGATAAAAACGTTTGAGATATAATTAGTCAAGAAAAGCCCTTCGACAGGCTCAGGGTGACCAATGGAAGAGTTCTCGTCACCCTGAGCCTGTCGAAGGGTTGTTAAATCAAAAAATCATCTACTTGTTTGTTTAACTCGTTAACTATCTGTTATTTTTTTCTATTTCAACCGCCTTAAAACCGAAACACAATTGGTAACTGCCGAACCTCCAACATTGAATGTCACTCCTATTTGTGCAGTTTTATTTGACAATTTTGCTCCAATGGGTTCATCAACAAGTTGTTTGTAAATCAAAGCATGCATCGAAACTCCCGTTGCACCAACAGGGTGACCTTTTGCCTTTAATCCACCTGAAAGATTTACAGCACATTGATCATCGTTTCGAGTAAATCTTCCAGATACAAAATCGTGACCTGCTTGTCCATCTTTTGAGAGTCCAAGAGCTTCGGTACATAGTAGCTGATTGATCGTAAAACAATCGTGAACTTCTGCAATATCAACGTTTTTAATCGAGATCTTAGCTTCGGCAAATGCACGTTTTACGGCTTCTTTGCCTGCCATTAAATCGTACATATTGGGACGAACAGAAACTGCCATTCGCTCGTTTACATGTCCAAGTCCAGCAATTTCAACAACTTTTTTGCCTAATTTTAATGCATCGGCTGTTTTCATAATAACCACAGCTGCCGAACCATCAGTAACTAGCGAACAATCGTGAAGTCGCAATGGATCAGCCATCATAGGATTTTTTTCGGGTGGTAAATTCAATATTGCATCTGCAGTGAAAAGACTCATTTTATCGGGTAAACTATCTTTGCCAAATTGAGCCAAAGGATTATCTACACCATTGCGATAAGCTAATGCCGAAACGGTTGCAAGCATTCGTTCAAATTCAGCATCATTAAGCTTGTAATGATCTTTATAGCCCTTTGCATATTCTGCAAAAAGAAAGGGAAAACTAACCGATTTAGCACCTTCTTCGGGCCAATAAGAACAAGTAGCAAGTGCATGTGTTACCCCTTTGGTATCGAGTAAATGCATTTTCTCAACTCCAATAACCAAAGCAACGTTTACCCTACCCGATTCTACAGCATATAATGCATCGAAAAGAGCTACCGAGCCCGATGCACAAGCGGCTTCACAACGAGTCATCGACTTAAATCGTAATCCTTCAGGATCAATTTCCGTAGCAAATGCAGCCAAATGTTCCTGATTGGTAAATAATCCGGGAGCAAAGCTTCCTAGCCAAACGCCATCAACATCTTTACCACTTATACCAGCATCTAAAAGAGCTCCATTGCCTGCTTCTAGTATAAGTTCATAAATAGTTTTTAAATCGATAAACTCACCCGTTTCGCGATTATGGTTTACAAACGAACCAAATTTCGAATTGTAAGCACCAATTATACTTGTATTACTCATTATGTATTCTCCTTTAAATAATAGTTTTAGTTTGGCAATTTTCACTAACAATAATATCGGCATCGGTATGTTCCAAAATCCATTCTGGCGTATATGGAGCAAAACATTCAGTTAAATGAAACTTTTTATCAAATACTTCAAAAACACCTAAATCGGTAACTACAATATTTACCTGATTACTAGCAGTTAATGGCAGCGTACAAAGACGTTTTAAGCGTGACACACCCGATGGTTGAAAGTGCAATGTTGCTGCAATAACCACCCGAGCACCAATTGTTAAATCCATTGCACCACCCATTCCAGGAACCATTTTACCGGGTACTTTATAGTTGGCAAGATTTCCTTCTTGGTCTACTTCCAAAACACCCAACACCGAATAATCGACATGACCACCACGAATAATTCCAAAACTTACCGATGAATCGAAAAAACATCCTCCAGTTCTAATAGTCGCTGGCATTCCACCTGAATCGGTAATATCTTTATCTTCGTTTCCTTTTGAGGGTTCAACTCCAATTCCCATCATACCATTTTCCGATTGTAGAATGATATTTATATCAGGAGATATAAAATTTTCAACCATTGTTGGTAATCCAATTCCAAGATTTACAACATCAGCATCCTTAAACATTTTGGCAATTCGCTTAACGATAATCTCTTTATTTGCAATATATTCCATGATTTATATTTGTTCGGTTTTTACAAGATAATCGATAAAAATAGATGGAGTATGAACATCGTTGGGATTGATTTCACCTATTTCAACAATCTCTTCTACTTCGGCAATAACAATAGTAGCAGCAGTTGCCATAAGTGGGTTAAAGTTCCGTGCAGTTCCATTATACACAAGATTTCCAGCTTTATCGGCCTTCTTTGCCTTGATTAAAGCAACATTTGCTTTGATCGGTATTTCTAAAAGGAATGGAATTTTGTTTACATGAATAATTTGTTTGCCAATGGCTATTTCAGTTCCTATTCCAGTAGGAGTAAGAATACCGCCCAAACCAGAACCACCAGCACGTATTTGTTCGGCAAGAGTACCTTGAGGAACTAATTCAACAACGGTTTCGCCAGCATTCATTTGACGTTGCGTTTCTTGATTTGCACCAATATGACTGGCTATAATTTTCTTGAATTGTTTGTTTTTAACAAGATGTGCTATACCTATAATTCTCTCGGTTTTAAAATCATGAACAGCAGTATCGTTACAAATCAATGTGAGATTTTTTGTTCCTTGCTCTTTCAATGCTGAAATTAAGGTATGAGGTGAACCGCAATCCATGAATCCTCCTATCATTACAGAGTCTCCATCTTTGATCCAACCAGCGGCATCGACTGGCGAAATAATAGGTTTTAAAATCATTATGAACAACTATTATGTTTTATAAATGAATTTTTACAACAACACAAAGATGCGTTTCTCTTGATCTGAAAGTATTATACAAGTTTTGAAACTTGTTTTATAATTCACAGAAATACAAAAGGATGTAGAAATAGATGAATAAATAAATAGTTGATAATATTGCTATTAAAAACAAACCGATACAATGTTTTAAAAAGGATACCCAATAGCAACATTAAAAAACAAATTTTCGTTTCGCCACGAGGAATTTCCAACATTTATTTGATTGACAACCCAACGATTATTTCCTTCTAACCAAGGTTTTCGTAAAGGAGTTGCTATATCGAAACGTAAGATAAAAAAGGAAACATCGAGTCGTAATCCAAAACCAGCACCCACAGCAACATCATTGATGAATCTAGTAGCGGAAAAAGAATTTCCAATGTTTGCAGGATTAGATTTTAACAACCAAACATTTCCTGCATCTGTAAAAAAGGCTCCTTTTAAATAGCTGAAAATGGGAAAGCGATATTCGACATTCATTTCCAATTTCACATCTCCACCTAATTGCAAAATGTCTTTTGTGTTCTGCTGATAATTTCCTGGACCAAGTGAATTGTAACGAAATGCTCGAAGACTATTCGGTCCACCACTGAAAAACTGTTTTGTATAAGGCAAGATAGATGTATTCCCATAAGACCTAGCAACACCAGCAAACAATCGCATTGCAACTTTACTTTTATCGTTAATATTGTAATAAATTCGACCATCTAAACTCAATCGAGCATATTGAGAATAGATTGAACCAAACATTTTAGATGGATTGTTCGACGATATTTTTTCGCCTATCAACGTTTTTGCTAATGAGAATGTATTGCCAGCAATTTCGGATGTTAATTGAAAAAAATATTGTTGCTTTTTATTTATCAACCCAAGTTCGTTATATAGGTACGAGTATGTTCCACCAGCTATAAATTGCTCTTCGAAACTCTTTTTAAGAAATGGATTGGACGCCAATAACAGATTAAAAGCATCTGTTTTATTGGGGATCGAAGTAAAACTTACCATTATAGGATTCCATTCGTGTTCCGTTTTGCTATTAGCTTTCCATTTGTAACCGTAGGTGAATTGGACGGTGCTCAAGTCGTACAAGCTAACCTTTTTTATATAGTTGTACGAAAGCAGAAAATGCGTTTTAGGAACAAACAAACTGTTGGTTCTGATTGGAAACGGAGCCAAAAATTGTGGCAAAGTCAGTTCAATTTGTGGATTCAACGAATATGAATAGAGGTTTTTATTCGCACCACTAAGCTGTGTTTCAAACGATCCTGCAATATTGACTTGTAATAATTCGGCTCCTTTAAAAGTATTTCTATTCAACAAACTAATATTCAAACGAGGTCCCGTGTAATTGTTCGATTTCGACACAATATCTATTTCAGCACGAAATGAGCGTTTTGTCATAGGTGTCATCAAAATTATTACATCTAAAAAGCCTGCTATTGAAGAATCGCTTTCCGAAATTTTCACACTCACAAATTTAAAATCACCCATCGTCATCAAACGATTAAGTGTGATATTATGATTCCTTCGCGAATAGAGTTCATCTTTCTTAAAATATACCGATTGTGCAATCACTTTCGGTCTGATTTTCATATCGTTCTCGTTGCCTTGAAAAACTGTATTCTCATATTTTACAGTACCTTTCGCACTATCGGCTCGAACGGAATTTATTGAATAACGCTGATCGATATAAACATTACGAATTCTATAAACGGTCAATGCATTTTTCGGAATGCTATCTTTTAAACTCAGTTTTAAAGTGACTGTATGATTCAAGTCTGACGTATCGGCCTTAAACAACAAATAGTCTGGATTGAAGTAGAAATAACCGATGTCTTTTAGTAGCGAATCAATTCGGTTCCGCTCATTCTTTAATGTTTCAAGATTAAAATCATCGCCAGCTTTTATTAGCGAAAGTTCTTGTTCTGTAATGAGTTTCTTTTGTAAACTATCGTCAGAAATAGAGTATATAAGTTCTTTAATTGTATAAGGTTTATGAATATGACTAGTATATAAAATCTTTGCCGAATGTTTCTTTTCTATGATTTTAAACTCTGTAAAACTTTTAAATATTCCATGATTAAAAAGTTGAGCATCGATAATGGAACAGATATTTTGAGGATTGGTTGCACTTATTAAAACGGGAGCTTCCCCACTCTTTTTAAGCCATTTTTTGTATTTCGTTTTAGGCGTTTCTCCAGCAGTCATGTACTTCCATAATTTTGGTCGAATGCCTAAAAAATGTTTATTTGGAATAAGGTGAAGTGCACTTTTCGCAGTCGATTTCGCCATGCGAATTTCCTTCTTGCTCAGTTTTTCATTCGATTCAATTTTTATATCTGCTCCGGCAAATAATTTCTCGCCTTGGGGCAAATATTTCGTTCCGCTACAAGAGAATAATAGTAGGCAAAGAAAAAGTTGAACAATGGTATGAATGATCAATCGGTTCATTTCGCATTACCCTTTCCCAATGCATCATTTCCCTTTTTCTTCGATTTGAAAAACGATTTCCAATTATTAAAATCACGCACAAAGACGAAACCAATGCCAGTATCAACTAATTGACCTTCAATAGCACTTTCATATTGATTGTGCCGAAAACCTTTTAACCGATAGCGACCATTATTCGTTATTTTATATTCAACAGTAAAATCACTTGCGATATCGCTGGCTGAATTTTGTTTTGCCTTTTCGCCTTCAACATCAACAGAACCGCCAACCTCAACAGTCAGTCTATCATTAAAAAGTTGTTTCTTCACACCAACATCAACCTGCGAACGGCCAACAGCCTGACCCGATTGATAATCGTTATACGATTCGATGTCGAAATTCAATTCCACACCTTTTAGTACCTTTGAACTTAATTGATTTAATTGTGCCGATAACAGATTTCCAACCGTTGAACGAACGGCGGTTGACGTTGCACTCGACTCGGTTTGCAAAGGATTTTCCTGAACAAAACGACCTAATACCAAAAGTGCAAAAACCTGCTTGTTCAGTGCCGACGGATCTTCGTTTAACATGCTTAATTTTGCATTCACAGCTCCATTTAAAATCCCTTTATCTTCTGGCAATAATTGAATTTCAAAACTGATTTCAGGCTTTAAAAGAGCACCTCGCAGTTTCAATAAGACGATAAACGGATAGCGTTGTTTGTAGGTGTTTTTATCAGCTTCTGTCAAATCAGATAATTGATTCACCATCAAATCGATTGGTGATGTTCGAACCGAATATATTGCGTTTATAGAAACATCGGCATCCAACGGATCGCCATTCCAGTTTATGGTACTTTGCGGTTGAATGCTGAATTTTCTTTTTATGACTGATTCCAACGAAACAACATAATTTCCTTCATTCACATTATATGCTCCCGTTAGACTCATTTTTCCGCTTCGATCAATCGCAAAACTCAATGCTGCATCGCCTTTCACCACCAACGAATCGGACGACGTTGGATCCATTAATAAACGTAATGTGGCTTCTTTATCTATTTCAATAATTGACGAAATGTCGAATCCTGTTAAGCTCGATTGTTGTTTTTCGGGTTTACTATCGAGAATTGCATTGCGTGTTGTGGAACTTTCGAATTCCACAACATTTTCGCCACGGTCGTTGGTAAGTTTATTCTCGGGAACGGCAACCGTAATGCTCGAACCTTTTTTCAATTTCACTTTTGCATTTACAACGGGAAGCGACAAAGGACCAGTAATAGCAATTTTGCTATCGATAATCATCTTGCCATAAAATTCCTTGTTGTCTTTGGCGGTTGTGTTGAATAAGAGGAAATCTTTCGATGAAATTTTCAACGCAAAAACAAAGTCTTTGAAATCTTTCATTTGAACGTTTCCGTCAATTATTGCCGAATGTTGGTTAGCATCTAAAATGGTAAATGCATTGAAATAAATTCCATCCTTTTTTAGTTGTACCGTTTCGTGTTTTATGTGCAATGGATTGTTTAATGCTGCAGGTGTTACAATGGCATCGTTGAAGGTTACATTACCAGTAATATCTGGTGCTGTAGCTTTTCCATCAATCAAAAAATCGCCAGTAATAGTTCCCGAAGCTTCGGTAATTGCACTTAACGAAAAAGCTTGAACGGTTTTCATAGAAAGTGATTGAATTGCTACTTTCATATTCACAGAATTATCGTTTGCTTTGGTAATAAAATAACCATCGGCAGTAAGATTATTGTCAGCTCCCGAAACTCCAACTGCAATTATAAATTTTTCCGTTGATGGATTTTCAGCTTTTACGCTTACATTTCCAATGGGAATTTTGCGAACAACCAAATTATTAATTGTTGCATCGGCAAGTATTCCATAGCCATTTTTGCTTTTTTTAAGCAAGATGTTTCCATCAATATTTCCCCCGACCAATGCAGTATCTTTCTCAATAATTCCAGAAATATCAGCAAGATTAAAATGATGAATTGCAATATTCAAATCATCGTTGAATTTGTCATGAACCGACGAAAGAGCAAGCTCTGTTTCGGTTTTATTAAACGAAAGATGATGAATTAAAAAACCTTGTTTCCCAAATTTTAGATAATTATCGGCAGCAATATCCCAACGATTATTCATCAGATAGAAATCTTTAGGATCGAGTTTTAGTTTATAAGAATCTGCATCTTTCGTGATTTCAGAAAGAATAACAAGTTTCTTATTTTGAATCTCGTCTATTGATGAAAGCTTTGCCGTGATTCGTTTATCGGCAATTGTTCCTTCCAACAAAACATTGTCGAGTTTTAATTGAGCATTCGAAATTGCAGCACTCGAAATGTTATACGAAATTGCATCAACATCAGATTTTACGGTCATTGCAAGATCATTAATAACAGTTGAACCGTATTCGATATTTTTTATTGAAGCTAGTAATTTCAAATCGTTTTTTTCACTTGAAAAGCTACCAGTTATTTCTCCCGATTCAAAAGCTTTTAGTTCTGGCAAAAACACTTCCGACAAAATTGGATGGTTGTGTAATTGTAAATCGAAAGTAAAATTTTGCAACTGTTTTTCTTTTGATTGATTGGTTGCAATAGTATCTAAAATTGGGAAATACGAATTGATAAATTCACCAAGAACTGTGGGAATTTCTGTTGGGAATCTGGTTCCATTAAATTGTAAATTGATGATTGAGCTAGCTATTTGTACAGAACTTTCATTCGGCTTATTTACAGAACTCATTTGTATAGAATCAAGATTATAGCTTTTGTCTTTATGGGCAATCTTGATGTTTGAAATTGTTGCATTTCCATTCAAATCTTTTGCTGTAGCACCTTCAATTTCCGATTTTGCAACGAACGCAATACGAATATCATCGTTTGTAACATGCAGTTTTTGCAGGTCGGCACCCTCAAGATTTAAACGAAATGAATATTTTTGCTGATTGGGATTCAAGTTTACCATACCATCGAAATAGAGCTTTGCATTTTCATCATTGAGCTTAGCTTTTCCTTCAAATTCCTGACCAGCAACTGAACCGTCAATGGTAAGATTCTTATAGCTGTACTTATTCAGATAAATAGTAGTTACATCAGCCTTTACATTTGCCGAAATTGTCTTTTTATCAAAGCCATGTCCATCAGTTTCTGCCATAAGAGATGTTAAACCAAGCATTGTGGTATCTTTCAGTAATCTACCAATATCAAATCGGTTAAGAGAAATGTTTGCTCTGAAATTTTCATATTTATCGATTCGAGCAAAAGCCTTTGCAGAGCCAAAACTACTATTCAACGCGAGCGTTGTTGCAAACGATTTTATGCTTCCTTTATAAGTAATGTGCACAGTTATATTTTCGGGAAGCGCAATACTTTTGGGAACCAAGGTATCGGCAAACATCAGAATATCTTTCTTGCTTGTTTTTATTGCAAGATTTGGAAAATCGAAGATAGCAGATTCAATTGAGGGCAGTCCCACAATTCGACAATCGGTTTCAAGAATGGTTTTGTTACCAGTTGTTATCAACAGTTTTTTACCATCAAGATTATTTACAAATCCAGTAACAGTTCCGTTAATTGTTGTGATGATATTTTCATGTTTAAAAAACGCTAATTTTCGCAAATCAGGATTGAAATAGAGAATATCGGAATTTTTGATGCTCGCATTTCTCAGGGTTACATTCAAACCCACACGTTGTAAAGAATCTTGCAAGGATTGTAACGATGAAAAACCGATGGCAACATCAGCATCAATAGCAGAATTACTTGTTTTTAGCTTTAGCTTTTTTGCTGAAATGGAATGTTTATCCATCTTAAAATCGGTTCGTAAAGAATCTATCGAAAATAACTTTTCATTAATCGTATTGACCTGAAAATCACTTTTTATCAGATAGAAATCTAGCAAGGATAGTTCTTGTTTTTGCAAATCGACCATTGTCTTTTTCAAACCAAGTTCATTAAATGCTACGATTGCAGTTTGATGAGCAATTGAATCGTTATAACGAAAGTTCATTTTTAAAATATGAACCTTTTGAATTGTTACAAATGGCAACAATGTTTTTGAAGTATCACTTTGTGATTTTCCTTCTTTTCTCAGAAAGCTTGAATTAAAACCATCAATTGACAGTTCATTAATTGCAAAGTGCGATTTTTCGAGATCTATAGTATCAATTCGAACGGCAAGTTTGTTAAGAACGGTAGTAACGATCATTCCGCCATAATTGTCAAAATACTGTAGATGAATATTTTTCAGAGTCACATTATCGAGCCCAAATGTCCATTTTGTTTTCGTAACTGGCTTTTTAACATCCTGTTTTGTTGTGTCGCTAAAAGCAGTGATGAGAAAGTTATAATTAAAAAGTGAGTCGGTTTTGCTTGTATTTAAGTGTAAAAAAACATTCTCAAAGTCAACAGAACTGATATGAATTTGTTGATTGAATAAATCTCTAAATGCTAGATTGACGGTAATTTTTCCGGCAAAAAGCAAGGTATCTTTTTTAGTATCTTCCAAATACAGACCTTCGATAACTAAGGATTTTGGAAAAGAAATCGTGATTTTTCGAATTGAAATATTCGTATGTGTTTTGCCACTGACAAACGATGTTGCATACTGAATTATGTTTGATTGAATTGCAGGAATTTGAATTAACACAATAATAATCAAAAGTATAAATACAAAACCAACGAGTATCCAAACGACAACTTTTACTATTTTTTTAACTATGAAAATGACGGTATGCATTGAGGTATTATTAGGGAATAAAGCCTTTAGGCTTATAATATTTATAGAAAATAGTATTAGAATTATTATTTCGTCCCGATAGGGACGGAATCTACTTTGATTTGGTTATTCTATAAATATTTTATCACTACGTGATTTAAATTCAGTATATTTTTTACTTCTCGGGTTTAACAGCAACTTCCAACAAAATAGTTTCATGAATAAAACTTAATTCCGAAATAGATGAATACGTTAAAAACTCATCCAATTCTTTAATCTTTTTCAAATCGATGATGACTTCTCTTGTTTGAGAATTCCATACTAAAGGGAGATGTTCAAGCTTCTTCCTCATTAAAAAGTGTATGAATTTAACAACAACATTCACAACAACATTCGAATCATATTGAAAAACAACCTCATTGGCTGTTACTTTTTTTATCGTTAAAATCAACGAAATAAAGTAGGTAACTTTAATCTTATCTTTGGTAATATTCTTTATTCCTACAGCGATATGGTAATTATTGCTAATAAAAAAATGAATATCTTTAAATGGCACTTCTAATTTCATGATTTCCCGTTATTATTCGGCAACTTTCGTTCCATCTTCGTTAAATGAAATTGTTTCCTTTTCTTTATTTTTTTTCAGGCTAATATTATAAACTGTCCCTCTTTTCGAAGTCTCATTTTTAACAATTTTAGTCATAGTCCAACCGGTATAAATTGACTTTATTGTTTCTACAATCGCAGGAGGAGCATCTACAATTTTGATTTTTCTTTCAGTTTCTATCCAAGTGCCATTGTCAGCAAAATTTGCAGAAAGATTATATCCTTCAAAGGTGAATTTTGCTTCCCATTCTTTTGTATCTTCTTTATCCCAACTAATTTTTGTTGCCGATTGATACTTTTCCATAAATGTTTTTTGTACTGCAGTAGGTGGTATGCCTCCAAACATGTAACTACATAACAATGTAACACTTATAATTAATAATACTCCCCTTTTCATTTTCTTTCTTTTATGTATTTATAACATTAAAGATCCGGGTTTATCAGAGAAAAGTGTTACATAACTTCCGAATGAAGTTTCAATATTCACAGATTCATATAGGGATGATATACGATTTTTATAAATAGCTAATTCTTAGCCAAAAGTTCAAACATTATTATTTACAAAACAGTTGACTTTCTTCATTGAACGCTTCATAAATATTTAGAGAAATTATAAAGTGTGAATTATGTAAATCTCTTTAAGAGTTGTGTAAAAAAGTTCTTAATTAAGGACTCACCTTTGTGTTATTGTGGAAATTCGCATGCAAAAATTAACTATATAAAAACATTTAAAAAAACTATAAAATGAAAACAAAAGAGGTCGATGACGTTGACAATACAACAATTTCAAAAAAAACAGGAACTCAAAAAACATGGCATGAGAAACATCATGCATCATTACATTTTGGAGGTCGAGTAGCCGATGCCGTAGCAAAAGGTATGGGCTCATGGAAGTTTATAATTCTTCAAACGGCATTAGTTATTCTTTGGATGGGGTTAAACCTTGTAGGATTTATGCATCATTGGGATGTTTATCCGTTCATTTTACTTAATCTTCTTTTCTCAACTCAGGCAGCATATGCAGCGCCAATAATCATGATGTCGCAAAACCGGCAAAACGAACGTGATAGGTTGCATGCAGAACAAGATTATAAAACAAATAAAGATGCAAAACAAGAAATAGAAGCATTGGCAATCAAGTTAAAATCAATTGAAGAGGATAAATTAGATAAAATAATCGATATGCTACTTGAATATAAAGACAAACTGCCAAAAATAACATAATATGAAAACTCATCTGAAATCGAAGCAATTGCTGAATCTTTGGCCAGCGAAAACGCGAGCCGTTTAGCCGCAATACTCGTCCACAATTAACCAAGACTGTTAAAAATAAGGACGATTATGAGGTGATTTACCGTGGTTATCCTAATTGGTGGAATATTTTTCCAATGGCAGTTTTTACATTTCTCGAATCATACGATTTTTCTAATAAAACAATTATTCCCTTTAGCACACACGAAGGAAATGGAATTGGAAATAGCGAAAGAGATATTAAAAAACTTTGTTCTAAAGCAAATTTACTTACAGGTATCGCTATTCGTGGTGGAACAGTATCAAAAGCAGTTAATGTTGTTCAATCTTGGTTAATGGAATAAAAGAATTTCAACTTGTAGAGACGCAATATTTTGCGTCTCTACCTATTACGAACATTTTCCAACACAAAATCCATCCCATTCACAACATCACCATCTTCTAACATTTTTATTGTAAATTCTTTTTGGATAGGTTCAGAGCGTAATTCCAAATTACTCATTTGCGTTGAATCGATAATTGCTACATAATTGCCTGGTCGAAGTCCCAAATACGAAATATAACCATCCGATTCTGATAGAACCTCGACAACATCTTTAACATTATTCTTATTGTATATTTTTACCAGAATACGACCAATTCCTTTCGATGTACTATCTTGGTTTAAATAAACCATTCCGTTGACTTCACCAACAGAAATAACTGGAATATCGATGCGTTTGAATTGATTGGGTTCGATCAACACTTGATATTTTTTAGCTACAAATCGCCATGCAATATTATCTAAATCGTTGTCGCTAAATTCTATGTTATACGGTATAAATGCCATTAAAGCAGGAATTCGCACTATCGAATCTTTTTTACTAAATATCGATTTCCCACCAATTATTTTCACAGAGTTTATCATTACAATATGTTCGTTTGCATCGAAAATGCCGTTTTGATTCAGATCTAAAAAAGGATAAATAGCAATTCCACCCTTAGTAATAGCTGAATTATTGTTGATATACAATCCCTTTCCATTTTCCTTAAAAGCTAAACTTCCTTGTGCACTTTCTGCAACTGAAACATTTCCTGCATAAAACGACGACGAAATATTGGTTTTGACAAACGTTAAATCATATTTAAAAGTAAATCCTATAAGTTGGTCATTATAAAGCACATTATTATTATAAACAATAGAAATTAATCCCAATGCGAGTCTTTTTTCGATAGTTAATTTATACAATATATTTTTGTCGATACTTCCATTATATTGAACCGTAGGTATAAAGCTATATCCATTATTAGACCTATAAGATATTGAAAGACTTGTAGATAAATATGATGATTGATGTTTGAAAATATTTAGTTGACTCGAAATATTTGCACTAAAGTGCTGAAGATTAAATGAGATCATATTATTTTGCTGATTATAGGTTGATGTTTCATACACAAATTGTGAAAATTCTGTTAAGCCATATCCCGAAATCGAAAAAAATCGAAAAGGAAAGTTCAACTTTATTTTTTTTTCATCGACAGAATTAAAATTTGTAACAAGCTGTCCCTCTTTATATTTTATGTAATCGATTTCTAAGAGAAAGTCTTTCAAAAAATAATAATCCAACAAAATCCTACCCTTTACGCCATAATCGAATTCGACAAAGCATGTTACTTTATTGAAAGGTTGTATGCTCATTTTTGTATAAGGAATAAGCTTCCCATTGGTATTTGATGATACATATTCAAGACCAACACCTAACGAAAGAATACGATTGACTCCATAATTACATTCACTTTTCAAAAAACGACTTAAACTACTATTTTGTATAATTCCTGCCGATAAACTATATTCAAAATCTTTTTTGGGTAATATCTGATAAGGGACATTAATGATTCGCTCTTCGCTATGTTCTTCGCCCAAAGGCCCATAAAACTTTAATTTTAAAGTAGTATAACCATACACAATCGGAACTTTAAAAACGAATAATCCCGAAGCATCAGCTTTAACAAAATCGACCAAAGTATTATTTAAATACAGTTCAATTGTCCAATTGGGTTTTGTGTATTCATGAATAGTATAATGCCCACTGGCTTTTCGAGCCAAACTTGGAGAGTTTCTTATTTCGGCACCAATCAATGGTGAATTAATTAAAGAGATTGTTTGAGTTGATAATCGACCAACACTTGCTTGTTTGATAATAGATTTCGAATTATCGACCCAATGCCAAATATAATAGAGTTGACGATTATTGAATTTTTGTCCTGTATAATAACTTCCTGATACTTCGGCCTCGCCAAATAACAATTCGGTTCCAATGCCCAAACCAACATTGTTTTGCATTAAAACATGCGATGTTTGCGATGCACCAATATTCCAATCGATTGTACCTAATTTGAATACATGTGAATTTCGTGGTATTGTGGTATCGACACTTTCGTCGTCGCTGAATCTTGCAATATTGTCTCGAAGTTTTTCAATGCGTTGTTCCTTAATTATTGGCAGTTCAAAACTCGATTTTAATTGAATGGATAATGATCGGTAATGTAATATCATTGAAATTCCAAATGCTTTGGATAGCATTGACGACTCAATATAGAGAGCACCCATTTCTTTAACAAGGCAATTGGGCGAATAAAAATGAACTCCACCAACAATAATCTGTTTAGCTAAATAATCAATTTCATACAATCGGTTTTCATTTTCGATAAAGCCATTGAGACAACTCAGTTTTTGATTCGATTTGCAATTGATTTTTAGTGATTTGAATAAATCTTCAATATTTATATAGAGTTCATTTTTATTGGTATATAAAACATCAAGGTTAAAATTTTTGTATTCCATAAGTAATACTTGCATTTGAATTTCATCATAAACAAATGCCGAATCTTTTGACGTATTGTTGCTGTTATTTTGTGCCTTTGCCGTTATATCAGTAAAAATGCAAACGATTATCACGATATACGCAAAGTACTGTTTTGCAATTAACATCCCGGGAGTTCTAAAAATCCCATACATTCATCATGTTTAATAGAAATTCAAAAGTTTAGATATTGAGCATAACTTGCCCTTGGCTAGCGCGGACTTGTAGTTCGTGCTTCAATTTTTGTATAACGAACGGACTACAAGTCCGCTCGAGCCTGTGTTTACTATTTCATAAACGATTCATTATTAAAAGTAACATCAAAATTACCCGAGTAAATCCCAGCCGTAGCATAACCAGGAATGTGAAGTATACCACCGATGCGTATTTGAGTGATAGAATGTACTTCGCTGTCAGCACTAAAACTTGTGCCATTCATTCCTTTATCGGAAGGTCCTATTTCAAGCCAAAGCTTACTTCCTTTATTGTTTGTTAAGTTTGTTTTAGGGTTAAATGTGATGCTTATTTTTCGACCTTTTTCGAGTTTCAATTCGTAAATTGCAGGTGTAGCATTGGGTGCATTCGACAACAAAATTATCGATCCTGTTGAAGTTCTGGTTCCATCACACAAAACGGTAATTGTTCCACCCATATTTCCTAGTAAACAAAACGACCCAAAATTAATTGGCTGAGATACTGAAACTTTAATTGAACGTTGGGCAAGATCGGATTGAGCTAACAATCCTATATGACAAAACAGGAAAACTAACAACCAAAGCTTTGATAGGATTCGTTTCAAGTTTGATCGTTTCATCTATGCTATATGAATGAATTATTATCATATTTAATGTGTGGCCTTGGCTCGAGCGGACTTGCAGTACGTTCGTTATTCCTAATAAAAGCACGGACTACAAGTCCGCGCTAGCTAACAAGCCAAGTCGTTTCATTTTCATCTAATTTAAATTCCCTCAACCCTCAATTAAACGAGGGTCAAAGGAATTGTAAAAATCGAAATCAGTGTGATTCTCTCTCTCTAATTGATTTCAATTTCTGATTGTGATAAAATCACTTGTTTGTTGTCTTTACGGCTAATATATTGAACTTTCAATTTTCCGTTTTGAAGTTTTTTACCCGATTTGTTATTTAGTTTTACAACCATAATTCGTTTGTTGATGTTGGTATAAACGCCAACTCCATTCATTTCACCAACCGAATAAGGTTTACCAAGTTTGGGAGTAAATTCAATTTCAATATCTCCAAATAGTGAAGCATTGCCGACTCTATTTATTATAAAATGGAGGTTTTGAATCGTGTCTTGTAAATTCAGCATTTTTACATTACTTATCGTTGAAGTTGCAGTCACAATTCCTGAACGAATAATAACTGGAATTGTAATTCCATAAACGGGTTCAAGCTGTACAATTAATTTTGTAGGATCGACAGCGGCTTTATCTAAACCAATTGGAGTATTATTTTTTTCGGCTCTAAAATAAAGATGCGAACGATATTCGCCAGCCATCATATCTTTTCTTCGATCGTACTGAATTTTAATAACTTGTGGTTCACCAGGTGCCAATTTTATTATTCGAGGAAATACTCTTAAATAAATATCGGCAAAGTTTTGACCAGAATCGGGTTTCTCAATATTTTCAAAAGAACCATCTTCTTTCATTACCTTTTGAACAAATGAAATTGTGTAGATAGCCGTATCTTTGCCATTATTTACCAAATTGAGTTCTTCGGTTTGTTTTTTACCATCGAATACTACTCGCGATGGTGATATTATCAAATCGCCTTGGGCAAAAGAGTTGAAATTCAAACCTACAAGAGGCAACAGAATTAGTAAAAATGTTTTTTTCATCAGTTTATTTTTAACGTATATATTTTTAGTTTATAGAATACAATCTCACACGAGATTAATTATAATCAATACTTATATTGAAAGTACCAGCATAAACACCAGCATTTTGCGATGCCATACTTGTTAATGTAGCACCAACAACAAAACTATCGGTTCCAGCAGGACTTAGTTTGCTTGTAAGAGCATCAACAGAAGCACCTAAAAAACGGGCTGTAAATCCCGAAATCCCCATATTGTCGGGAGCTGCTGGCGAATTTCCAATTTTAATTATAACTACAGCTGCTGGCAATGTTACCGAATAGGTTTGCGATGGTTTTCCCGTTACCGAATACGCTGCATTAGTTGCCATTGGAATACTTGCCGATCCACTTAATCCACCTGTGAAGACACGTACACCAGATGTTGAAAAAATACATGTACCGGCTGCAATTGATACAAGATTAATGGTTCCAAAATGTAAAGGAGCCGTTTGAGTAAGGGCTGTTGGAACAATGAGAACTGCTCCTGCTGTTGTATTAACCGTCGATGATGTTTGAGCAGTTAATGTACTTGTAATGCATAATAGGATTACAATAAGGTTTAATAATTTTTGCTTTTTCATTTTGCTTTTTTTAGTAGTTACAACTGTTTTCTGTTCGGATTTTCAAATCCTGTAAGCATTAAATACTTTACTCAACAAAATTGCAATTATCAATTAATGATTGCATTATACTATTTTGGGGATATGTTACACAGTTGTCACTTCTTAGAGATTTTTTAACTGATTATATAAAATATTATATCGTTTTAGGGATTTTTAATTTAGGCTAGAGCCTAAAAACACAGAACGACTGATGCAGGAGCATCAGCCGAACTTGCTTCGAATTTAAATAACTCATGATTTAAGCAAATGAAAAAAACCCCGAGGTTTTAAAAACCTCGGGAGTTTGATGCCCATTTTAAAAGAAACAAAAGAAATGTGACTAACAGTAGAAATCTACATTTGCTTCCATTTCCAATTTTGAATTTCGGGTAAATCTATTCCATTTGCTCGTACATATTTGCTATGTTCTTGAAGTTTATCTTTCATCAATTGAATAAGTTTTGTGCCTATTCCATCAGAATTAGGAAGTCGATAAATGGCATCGATAACTAAATGGAAACGGTCGAGATCGTTCATTACTGTCATATCGAAATAGGTAGTGATGGTACCTTCTTCTTTGTAACCTCGCACATGCAGGTTTTTATGATTTGTACGTCGGTACGTTAAGCGATGGATAAGCCATGGATAACCATGAAATGCAAAAACGATGGGTTTATCTTTGGTAAATAATGCATCGAAAGCATCATCCGTCAAACCATGTGGATGCTCGGAAGCTGGTTCCAATTTCATAAGGTCGACAACATTTACTACTCTGATTTTTAAATCGGGAAGATGTTCGCGAAGAATAGAAACAGCCGCCAAGGTTTCGAGTGTTGGAACATCGCCACAGCAAGCCATCACAATGTCGGGTTCCATTTCACCATCGTTACTTGCCCAATGCCATTTGTCAATTCCTTTGGTGCAATGTTCAACAGCCTGATCCATTGTTAGCCATTGCGGTGCTTGATATTTACCCGCAATCACAACATTTACATACTGACGGCTTCGCAAACAATGATCCCAAACAGATAATAAACAGTTTGCATCGGGCGGAAGATACACACGCACTACCGACGATTTTTTATTTACCACATGATCCAAAAATCCTGGATCTTGATGGGTAAAACCATTGTGAGCTTGTTGCCACACATGCGATGCAAGTAAATAATTGAGCGATGCTATTTTCTTGCGCCAAGGCAATTCGGAACTTACTTTTAACCATTTAGCATGTTGACTAAACATCGAATCGATAATATGAATAAATGCTTCGTAACAATTAAATAAGCCATGTCGTCCCGTAAGCAAATAACCTTCGAGCCAGCCTTCGCATTGGTGTTCGCTTAACATTTCAATAACTCGACCATCAACAGCTAGGAATTCATCGCTTGTTTCTGTTTCAGCATTCCATTGTCTGTTGGTTACTTCAAACACAGCACTTAAGCGGTTCGACAGTGTTTCGTCGGGACCAAAAATGCGGAAGTTGCGTTGCTCTTTATTAAGTGTTACCACTTCCCTAAGATATTTACCAAGTTCTTGTGCATCGGCAGCTTCTACAATACCTGGCAATGGAACGTATATTGCATATTTCTTAAAATCGGGCAAGGTTAAATCGACCAATAGAAGACCACCATTTGCATGTGGATTTGCTCCCATTCTTCGCTCAGCTTTTGGAGCTAATTCGGCCAATTCGGGAATTAATCGACCATCTTTATCAAACAATTCTTCGGGTTTATAGCTTTTCATCCAATCTTCAAGCATTTTTAAATGTGTGGGATGTTCAGCATCGACCAAAAGTGGAATTTGATGTGAACGGAAGGTTCCTTCTATTTTCAAGCCATCAACTTCCTTTGGGCCAGTCCAACCTTTGGGCGATTTTAGGACAATCATCGGCCAACGTGGTCGCGACAAATCTTTGATATCTTGTCCTTGTGCATTAAACTTAATTTGCTGAATATCTTTTATAACTTCATCTAAAGCTAGTGCCATTAGTTGATGCATCGTTTCAGGATCGTCGCCATCAACAAAATAGGGAGTCCAACCATATCCACGAAGCAATTCTTCCAATTCCTCGTGCGTAATGCGAGCCAACAATGATGGATTAGCTATTTTATAACCATTAAGATGCAGTATTGGCAACACAACACCATCGGTAATTGGATTCAAAAATTTATTGGAATGCCAAGCTGTAGCTAGTGGACCTGTTTCGGCTTCACCATCGCCAATGACACAGGCTACAATCAAATCGGGATTATCGAAAACTGCTCCAAAAGCATGACTGAGCGAATAACCTAATTCCCCACCCTCGTGAATAGAACCGGGACATTCGGGCGAAACATGACTGGGAATTCCACCCGGAAATGAAAACTGCATGAAGAGTTTTCGTAAGCCATTTTCATCTTGCGAAATGTTTGGATACACTTCGCTATACGTTCCTTCTAAGTAGGTATTGCCTACTAAAGCTGGACCACCATGTCCGGGACCTGAAATATATATCATATCTAAATCGTACTTTTTGATAACACGATTGAGATGCACATAAATAAAATTTTGCCCTGGAGTTGTTCCCCAATGTCCCAACAACATCGACTTAACATGCGATAGTTGCAAAGGTTCACGAAGCAAAGGATTATCGCGAAGATAGAGTTGACCAACAGATAGATAATTTGCAGCTCGCCAATAGGCATCTATTCTTTGCAAAAGCTGTGGTGATAATGGTTTTATGAGTGAATTCATGATGTTTAGTTTTGAGTAGTTAATTTTGAGTTTTGAGTAGATGCATTGATGTTGACTTCATTTTATTTTGATAAGCCCAAAGGGCTTGAATTTGAATAGCCGTGGATGAAAATCCATGGAGAAATTAACGTAGAATATTGAACCCCATTTGGGGTTCAACCAGCTTTAGTCATAATAAGCCATCAGTTTCACTGATGGTTATTCATATATAATCCCTTCGGGATTTTCAATTAAATTCATCTTTGCCAAAGAATTAAATTCGATTCCAGAGGAACTGCAACACCATCGAAAAAAGGAATTATTCTTACAGTATAATCAGATGAAGGACGAACGGAATCTATCGATACAGAATACTGATTTTCGATGTTTGAACATTCCATTTCGTGAATTTCTGGTGACTGATTAGTTAAACCATTTGCGAAAAGCTGAACTCGAATAAAACGAGAATCGATAAAACCTAAATTAAGTTTTATATTAAATTGATATTGATTAACAATGGATTTAACATTGTACTCACCAAAACGAATTGTTTTCCAATTCAACTCGAGCGAATGAAGCCATTGAACTATTTGTTTGCCTTTTTCGGCATGATTTTCCATTCTACTTTTAAAGGCTGAAGCTGTTGGTATATAATGACTCTCGGTATATTCTCGAACCGAACGGTCGGCCGAAAATTGAGGTGTTAATTGTGCCATGCTTTTACGCATTCGCGAAACCCATTGCGTTGGAATTCCTTTTTCGTTTCTATTGTAAAATTCGGGAACTACTTCTTGTTCCAAGATGTTATATAATTGATCGGCTTCAATGGCATCCCAATGTGCATCATCGCCATGTTCATTTCCATCACCAATAGCCCAACCTAATTCGGGTTTATATGCTTCGGCCCACCATCCATCGAGAACTGAAAGATTAATTCCTCCATTAACTAAAACCTTCATTCCACTTGTACCGCAAGCTTCCCAAGGTCGACGAGGTGTATTTATCCAAACATCTACTCCTTGAACAAGATGTTCCGACACATGCATATCGTAATCGACCAAAAATATGATTGGAGAATGTTCGTAATTCTGTTTTACAAATTGAATCCATTCTTTAATTAATTCTTTACCATTATTATCGGCAGGATGTGCTTTACCCGACAAAATGAGCTGTACTGGGAATTTAGGATTTTTAAGTAATCGCAAAAGTCGTTGTGGATCGTGAAGCAGTAAATTTGGTCGTTTATAGCTTGCAAATCGACGTGCAAAACCAAGAGTTAAAACATTGGGATCGAAAATTTGTTTAGCTCGTTCAAATGAATCCCACGAATGACCTGCACTTTGTAATTGTTTTAGAAAATGTTCGCGCGAAAAGTCAATAAGTACCTTACTTGCATTAATTCTCATTTCCCATAAACGTTCATCCGAAACCTTAGAAATGTCACTTTCAAGCGTATCGCTTAATCCTAACCAACGATCTTTTCCACAGGCTTCTGTCCAAATAACATCGGCTTCTTTCGAATCCCATGTTGGCATATGAACGCCGTTTGTGATATATCCAATTGGCACCTCGTGAGTATCCCAATCGGGAAATAAGGGTTCGAACAAATGTTTACTTACTTGTCCGTGCAAGCGACTAACAGCATTAACGGCACCACTTCCACGAATTGCAAGAAATGCCATATTGAATTTTTCATCGTTATCATTCGGATTCTTTCGTCCAAGTGCAAGTAATTGTTGTAGCGTAATGCCTAATTTATTTTGAGCATATCCACCAAGATATTGTTCGATGAGCGTTGGAGAAAAACAATCGAAACCAGCTTCAACAGCAGTATGTGTAGTAAACAGATTCCCAACCCTTGTTGATGCCAAAGCAACATCGAACGATTGATTTGTTTCTTTCATAAAACAATATGCTCGTTCCAAAATGGCAAGTGCAGCATGTCCTTCGTTTAAATGACATACTTCGGGATGTATTCCAAGAGCTTGTAACAATCGCCATCCACCCAAACCAAGTACCATTTCTTGTTTGAGTCGCAATTCCGAACCACCACCGTATAGTTCGCTCGTTATACCTCTATGGGCAGGGAAATTTGCAGCATCGTTACTATCTAATAAATAGAGTTTTACTTTACCTACTTGCACTTCCCAAGCTCGTAACCAAACTGAAAAAGCAGGAAGCTTAATCTCCAAACGAAGCCATTCACCATTTGCTTGACGTAAAGGCAAGATTGGTAATTGTCCCGGATCGTTAAATGGATAAAATGCTTGTTGAACACCATCGTGATCGATAACCTGATGAAAATATCCTTGTTGATATAAAAGTCCAATTCCAATAACGGGAACACCCAAGTCGCTAGCAGCTTTTAGTTGATCGCCAGCTACATTTCCTAAACCACCCGAATAAATAGGCAGTGCTTCACTTAACATGAATTCCATACTAAAATATGCAACACAACTAAGCGACGATTCTGGATATTTCTTTTGAAACCAAGCAGGATCGTTATACGCTTGTTCTTTAGTTAGAATAAGTGAATCTACTTTTTTTCGAAACTTTGGATCCGACATTACCTTTTGAAACTGAACTCGCGAAACAGTTTGCAAAACAACCCATGGATTATGTGTTTGTTCCCATAACGTAGGATCGAGTTGTTGCCAAATTTCATCGTCGGCATGGCTCCACGCCCATTGTAGGTCAAGAGCTAGTTCTGCTAATAAATCATATCCTTCAATATCATTTGGCAAAAAACTATATTTGGGTTTAAGTTGTTCTTTTTTGATTTCCACGATAAGTAGGTTTTACGATTGTAATTAACATTTAAAAATCAACGAAGCTAGCGCGGACTTGTAGTCCGTGCTAATTAATAATAACGAACGGACTACAAGTCCGCCCGAGCCTGCCCCACTCAAGCCTTGGTGAGGCTTATTTCGAAGCCTTTTCATTAATCGCTTCTAACAATTTATCGAATGAAACTATGAATTTTTCAAGGCCATCATTTTCTAATTTTGCGGTAATTTCCTTTAAATCGATACCCAGTTCTGGTAATTCAGAAAGAACCCACGACGCCTTTTCTAAATGATCGTCGAGACGTAAAGCTGGTTTTCCATGATCACGATATGCATCGAGTGTTTCGAGTGGAATGGTATTAATAGTATTTCGACCAATGAGTGCATCAACATATTTGATATCACTATAATCGGGATTTTTTGTTTTGGTACTTGCCCACAATAATCGTTGTGGAGCAGCTCCCAGATGAACAAGTTTCATAAACCGTTCACTATTAAAAAGTTCTTTATATAATTTATATGCAATTTTAGCACTCGAAATAGCGACCTCACCTCTAATATTAGTTGCAAAATGATTTTTCTCACCTCCCGTTGCTAAAAAACTTGCCTCAATTGGATCAATTTCAGAATCTATTCTGCTTAAGAAAAAACTTGCAACCGATGCAATATTATGAAGCGGAAGTCCAAGTTCAACTCTATCTTCAAGTCCACCGATATATGCTTCGGCAACTTCTTTGTATCTATCCAAACTAAAAAGTAAGGTTGCATTAACATTGATACCTTCGCGAATAAGTTGTCTAATGGCAGTTAATCCTTCAGTGGTTGCAGGAACTTTAATTAAAATATTTGGTCTGTTTAATGTATTCCATATTCGACGAGCTTCATCAATTGTACCTAAAGTATTGTGAGCCAAATGTGGATTAACTTCAATACTAACATAACCATCGTGTGCTTTACTGTGAATATACATTGGCAAAAACTCATCGGCTGCTTTTATAACATCGCTTTGAGTTATCGATTCGTATATCTCATTTAGATTTCTATTGGTATGAATTAACGATAGTATCGTTTTATCGTAAATAGTGCTTTCGGCAATTGCCATTTCAAAAATGGAAGGATTAGATGTCATTCCTTTTACATCATCATCTTCGATTAAATGTTTCAGTTTTCCGGTATCAAATAAATCACGTCGAATATAGTCGAGCCAAATAGATTGACCACGTTTACTTAATTCTTTTAATGGATTCTCGTTCATGCTTGCATATTATTAAACTATTTTTTCTTATTTGATTTTGAGTTTTTTTGTTGTGACTTTAACTTTTCAGCTAGTAGTATTTTATTCTTTTCATTTTGCACCAATGAGTCAACTTGAGCAACCATTAATATTTCATCGGCTATAAGTAAATCTTTTTTTGCTTCAACATAATTTCGTCGAGCTTTTACAACTTTTCTATATGGTTTTTGAGCAAGCAAATCAGTAAAACACATTGTCATAAAAGCAATTAATCCAATTTTAAAATAATATTTTATCATTTTGTAATCGTTGGAATTGTGAAAGAAAATGTAGAACCCTTTTCAAGTTCTGAAGTCACTGAAATTGCTCCTCCCATTTTTTCGATTAATGCTTTGGAAATAGATAAACCCAAACCATTACCACCATATACTTTTTTGTCGACTACCTCAACCTGGCGAAAACGTTGAAATATCAATGCTTGATTTTCTTTTGAAATACCAATTCCATTGTCCTTCACAAAAAACTCGACTACATCATTTTTTAGTGAATAGCCAAATTCAATTTCACCATCTTTTGCAAATTTTATTGCATTATTTATCAGATTACAAACCACTTGTTTGATTCTACCTCCATCGGTTTTAATCTTTACAATGCTCTTTGAATGATTACAGGTATATTTCAATTTTACATGCTTGACTTCTATAATATTTTTATACGAAGCCACAATTTCACTCATTAATTGATTTACATCTACAATTTCTGAGCAAACAGAAATTTGTCCAGCTTCTATTAATGAAATATCTAAAATATCGTTTATTATAAACAATAACTGCTGTCCGTTACTTTGAATAATTTTAGCAAAGTCTAATGTTTTTTCTATTGAAAACGATTCATCAACCAGTAATTCCGAAAATCCCATTATGGCATTTAAAGGAGTACGAATTTCGTGACTCATATTTGCCAAAAAAGCTGATTTAAGTCTGTTTGATTCATCAGCCTTATCTCGCAAAACAATTAACTCGTCGTTCATTTTTTGAACCCTAGCTACACTCTCCTCTAGTTGTTCGTTCAATAAAAGGTAAATCTTGACTTGATTTCTAATCATCAATTCATCTTCTTTTAAAGCTTTTTCAATACGTTTTCGTTCAGTGATATCACGAATATTGCATTGAATAACTTTTTTATTATCAGATAAATAGACATTACAAATAAATTCGACTTCGGCAATTGTACCATTTTCTTTTTGAATGGGCATATCTTCGAATCGTACATACGATTTCGATTTTAACTCTTTAAAAACAAGTTCCGATTCTTCTTTGTTTTTGAATAAACCTATTTCCCACAGATGTTCACCAATTATTTTATCTATTGGTCTATCTATTATATTGACAATAAATGCATTTGCATCAACTATATGCCCTGTTTCAAAATCAAGAATCAAAATACCATCTTTGGCAGTTTCGAATAAACGTCGATACCTCATTTCAGAAGCTTTCAAGGCATCAAGGAGTATGGATTTTTTACTTTTAATTGATTTACTAACAATAGAATTATCTTCAATTGTTGGCTCAATAAGCGTATTTTTTGAATGATTTGACATTGGATTATATTGTTATTTTTTATTGGGAATAATAATCATTGGAATTGAGGTGTGACGCAAAACACTTTCGGTAACGCTACCCAGCAATTTATTAGCAATCCACGATTGGCTATGCGAACCCATCACAATAAAATCGACAGTCAAAAGATGTGCAACACTCTGAATTATATTTGCCGCATCACCTTCTTCAACATACATTTCGATATTGTCGTCGCCTAGTTTTAGTTTAATATTTTCAAGATATTGTTTTGCAACATCTTTAATACACTCAACACCATCGAGTTGTAATTCGCCTAAATCTAAATAACATGTTGAATACATTGCAGGATCCAAAACAACATGAACCAGTGCAACCTCAGCATCAATTGACTGCGCTATAGCATAACCCATTTCAGCTATTTTTTGAGCCGATGGACTATAATCGAGTGCTATTAAAACTTGTTTCATTGAATTGTATTTTTAGTAGGAACAATAAACAATGGAATGGTCGATTTACGTAAAACCTCTTCGGTAACACTTCCCATAATGGTATTTTCCAACCATTTACGGCTATGTGTACCAATTACAATGATATCGATATTTAGAATTTTTGCCGTTTTTAGAATTATTTCGGCAAAATCACCTTCTTTAACAATTGTTTGAATTGTTTCATCGTCAAGATGATGTTTCGTTTTTTCGAGAAAATGAGTAGCAGCTTTTTTCATAGCTTCGGGATTGTAAAGATGCGATAAACTGGTATCGGCAAAACCGGCATAACCCATTATTGGAGAATATTCTAAAGTTGCAAAATCGGTTTCATCGGAAATGACATGTATAATGGAAATTTCTGCACCTATTTTTTTTGCAAATTTGTAACCCATTTCGGCAACTTTTTGTGCTGTTGGATTGTAGTCTAAGGCTATTAAAACCTTTCGAATTTCAGTATTTTTCATCTGTATATTTTATTTAATTATTTTAATTTTTAGCTCGAGCGGATTTGCAGTCCGTTCGTTTTTCCAAGTAGATGCACGGAGCACGGACTACAAGTCCGCGCTAGCAAAGTCCACGCTAGCAATCGACAAAACCGCGCTTGCAAAGCTTGTCGAAGGGTTTTTCTGTATTATTAATCATTTTAACGAACTCTATTTATTCTCTTAATTGTTCTAATAAATTCTTATCGAATGCAATTTGCTTTTGATGATCGAGAATTGGGTCGTACTCATAAAGCTTATTATTTCGTGGATTAAATGAAAACCAAGCAATATTCAATTGCCTTTCGGGATACATTTCGTAAACCACAAAATCGTAGGTTTTCGAAAATCCCATTGCACCATCCTTTTTAGGATTTGGACTTCGTTCCAAACAAATACCAAAACCTTGTCCTCCATTCTCGATAACTGCTCGGTTCAATCCTTTTGTAATTTGACTATAGCGAACCGATGTTTTTAAAATTGACTTTACCACCTTCAACCGCGTTTGTATTGGTTTCTTCGGTATTTGTAAAAGCTGTACTTGTTTAATTATCAGAGTCTTTTTTATAACTGAATCAATTTTAACAACTGGCTTTTTTGTTGGACTATTCTCGCAAGAAAAAGCAAAAAGGCCTAAAAAAGCTATGATTGTTTTTGCATATCGTTTCAAAATCTTTGCTTAAAAGGTTCAGTTACAAAAAGGATTTCTGAAGGCACAACGAAGTCAAACAATTACACATTTGTTTTGAGGTTTAACTTCGTTGTTTCCAGAAGAGACTTATTTATTGGAGGATTTGATACTATTTTAAGCTAAGAATGATCGTAACATCCAAGCCATTTTTTCGTGTTGTTCCATAATTCCAGTTACAAAATCTGCCGTACCAAGATCCTTGTATTTATCTGAAATAGGAATAATATCATTTCGTATAATGCGAATAATCGTTTCGTGATCGTCCACTAATATTTGAATCAGCTCTTTGTGTTTCCCAAAATTGTGATTGTCTTCGAGCATGTGGGTAACACTCAAAAAATCTTTTAACGAACCCAATGCAAAATGACCTAAAGAGCGAACTCGTTCGGCAACTTCATCAATAATTTCGTCTAACGATTCGTACTGATTTTTGAAGAAACGATGTAATTCAATGAAATTTGAACCGGCAACATTCCAATGAGCATTTCGGGTTTTAGTATATAAAATATATTCATCGGCTAATAATGTATTCAAAAGCATTGCTACTTCTGCAATATCTTTATCTGGAATTCCAATTGTTGGCTTCATATTTTCATGTATTAATTGTTTTCTAATTATTACATAAATGTACAGTGATAGATGAGCTTAAGCGTTACACTACTTTTTGTTGGTATTGTATAGTTCACACAATTTTAAATATTTGAAAATATTCATACATTAAATTTATATGTTATTTGATATACATAAAATGATATACTATATTTGTATCATAAATCCGATATGTTATGAAATCACTTTCATTAAGATTAAATGATACTATTTTCATTGAAACTGAAAAAGTTATATCAATGATGCATAAACCTCGAAACAAATACATTAATGAGGCTTTGGACTATTACAATAAACTTCAAAAACAAACACTTTTAGCTAAACGATTAGAGAAGGAATCCCAATTAGTTAAAGATGAATCAATGTTAGTACTATCTGAATTTGAAGCTTTACACGATGACAATTAATCAATATGAAATCTGGATTGCTGATTTAGAACCTCAAAGAGGAACCGAAACTGGTAAGGTTAGACCTGTATTAATCGTTCAAACCGATTATTTAAACAAAGTACATCCTTCGACTATAATTTGTCCAATTACTACCAATGTACAATTGGGAAGCGATATCCTTAGAGTTCATATTCAAAAAGGAACCGCAAAAGTGAAAGAAGATTGTGATATTATGATTGATCAAATTCGTTCAATTGATAATCGTCGACTAATAAATAAAATTGGAGAATTACCAAAAAATTTGCAAGACCGAGTTAAAGAAAATATACTGATAGTTTTAAATTTAGATTAACAAAGTATCTACATATTTTTTCGTTACTCTTCTTTGTTATTCCGCATATCATCAAAAAACGGAGTACATTTTCCTTCAACACATTTGGCTGCATATAAGTAAAGAGCTGCACTCCAGGTTTGCCAATCTTGTCCTTTGGGTTTTCCATCTTGTGCCTTGTGCCATTCATTGAAACCAAATTCTAGTTCATCGGAAGTAGACTGAGTAATACAATGTGTTAGTTCTAATAATTTTTCGTTTGCTAAGGTATAGCGTTTAGCGGCAACCAAAGCAGCAATATAAAATCCACAAATAAATGGCCAAATACCTCCGTTGTGATATTCACCTGGATTGTTAAAAATTTTGTAACGAGGAAGCCAATCGGGATCATCTGTTTTGATGTATGGGAAAAAGTTTGGAGGCAAATCGATAGACAAATCACCTCGTTGTTTCATTACAGAACACTCTGCTTCAATCCACGAAATCATTTCATTAGCACGTGTTGGCGATGCAATTCCCGAAAGTATTGCAATGCTATTACCCAATAAATCGAATCGTTCGCTGCTATGTATTTTATATGACCAAAATGCATAATATGGTTTATGTTTTACAACCAAACCTTCGTGAACATGATGATGGATAGTTCCTCCCGTAATGGTGAATCGACCCATTTCTTGTTTTACTTTATCGGCTCTATCATTTTGTCCCAACAACTTCAAATAACTATAAACCAATGTATTTACAAATAATCCATAACCTGTTACCCACTGCTCATCACGCCAGTCGCTGGTTGGTTGTTGAGCTACTAAATATCTATCCGATGGACTTTGATATTCCATCCATGTCAACGACTTTTTAACAGCAGCATCCAAGAAATCGGTTTCGCCAGTAAGTTTTCGATAAATGCCAACACCCATTAAAAACAATGGCGTACTATCGCTCGAACCACGGTCTTCGTTATCGTGCACCAACGATGGAATATGTCCTCGCTCTGTTTGATTTTTGGCTAATGTTTCAAGGACTTTTCGAATACTATCGACAAGTTTTTTATTCCCCGAAACAGCAACACCAAGAATTGAAAACATCAAATCGCGGGTATATGGTTCAGGATATCCCCAACCAGCAGTTCGTGGTAAACCTTGAAATGGTCCATGAGCATTATGAAGCAAGACTTCGATAGCTGCTTGTTTTGCTTTTTCTATTAATTGTAAATCGGTAGGGTTCATAATCTTCAATTTATTTTTTCTTTTTTGCCATGTCAAAAGCAATTGCTATGGCCTGTTTCTGTGCTTTCTCATTCGATTCGGGGGTTGATGTTCCTATCGTTCCCGTCTGGTGATAACTGTGCATTATTTCTTCGATGTTTTCAGAAATAACCTTTTTTGATTTTCCTTTTTTTAGTGGCATCGTTTTATAATTTGCTAATTTATTAATATGCAAATGAGATAATTTACTACTTTGGCTCGAGCGGACTTACAGTCCGTTCGTAATTCCAAATAGAAGCACGGACTACAAGTCCGCGCTAGCCGTGTACAAGTCCGCACAAGCCGAAGTGAAATTTTATTAGCACATTACCCCATTTACATATTAACCTTTATTCAATATTTAATTTCTCTTTCATAATTTCGACAAATCGTTTAGCTACAACTCGATAATCGAAATTTTCGACAACTCGAACACGTCCAGCTCTTCCCAATTCATCGCGTAAAACGGGATCTTTCAACAATGTTAAAAGATGCGTTGCAATGTCATTAACATTTGCACGATAATCGACCGTGCGAGGAGTATCGAAAATAACTTTATGTTTATCCTCGAATCCTGATTCTCCTCCAAGCGTTACTTCGTTAACCACAATATGTTGAGCTACTTCAGCCAACAAGGCAGTTTTGCCATGAATAAGTGTGTCGAGCATTCCCATTGCACGAATACTAATAACTGGTTTACCACATGCTCCAGCTTCAACCTGTGGCATACCAAAACCCTCGAGACGTGACGGTGCCGCATAAATATCGCAAGCACCAATCAAATAAGGCATAAATGCACGTGAAATAGTATTGGTAGCATACGTCACATTTTTTTCGATACCCAGTTTGGTAGCTAATTCTAAATCGGCCAAATTTTGCAATTTTGTGCGTGGTTGTGGCCACACTTTACAAACATATTTCCAATCGGGAGCTTCATTGTCGATGATAGAAAGAGCCTGCATCACTTCTTGTGCTCCTTTTGATGCAGCATCACCACCAACGGTAAGAATCATCAATTGCTCTGGAGAAATTCCTAATGATTCACGAACTGCTAAAATTTTAGGATCATCTTTTCGAAATGGAACGAAAGAGTCGGTATCGCAACCAACAGGAAGAACCACAATTTTATCGCCACTTATTCCATCGCGAACATACATTTGCTTAACCCAATTGGACGTTACCAAAATAAGTGGAAGTGCATTGAGAACTTCCTGATAATTTGCAATATATCCATTGGCTACTAACCATGGCACTGCTAAGACTCCAAAATGTTGGGGATGAAGAACGAGTTGGGGTGTATGTCCCCAATATCCTACGCCAACAACCACATCTGGCTTGAACCAACGATAATACCATTCTTTTTCTTGTGCCGAATCAAAATGTACAGCTCGAGCATCAACGCCCATTTCAAGTAAACCTTTATAAAGTAAATCACCTTGCGTTGCTAAACCTCCTGGTGCCGGTGGATAATCGTATAATACTAGTACTTTCATTTATATAGTTTTGAGTTTTTATGTTTGATTTTAATTAATAGAAATATCAATAAGATTATTTAATGGCTCTTGTTTCTTTAACTCAACCCCTGTCCTTGCGGACATCCCCTTTTCTTTGTAAAGAGAAGGGGAAAAGCGAGTGCGAAGCAATCGCTAGGGGTTGAGTTTAAAAACAAGTTAAAAATGAATTCATTATCACAAAACGCCACCTGCTTGCATCCATTTTAAAGCTGCTAAACGATTTTTGAATTGCCAAAAAGCTTCAATTCGAGGACATGCTTTTGCTTCCCAACTATTTCGTTTATAGTTATATATTTTGTGAATTATTTTATACTTTTTCAACCAAATCCTATTGGTTAAAATGCGAAATATCGATGCTGTTTCAACTGCCTTGGGTGAATATTCTTTATTTCCATCTTCGTATGCAAAACAGCGAAGTTCCTTTGTTTCAATTTTCCCTGCGACCCATAATGAAATAACGGCTTTGCTTATTTCTTCGTGCCGTAAATGCCGAGTATATTCCCCGTTGGGATTATGGGTGAAGATAATATCAAATGATTTTTTCGGTAACAACGAAAGAATGGCTTGTTCAACATCTTTTTCATACAGTGGAATTTGATTGGGTCCATCATCAAGATTGCCCATCACACCTTGAACTTTTAAAAATTTCAATGCGTCATAAAAACGTGGCGATCTTTCGGCATCATCGGCACGACAAAGACAAACAACAAACCATTTACAAAATGGATGACGAAGTATTGTTCCACCTACCCACAAGGTTTCATCGTCGGGGTGTGCAACGATAATAGCAATCGTTTTTCTTGAAAAGAATTGAATCATACTGTTTCGGTTAAAAGAATAAAAACGACATTACTTTTTGCCTTTGTTTTTGCGATATCTTTTTGTTATTTTATTATTTAAAACAATGGCTATTAGTAGTATTAATCCTGCAGATAGCAGTAAAATATGAGTCAAATCGAAAGGTTTAAATCCCCAATACATAACAGCTCCAACAACCAGAAGCAAGCCAGCAATGATGAACAATGAATATTGAATAATATTTTTAATCATGGGAAATGGTTTTACCTATAAATTGGATTCTATAATTACAATTTATTCCATTGTAATTATTTGATATAAAAGTAGTTTTAATGGGTTTAATCGAATTATATAATTGAGTTGAATACTTACATTATTCACACTTCTTGAGTTATGTTTAAATAGTAAAAGGAATGTATGATTTTTACTGAACGTAACGATACGACAACGTTTATTCGGAAAGAAAAATCCATAACCTCATTCGTAAAAACGCTTTATTTACCTGCTACCAGACTAGCAATCTGACGACTACATCTTTTAAAGAATCAACAAAAAAAATAAAATTCGAAACTATAATTTATAATGAGGCGTATGAGATAACGATTTCAATCACTTTTTTAAATCAAAAAAGAACATCCACTGAATAGTAGCTTAACTATTCTAATGAAACTAATTAGAAAGCAAGGCTTTATACAACAAAGACAACTAAATATATTTTTAAAGAGAATATAAACCGAGGAGGTCAATTATGAAACAAAAAAGATTACTATTCTGTGCTTTTTTCCTATTTGTTTTTGGGCTAATTGAATTACAAGCACAAACAGCAACGACAACAACTGGAGGCAATTTATCAGGGAGCAGTGGTTCTGTAAGTTATAGTTTAGGTCAAATAGTTTATTCGACTAACACAGGTTCTGGTGGAACTATTTCACAAGGAATACAGCAACCTTACGATATTTCAATTATTTCGGGTATTGAAAATATTAACATTAGTTTAACCTGCAAAGTATATCCGAATCCTACAGTCGATTTTATTCAACTAAAAATTGAAAGTGATAAACGCCAAGATATGATTTATCAACTATTCGACCTTAATGGGAAACGTTTCGACTCAAAAAGAATAGAAAACGATGAAACGACAATTCCAATGGAACAATATGTTGCCAGTACTTACATACTAAAAGTCTTGCAAAACAATAGAGAAATAAAAACATTTAAGATCATCAAATACTAAGTAATATGAAAAAATTATACACCTTTTTCGTAGCCATAGTAATATCGGCAAACGTGTTTGCTCAAACACCTCTAAAAATGAGCTATCAAGCTGTCATTCGTGATGCAAGCAATCAACTAATTGTAAACCATTCGATAGGAATGCAAATAAGTATTTTGCAAGGTTCCGTTACGGGAACAGTCGTTTACACCGAAACACAAACACCAACAACCAATGGAAACGGATTGGTGAGCATTGAAATTGGTGGAGGCACAGGCTTTAGTTCTATAGATTGGAGCACAGGCAACTTTTTTATTAAAACAGAAACCGACCCTACAGGAGGAACAAACTACACGATAACAGGAACAAGCCAATTATTAAGTGTTCCTTTTGCTTTGCATGCAAAAACCGCCGAAACCATTACTGGTACAATTACAGAAAATGACCCAACATTTAAAGCTAGTGAAGCGGCTAAAATTACCGTTTTAGACATTAGTAAATTAAATAATCTAACAGGTACGAACACTGGCGACCAAGACTTAAGTAGTTTGGCATCTAAAACAGCTTTGAAAGATTCAACAGCACTAGTACGTTCTCTAATTCCCAATATTACAGAATTAAACACTTCATTAGCGAATAAAGTTGACAAGGAAATAGGAAAAGGATTATCAACAAACGATTATACATCAGATGAAAAAGCTAAACTTGCTGCAATTGTAATAAACAGTACTGGCTATCAAGACTTGAGTAGCTTGGCAACGAAAACTGCTTTAAAAGATTCGACAGCGTTGGTGCGTTCACTTATTCCTAATGTTACAGGTTTAGCAACAACAATTTATGTAAACTCAGCTTTAGCTAATAAAGTTGACAAAGTTGCTAGCAAAGATTTATCGACAAACGATTATTCTACAGCTGAAAAAACAAAACTTGCTGCAATTACAGGAACTAATACTGGCGACCAAGATTTAAGTAGCTTGGCTACTAAAATAGCTTTGAAAGATTCTACAGCTCTTGTGCGTTCTCTTATTCCAAATGTTTCTGGTTTAGCAACAACAATTTCGGTAAGCACAGGTTTAGCTAATAAAGTTGACAAAGAAACGGGTAAAGGATTATCGACTAACGATTATTCAACTGCTGAAAAAACTAAACTTGCTGCAATTACAGGAACCAATACTGGAGACCAAGATTTAAGTAGTTTGGCAACTAAAACTGCTTTGAAAGATTCTACAGCACTTGTGCGTTCGCTTATTCCAAATGTTACAGGATTAGCAACATCAACTTCGGTAAACACAGGTTTAGCTAATAAAGTTGACAAAGAAACGGGTAAAGGATTATCGACTAACGATTATTCTACAGCTGAAAAAAATAAACTTGCTGCAATTACAGGTACCAATACTGGCGATCAAGATTTAAGTAGCTTGGCTACTAAAATAGCTTTGAAAGATTCTACAGCTCTTGTGCGTTCGCTTATTCCAAATGTTTCTGGTTTAGCTTCAACAACTTCGGTAAACTCTGGTTTAGCGAATAAAGTTGACAAAGTTGCTGGCAAAGATTTATCGACTAACGATTATTCAACTGCTGAAAAAACTAAACTTGCTGCAATTACAGGAAACAATACAGGAGACCAAGATTTAAGTAGCCTGGCAACGAAAACAGCATTAAAAGATTCAACAGCTCTGGTGCGTTCGCTTATTCCAAATGTTTCTGGTTTAGCAACAACAACTTCGGTAAACACAGGTTTAGCTAACAAAGTTGACAAAGTTGCTGGCAAAGATTTATCGACAAACGATTATTCAACAGCTGAAAAATCAAAACTTGCTGCAATTTCAGGTACCAATACTGGCGACCAAGATTTAAGTAGCTTGGCAACTAAAACAGCTTTAAAAGATTCTACAGCTTTGGTGCGTTCGCTTATTCCTAATGTTTCTGGTTTAGCAACAACAACTTCGGTAAGCTCTGGTTTAGCTAACAAAGTTGACAAAGTTGCTGGCAAAGATTTATCGACTAACGATTATTCAACTGCTGAAAAAACAAAACTTGCTGCAATTACTGGCACCAATACTGGCGACCAAGATTTAAGTAGTTTGGCAACTAAAACTGCGTTGAACGATTCATCAGCAAATATTCGTAGCAAGATTCCAACTAAAATAAGTCAATTAACCATGAATGCAAATTCACAAAACATTACTAATCTAGCCAATCCAATTAATGCACAAGATGCTGCAACCAAAGCTTATGTTGATGAATTAAAAGTAATGATACTTAATTTACAAGCTGAAATAGGTGTAACTGATTCTCGAGATGGAATTCATTACAAAGCAGTGAGAATTGGCAACCAAGTATGGATGTCGGAAAACTTAAAATATTTACCAAGTGTTTCTGGTGTTAACTCATATACAGCATCTACAACAATTCCATATTATTTTGTTGCAGGTTATGATGGAACAGTCGTTGCCAATGCAAAAATTTCTGCTAATTACAATGTTATTGGTGTTTTATACAATTGGCCAGCAGCAACAACAGCTTGCCCCAAAGGATGGCACTTACCTAATACTTCTGAGTGGACAGAGTTAATTAATTGTTTGGGTGGTCCAAGTGTTGCAGGTGATAAATTAAAAGAAGCAGGCAACAATCATTGGTATCCGTACAATACTACTGCGACTAATTCAAGCGGTTTTAACGCCTTATCTGGTGGCTTACGTGATTTAGATGGAGAAATTCTTGGAATGATAGCCAATGGCTTTTGGTGGACTTCTAACGCACTTGATGCAAACAATGCTTATTACTTTCTCTTAACATCGGAAAATGGTACCGCTGACGTAACTGATAATTTTTGGAAAGAAATAGGCATGTCTGTTCGTTGTTTAAAAGATTAAAATAGTTATTTCATAATTCTGTTGATGATTATTTTGTTTTCTACAAGGGAAAAGGTGTTGAACACAATAAAACGTTAAAGAGAGTTTTATTGGTCGTATTTCTCAAGCAATAGAAACGAAATACATTTAACTTATTAAAAAGAAAGGGCAACCATTTATATGATTGCCCTTTTTGTATATTAATTAAGCGAAGAAATATTTGACCAAACCAATATTTTGCAACTAGATTTTAGTTGCAAATAAATTCAAAAGTCTTATCTTTGCAAAAAGAGATACTATGAGTAAACATCAAAAGTTGATTGAACGATTATTGGGAAATCCAAAAGATTTCACATACGATGAATTAAAGCGATTACTCAGTGGGTTTGGTTATGTAGAAGAACAAAGAGGAAGAACATCTGGTTCAGCAGTTCTTTTTTATAATAAAGAAACTTCAGACAAGATAAGTATTCACAAACCACATCCTGGAAATATAATAAAAGGATATATCATAAAATTAGTTGTTGAACATTTGAAAAAAGCAAATTTGCTTTAAATTCTAAAATTTACTAAAATGGAAAACACAAAAGATAATATTTTGAGCTATAAAGGATATATAGCAACAATACACTTTTCGTCGGAAGATGAAGTATTTTACGGGAAAGTAGAACATACACAAGATTTGATTATGTTTGAAGCAGAATCAGCTAAAGGATTAAAACAGTCTTTTCATGATTCAGTTGATGATTATTTAGCTTTTTGCAATGAAAAAGGAGTTGAACCCAATAAAACTTTTAAAGGGAGTTTTAATGTACGCATCTCACCTGAGTTACATTTGAAAGCGTATATGCAGGCATTAACAAAAGGTATAACCTTAAACAATTTCATTTCTCAAGCTATTGAAAATGAGATACATTTAGCACATTAAAAAAGAAAGGGCAACCATATATGATTGCCCTAATTCATTTGTATATAAATGTCTATTCTTTATGTAAAGGATAATCGGTATACCCTTTTTCATCGGCCGAATAAAATAAATCCATTTTTAGTTCATTCGATAAAGGCCAATTATTCCTGAAACGTTCTACCAAATCGGGATTATTTATAAATGGACGACCAAAGGCAATAAGGTCGGCTTTACCAGATTCAATATCAGCTTCGGCTTTAGCTTTGTCATAACCACCCGAAAGAATAATGGTATTTTTGAACGAGCTACGAACTAGTTTTTTGATTTCAGCTGGAACTTCGGGAGCTCCCATCGATGAATGATCAACAAGGTGAATATAGGCAATATTGAGTTTGTTAAGCTCAAGCAATAAATAGGCATACGTTGCATCAATTTCGGCATAATGAGGCATGTCGCTTGCAACTCCATACGGTGAAATACGAATACCAACTTTGCCTTTCCCTATTGCTTTCTCAACTTCAGAAACAACATCAAGAACAAAACGGCAACGGTTTTCAATGCTTCCACCAAATGCATCTGTGCGAATATTGCTCACTGGCGAAAGAAATTGTTCGAGCAAATAACCATTTGCAGCATGTAATTCAACTCCATCAAATCCAGCTTCAATAGCATTTTTTGCTGCTGTTATAAATTCCATTTTGGTAAGATGCAATTCTTCGGTCGACATTGCTTTCGGTAATGGAAAATCTTGCATTTCTTTCGAATCAGTCCACATTTGACCTTTCGCTTTTACATCAGACGGTGCCAGAATAATAGCTCCAACAGGCATATTCAATTGATGACTGATACGACCAGTATGCATTATTTGTACAACGATTTTACCCCCGGCTTTATGAACTGCCGATGTTACTTTTTTCCATGCTTCAACTTGCAATTTTGAGTAAATACCTGGAATTCGAGCATAACCAATTCCGTTTGGCGATGGTGAGGTTCCTTCGGTTAAAATTAAACCCGCACTTGCTCGCTGACTATAGTATGTAGCCATCAAATCGTTTGGCAAATTACCTATTGCACGACAACGAGTCATTGGTGCCATTACAATTCGATTTTTCAAATCGACAGCACCTAATTTCAAGCTTGTAAAAAGCTCACTATGTGCATCTTTATTTAATATTTCTTCTTCGTTCATAGCATTTTATATCTAAAATTTATATTGATAAAGATATTCTCCGTTTATGAATTTACATTTACAGAATTGTTATTGTATCTTACATAATTCAATATCAAAAACTATCGACTAACGATTGTAATTTAGTCATATTAACTCTCCTAGTATATAGTGGAGCATCGTTCGTTTTATAGGCAAGTAAGCTTTCGTTAAATGTCTCAACGTTAGTTTTTTGATACAATATTCCAAGTGGAAATTTTTCTTTCTCGAATACCTTCTGCGTTGCATTTTCAAAAAGAGTTCTATCATAATTTTCATCAACATAATAGGTATGTTCCTTAAACCATGCATGTGTATTTACTTTGTTAAACGTTACACAAGGATGAAACACATCAATCAATGCATATCCTTTGTGTTTAATGGCTGCTGATAATATGGTTTGAAGCTGTTCGCGATCGCCAGAATAAGCACGGGCAATAAATGTTGCACCATACGAAAGTGCTACGGCTAAAGGGTTTGCCGGTTCATTTGTTACGCCATTGTATTGCAGTGGAGTTACAAATCCACGTTGACTCATCGGTGATGCTTGTCCTTTTGTAAGTCCATACACCATATTGTCGTGAACAAGATGTACAATATCGATATTACGGCGAACAGTGTGCATAAAATGATTGCCACCCTCGCCATACATATCGCCATCGCCACCTTCGGCAAAAACAAGTAATTTAGGATTTGAAGCTTTTATAGCTGTTGCAACGGGCAATGATCGGCCATGTAGACCATTAAAATAGCTGGTATTAATGTATTGTGGCATTTTTGCAGCTTGACCTATTCCCGATGAAATTACCATATTTCGTGGATCGATAGATAAATCATTGAGCGTTTTTTTTATTACGTTTAGAATGCTAAAATTGCCACATCCTGGGCACCAACCGTTATCGACGGTAAATTGGGTTATATCAAATGGAGTTGTCATGATTTTTCAAATTTTAATTATAAAGCATTTAATTTTTGTGTTAAGAATTCAACCGAGAAAGGATTTCCATTATATTGGAGAATCGTTTCGTGAGCTTTTATTCCTGTTTCTTGACGAAGAAGTTTAGCAAACTGACCTGTTGCATTATTTTCAATTACAACAATCTTTTTAGCTTTTTCGAGTAACGATTGAGTATTTGGTGGTAAAGGGAATACTTGTTTAAAATTCAAAAACGTCAAATCAGTACGTCCCGATTCTATCATAGCTTCTTTTATAGTTCCATAGGTTGAACCCCAGCCAATAATTACATTTTCTAATTTATCAGAACCAATAATTTCGGG
>Ga0302296_1000208_pt1 | contig 51838 bp, 26 predicted proteins | sample III_Fen_N3_1_FD_194546 | JGI IMG/M metagenome (GOLD analysis project Ga0302296, IMG submission 194546) | Peat permafrost microbial communities from Stordalen Mire near Abisko, Sweden - III_Fen_N3_1 | ecosystem: Environmental > Terrestrial > Soil > Wetlands > Permafrost | place: Sweden: Abisko... | reverse complement strand
AAAAGCCTCTGCAATAATTAGTCGCAGAGGCTTTTGTTTTAATTATAATCAATAAGTATTTTAAGATAGAAAATCAGAAAAGGTATCACCTCTTAAACCTCTTCGTAATGTTTCAAGTGAAAGGACTTCGTTTGTTGCAATATTTCCTAAACTAACATTAGGTCCTAAAAGTTTGATAAACATTGTTTGTTGAGCTTTATGAGGAGCTTCCCAAAGAATTTTTGTAATATCAATTTCTTTAATGATTCCGTTTATCAATGCTTTATTTGCTGAACCATCGGCATTATAAATACCGATATTTCCACTTTCGCGAGCTTCAGCAATTACTTTCCACGAACCAGCTTGCAGTTCATCTCGCATCATTTTTGCCCATTCTTCTAAAGTGTAAACAATGTCAGCTTTTTTTGAACCTACTTCAGATAGAACGGTAAAATCTTTTGCTAAAGTTCTAATATACTCTAATTTAATATCAGATTCCATTTCAAGTGAACCGTCAGAAACTTCAACGTGACTCAATTTATGTTTGCTTGCAAACGAGCGATAACCATCTAAATCGCCTCGAGCAACAAATGCTTCGAAAAGCGTTCCACCAAAGTAAGGGATAATATTATTTTGCTTGTAAATTGCAATTTTCTCTTCAAGTTTAGTGGTAAGTAAAGCAGTACCAAATCCTAGCTTAATAAAATCAACATATTCTGTACCAATTTCGGCTAAGTCAGCTGCTTCTCTGAGTCCCAAACCTTTGTCCATAACCATTGTTACACCTGTACTTCGTGGTTTTGATGGTCTTTCGGGGATTTGAGAAAGTGGATAATTCATTGTGTCTATTAATGTGTTATTATTGTTGTATACATTTTTTTGTCTTCATCGTTGAGGTTGCAATTTGAGAAAAATGCAGTAGCCATTTCAACATCTAAACCTCGTGCTTTATTGAATAATTCGATTGAACGAATTTTATTTCCTAGTTCATAATAATAAGCAGATAATACAAAATCTAACTCAGCATCATCTTCAAGTAAATTGTATGCCGATTCAAGTGTTTTGGCAGCTTTTTCGGTATTACTAGTTAGCTTTTCCATTTCAGCATAATTAAGCCAAAATTCAGCATCGTGAGGTTCAAGCTCTGTTGCACGTTTATAGCAATACAAAGCTTTTTGTTCATTTCCTTCAATAGATTTGTTGATGTTCCCAAAACTAAACCAAAATTCAGGATTATCGGCATCAAGTTGAATTGCTTTATCAAGAAACTGACATGCTTCAATTAGATTTTTTTCGTAGAAAGCAACAACTCCAAGTCCATGCCATGCTTCAGAAAATAAAGGATCTAATATAAGTGATTTAAGATATTGTTGTTTTGCTTCTTCGTTGCGGTCAAGTTTTTCGAAACATTCACCTATATAATAAGTAGCAACAACATTATCTTTTTCGATTGTTAAAAATTCTTGATATTGCTCAATTGCACGTTCATATTCTCCCCAGTTGGCTAGTGTATTTGCTTTGTTGAAAAGAGCCAAACTATTTTGATCGTTTATGGCTAAAGCATAATCGAAGGCCGATATAGCATCAGAATATTCTTCAAGTCTATTATAAAGAATACCTAAATTATACCAAGCATTATCGGAATAAGGATCTATTTCTAAGAATTTAGTATAGAAAAGGACGCTCATTTCTGGCTGATCGGTTTTCTCGTAACAAAATGCTAGATCGTATGTTGCAAAAGGGTTTGTATTGTCAATTATAAAAGTTTGCTCTAAATATTTTATTGCTAATTCGTAATGCTCCTTATTAATAAGATTTGTTGCAATATAATATGATGTATCTAAGTCTTCTTTATTTGCAGAAATGGCCTTGTCGAAATGCTTTTCAGCATCAATAATATTTCCCAAATCCATTGAACAAAAACCTAAAAGCGATTCAAATTCATGATTTTCAGCATCAAGTTGTCTTATACTCGATAAGATATCTAATGCTTTTTGAGGTTTGTTTTTACTTAGGTATAATTTTGCTTTTCTGATTTTTAATTCATTAGCAAAAGGATGTTGTTTTAATCCAACTAATACGGTTGTAAAAGCTTTATCAACGTCTTGAAGATCCATGTAATGATCAACAGCATATTCAAACTCATGAATGTCAAAATACATTTCTGTTTGAGACAAAAACATTTGTTCACATCTGCCAATAATATCCAATTGGTCATCCATACTTAAGAAAAGCTCATCGTCTTCGTCGTGCATTCTTTTTTTATAAGAGTCGTTTATACTTCTTTAAGTTTAATAGGAACATCTTGATGTTCTTCTCTTAATAAGTCATTAATTTCTTTAACTGGATTAAATGTAACTAAAGGAACTTCAACAAATATTGTATTCCAGTTTGCCATAGCACCATTCCATAACCCAGGTAGTTCAATTGCCTTTAATGCTTTACCATTTTTCGATTTTACGGTTATAATTCCCGCATTTTCATCGATATAGTCAAGCAGATTAAATTTATTGCCATTGAAATCTTTAACAGAACAAACAATATCAACTGGGTTGAAATGTGTTGCATTCTTCAAAATTTCCATTTGTTCAGCATTCTTTTCATCGCATTGAGCTTTTTCAATGATTTGAAGAGACATCGAACCGTCTTCAGCTTCTACCCAAAATGGTCCGCCACCTGGTTCGCCTTCGTTTTTCACCATACCACAAACACGAATTGGTCTGTTTAATGTTTTATATAAATAGTCGCGTTGTTGTTCGCGTGTCCACGATTCAAAAGCCTCAGGCATTATAACATTTAGTTGTTCTTTTAAGAAACGAACAATTCTACGTTTTCTCCAGTTAGCTATTTTTGTTTTTGTCGATAGTTTTTTAGCATATTCATGAGCTAATGCCTGAACATCCATTAAGATACCACCTATCAGTTTTTTGTAGGTAATGGTATGCTCTTTAAAACGATCAGCTACTACATTATCGATGTTTTTGATAAAGATAATGTCACTTTCAATCGAATTTAAATTTTCAATCAATGCACCATGTCCACCTGGTCTGAAAAGGAGATTTCCTTTATCGTCGCGAATTGGTTCATTGTTTTCATCAACTGCAATTGTATTTGTTGATGTTTTTTGAACAGAATACGATGTTTTATATTTTACACCATATTTAGGCTCATAAGTCTTTTTAACTTCTTCGATATGACATTGGAATTCGTCCATAAAATCGGGCGAAATAGTGAAGTGAATATCTACTTCTTTGCTTTTATTTATAGCGTGCATTGCACCTTCTACAACATGTTCTTCAACAGCTGTGCGTGAATACACTTTATATTTATGAAATTTTAAAAGACCTTTGGGAAGATTTCCATAACCAAGTCCATCGTCGGTTAATAGCGTATTTAAAATAATATGATATTTCTTTGATTGTAAAAGTACATCAAATGTTTCGGTATAATTACGAAGCATTAATTTGATATCTTCAATAAATGCAAAATGATGAATGTTTGCAATAAAGAAATAAGGCGAGTAGAACGATTTGTCACTTAGGAATTTAGTGTAAGATTCATCGCTACCATCGTACCAATTCATGAATTCAAAAGGCATTTTAAACATTCGAGTAGCAGCTCCTGAAGCAGGAACAAATTTCGAAATGTGTAAATCTTTCAATCCTGAATTATATTTACTAATGTATTTTGGAATCTTTTTGTCGTCAAAGCTTGTTATTCCATCTCCAAGAGTGGCAGCTTTTTTGATTTTTAGTGTTGGAAAACCTGTTTTGAAACGCTCAAGCTGTTTATTTACTACTGTTTGATTGGTTCCAATCGACTCAATTTGTTTTAAATCTCTATCGTTAAGTGTCATACGTATCTTCTTATTTTAAACCTAAAATTATTCAAAAAATCAGCATTTGCAAAACCTTTACTGGTAAATGTAATAATAATATTTACCATTGCAAAGATAAATTGCACATATATAATGTATTGTGTTCTTATAACTTGTGTATAACTATTTATTTACACAATACTTAAATCTTTATCAAATTGTTTCAAATGTACCGTATTTCTAAGTAATTACTCTACGTGAAAAAATGATTTACTGTTAATTTTATCAACTATGATATTAACAGAATTATTTGTTTTACGTTATTTTATAACTGTTTTATTCTTAGTAAAATGAGTTCATATTGTAATTGTTTTTCTGTGGTTCATTATCGTTACAAATGGTGATTATATAAGGTCAAATGCATTTAAATTTGTTTATTCTATGGTATTATACTGTATATTTGTTTTCACGAATTTCGGTTCAAAACTTCGAATCGTTAATATCCATAAAAAATGGCAAAAGCAAGAGGTCTAGTAGAGATAGACATTGAGGCTTGTAAGGGGTGTCAATTATGTACCGTTGCATGTCCACAACATGTGTTAGGAATGTCGAAAGAGGTTAATGGAAAAGGATACTATCATTCTGAAATGATTAATCCTGAAGCATGTACTGGTTGTACTAATTGTGCAATGGTATGTCCTGATGCCGTAATAACTGTTTATAGACTCAAACAAAATCCAAATACATAATTTGCCAAAACAAACTATCTATGGGAAAAGAAATGAGACTAATGAAGGGAAACGAAGCTATTGCAGAAGCAGCTATTCGCTGTGGTGTAGATGCTTATTTTGGTTACCCCATTACTCCACAATCGGAAATAATTGAGTATTTAGCACTCGAAAATCCAGTTGAACGTACCGGAATGGTTGTTCTTCAAGCTGAAAGCGAAACTGCAGCAATCAACATGGTATATGGTGCTGCTGCATGTGGCAAAAAAGCTATGACATCATCATCAAGTCCTGGAATAAGTCTAAAACAAGAAGGTATTTCCTTTTTGGCTTGTGCCGAATTACCATGTTTAATTGTTGATGTTGTTCGTGGTGGTCCTGGTTTAGGTACAATCCAACCATCGCAAGCTGATTATTTTCAAGCTACGAAAGGTGGCGGTCATGGCGATTATCGTTTAATTGTTTTAGCTCCTTCATCGGTTCAAGAGCAGTATGACTTTGTTAAATTATCGTTCGACTTAGCTTTTCAATATCGTAATCCTATTATGATGTTATCAGATGGTGCTATGGGACAAATGATGGAAAAAGTTTTCGTTTCGGAACAAATTCCTCGTTCAACAGTTGCTCCATCATGGGCAACCACTGGAAAACCTAAAACTCGCGAACGTAACTATATTACATCTCTGTTTTTGAAAACAGATGTGATGGAACAAAAAAATATTGATCTTCAAGCAAAATATAAAAGTATTACTGAAAATGAAGTTCGTTTTGAGGAAATACAAACTGAAGATGCTGATTACATTTTAGTAGCTTATGGTATTAGTGCTCGTATTTGCATGAAAGTGATTGAGCTTGCACGCAAAGAAGGTGTTAAACTTGGGATGCTACGCCCAATTACACTTTGGCCTTTCCCATCTAAACGACTTAATGAACTTGCTAATAATACTAAAGGAATGTTAGCCGTTGAATTAAGTGCAGGTCAAATGGTTGAAGATGTACGTTTAGCTGTAAACGGCAAGGTGCCGGTAGAACACTACGGAAGAATGGGAGGTGCAGTTTATACTCCTTTTGAAGTGTTCGAGAATTTTAAATCATTGTTACTAAAAAAATAGAAAGATGACAATTGATGAGCTTCGTTTAGAAATTGTAAAGGAAGAAAACGTGGTTTTCAAAAAGACGAAAAACCTCGTTGATACTACTTTGTCATATTGCCCCGGATGTGGACATGGTGTTGTTCACCGCTTATTGATGGAAATTATTGAAGAGCTTGACATACAAGGCGATGTTATTGGTATTGCACCAGTAGGTTGTTCTGTTGTTGCTTACGATTTTCTTGATATTGATATGCAACAAGCTGCTCATGGACGTGCTCCTGCAGTAGCAACTGGAATTAAAAGAACCATGCCGGAAAAATATGTATTTACCTATCAAGGCGATGGCGATTTAGCTGCTATTGGAACTGGTGAAACAATTCATGCTTGCAATAGAGGAGAAAATATTACTATTATATTTATCAATAATGGTATTTATGGAATGACTGGCGGACAAATGGCACCTACAACATTACGTGGCATGAAATCGTCAACCTCGCCAGCTGGACGTAATCCTATAGTAGATGGTTTCCCGTTGAATATTACTGAACTTTTAGCACAATTAGAGGGTACATATTATGTAACCCGTCAAGCTGTGTATACACCAAATTTGGTTCGCAAATGTAAAACTGCAATCAAAAAAGCTTTTGAATATCAAAAACTTAATCGTGGTACAACCATTGTTGAAGTGGTTTCAAATTGCAATTCTGGATGGAAAATGTCTCCAATAGAATCGAATAAATGGTTGGAAGAAAATATGCTTCCCGTATTTAAACTTGGCGATTTAAAAGTTCCAACAGATTTGTAATCGCAAGGAATTAAACATTAGAATACTAGAAAAATGAATGTTGAAATTTTAATAGCAGGATTTGGTGGACAAGGCATTTTATCTATGGGTAAAATACTTGCTTATGCAGCAATGACAAAGGGCATGGAAGTTTGCTGGATGCCATCGTATGGTCCTGAAATGCGTGGAGGTACAGCTAATGTATCGGTTATTTTTGGTGAAGAACGTATCAATTCTCCAATTTTAAGCACGTTTGATATTGTTGTTGTTTTAAATCAACAATCACTATCAAAATTTGAAAGTGCAGTTAAACCAGGTGGTTCCTTATTTTACGATAGCAATGGATTAGTATCAATACCTTCAAGAAAGGATATTAATATATTTCATATTCCTGCATATGTTGAAGCTACTAAGCTAAATAATATCAAGATATTTAATATGATTGTGCTTGGAGCTTTAATTAAAAAGATTCCAACTCTCGATCCTCAGTATATAAAAATTGCTCTTGAGAAAACGCTTCCTAAACGAAGTCATAGTATGATTCCTTTGAATATGGAAGCTTTTCATAAAGGTGAAGAAATATTAGAAGATATTCAAGTTTTATAAATTAAAAAGGGTGCTTAATTGGCACCCTTTTTAATTTCTATTTGAATTATAAACGAACGATAAATTGATCGTTACTTCGTCTTATTTTCTTTTGATTTATGAGATAATCATTCTCAGTATCGCGATAGCCTAGAGGAACGATAAGTACACTTTTTAAACCTTTATCTTGTAATTGCAATAGTTTATCTAACGATGGTGGGTCAAAGCCTTCCATTGGTGTTGCATCAACTTCTTCGGTTGCTGCTGCAATTAAAGCTGTTCCTAGAGTAATATATGCTTGTCGAGCAATCCAATTAAAATTACTTTCTTCGGAATCGTTTTTTGCTTTGTTTTTTAGATAGGAAGCAAAACCTTGAGTACGTTCGGCAATACTTCCACGAGCTTCTTTTACATCATTTAACCAATTGTCTATTCGCTCTTCGGTAAGATTATTCCAAGCTGCAAATACCAATAAATGCGAGCATTCAACTATTTGTGGTTGATTATTGGCTAAAGGTAATATCTGCTTAAGTAGTTCTTTATCTTCGATAACATAAACCGTATATGGTTGTAATCCAATTGAACTAGCCGATAGGCGTATTGCTTCAAGTATGTTCTCGATTTTTGATTCAGGAACTTTTTTGCCGTTCATTCTTTTTGTGGCGTATCGCCAATTCAATATATCTAGTAGTTTCATAATGTAAGTTTTTTATTTTATAGACGTAGTGAATAGCATAAACATTACACTAATTGAAAACTATTGGTTATTTAATTTTTCGTCTTCGTTTTAATACATCTACAATAAATGCACAAACGACACAACCAACCATAACAGAATAACTAATCGAATTTATATATCCTTGACTACCTTTAGTATAAAAATAAAACGTTGCGGTACATGCTAATAGAATTAGTAAAACAAATTGATATAAACCCATTTCACGATTAATCGTTTTATTATACCAGTTTTTGTATTTTACATTTTGGGGGAATGTTAACGCAAGTCGTTTAAGATCGGTGCGTGCATTTTTGAATTTTCGGGTATTGAAATATGATACTCCTCGATAGAGTAAAATAGATTCGTAAAGTGGAGTGTTCTGAATCGATTTTGACTTTGAGCGTTTATCGTTTTCGAATAATTCTGCTGCAATATTAAAATAGATTATTGCTTTATTAAATTTTCCTGTATTTGCTAAATGAATACCATAGTCGGTTAATAGTTTTGTTGCTTTAGGGAAATCAATTGGGCTCGATAAATCATTTTTTACGATTTCATCAATCTGAGTATCTACTATTGCAATGAATTGTAATGGTTGATGGTTTTCTTCATTTTGATAAATCTTGTTATATAGATCGTTAAGCAAAGTATTCATATTGTTGATTGGTTAAATAATACCTGCAAATATATTTGAAATGTTTTTTATAATGAGGTAAAATGGGAATATGTTTGTTAAAGTGCAAATGATATTTTTTTGTTAAATCGAGAGCCAATAGTTCAACTTAAAAGCAATAAACATTGTTTTGGGCTTGTTCGAAAATTCGTCGAAATCTTCACCATATACAATGAAAAAATCGGACATTGGACTATAATGCCATTGATAACGAGCATTACATTTTATCTTGCTTTTTTGTGTGTTGTATTGGTATAAAATAGTGAAAATATGGTTTTTATTTATGAAGATATCACTTTGGCCAGTAAATAGTTTGTACGTAATATTGCCATATTCTTTTGGAAACATTAGTCGAGCAATAGAATATTCAAGTTTTATATTTATACTTGGTTGAAGTCGGAAAATGAGGGCATTATAGTATTTGAGTATTTTTCCAAGATAATAATCTCCATATTGAATATCAGTTTCATATGCTAAAATAGATCGGGGATTTGTCTTATGGATAAACTCATACATTATTCCTTCATAATTTCCAGCAGGAACAAGTTTTGCCTTTTTTATGACTTCGAGGGGAAACATTAAGTTTTTGTTTGTGTATGTTGCAAATGCTGACGTAAATGATGAATTCTTATAATTGATTTGCGTGCCTAGAATAAAAAAACGTTCATCGAGTTTACCATTTGATAATAGGTAGGTATTGTGTTGAAAATAGGTAAATAGATTGTTTATTATTTTGCCATTTGGATACATCCAATATTCTAATTTATTGTTTATTTCTGTTAAACCAACTTTAATGGTGCTATCGGTAGCATCGTTAATTTTGTACGTTCGGGGATAATATCCAAGCTGATTTTCGAAATTATTTTGAGCTACATTTAATAAATTATTTTGCTTAATGTGTTTTGATAAATATTTGGCTGCATAACTAAAATGATACGAATTGGGCTTTTCAATTTGATTGAAGGATTTTGAAACGGTTACGCTATTATTAAGCCTGTCGTGAAACGCAATAAATTTATATTCTAAACCAAGAGTTCGATTGAAAATATTCGAGCTCTTTACTTTTATATTGGTTTGAATATTTGTTGCCAAAACTCGAAATTCCGATTTGTTTTTGAATTGATAATTGTATGCGAAGATTGAATAGTTATTGCCTAGATTATTTTTGTATTCATCGGTTTGAATGTTAATGATTCCCCAACGAAAGTTTTTTTCGTTAGCAGTAGCTTTTGCTCCATACCAAATGGGAATATATTCGGAGTTCAAGATACCAATTCTTCGAGTGTATATTTGTTTGTAAAGACTAGAACCAAAACTTGTAAAAAGATCGCTATTTTCAAGGAAAAACTGACGTTGTTCGGCTTTCGATTGTTCATAATCTTGAAACCACAAACTTTCTTTATCAACGGTAACTTGTGTGAAGTCGGGTAGTACCATTAAATCGGCAGTTGTATTTGCATTAATACTGACTTTTGCATCTATTCCCAATTTTTTGTTTATGATTGGCTTTTTGTCATTTTCAATATCTTTGGTTTCTTTGGCCATAATACTTGGAACGATTGAATATCGACCATATTTATTCTTTATGCTATCGTTAAACGTTATAGAGCCCAACATTCGAAGATCGCGTTTGTCGAATTGAGATGCAAAGCTCGTCCATTCATCAAAACTATTGTACTCCATGTCGTTTCGGATGAAATTAATTCCCCAAGTCAAATCATCTTTGTTTAACTGCATAGCACTAAAAGGAATTGCAATTTCGTATACAGTTCCTTGGTCGGTATTTCGAACTGACGAATACCATTTTTTGTTCCAATTTATGTCGCTTACTAAAGTAAAACCTGTTTGTGAAATTGCTGCATCTATTTCGCCACCTCCAGCATTTACACCAAAAAGATATCCTGTTTTCCCAGTTCCAAGTGGATCGATTATTACTGAGAATCCATCGCTCAGCCAAAAACCAGATTCTGCATCTCTAATGAGAGATTGAACGATTGGATGTCTTTTCGCTTTTTCGAAACAAATAGCCGAAATGTAAATGAAGCTATTGTCGTAAGTTATTCTAATGTGGGTTTGTTTTTTTGCTGGTATAGAATCGATAGGATAGTGTTGCCAAAAATCTTTAATTATAGTGGCATTTGACCATGCTGCTTCTGAAATAATGCCATCGATGATTATTTCGTCGGGTGTTTTTTGTATTGATATATTTCTATTAATAGTATTGTTACCAGCATTAGAAAATACTGGAATGAGTAACATTAATAAACTAAAGTATAAAAATCTCATTATTGGGTTTCAAACTTTATTTTCGGATACGATAACTGTTCGATGTTATCGTATCCGAGTGAATAAAGTTACAAATTATCGAATCAATAATACATTACCAAATTTAGAATAATTCTTGCCATGTTTATCACCAAATTCTTTTCCATCTTTAAAGGTTGCTTCAACTTTCCAAACATATGAATCCATTTTCATAACAACGCCATTACAAGTTCCATCCCAACCTTCAGCTGGACTACCATCAATAAGTTTATCGGAATACCAAAGTAAATTTCCCCAAACGTCATAAATTGAAATGTTATACGTTTCAAGATTAAATCCTTTAGGTAAAAATTTGCTTATCCCTAGTATTGGACTCATAGGTACAAATGAATTTGGCATATATAATCCTTCTGCTAAATCGACAAAGAATTTTTTTGTTATTGAATCAGAACAACCATAACTGTTAATTGCAACCAAAGTAGCTTCATGATTACCATAGTTGTATCTTATTTTAATGTTATCATTGTTTTTGTAACTAGCTAAAGATTGTAGTGAATCATTCTTGTCGGATTCACGATTGAAACGCCATCTGAAATAGCTCAATTCAACAGGTTCACTTGTTTTTCCATCAATAATATCGTTTTGAGTTGAAGTATTTTGGAAATAAACTTGAGTCATTCCTCCTGGTATTTCCCATTGGAAATCGGCTGTTGGTGCTGGAGCAACTCGTACTACTAGAGTTCCAGTTCCAATACAGTATCCGTTGTTTTCCATAACTTTTATTGTGTCAATACCCATTTCATTATAATCGATGTTTGATGCAAAATTTTGACTTGATTGATCTGCTCTGTATAAAACACGATTTCCTGTTACTGACCATTTATATATACTTCCATTATTCTTATTAACTACATTATATGGAATCATATAACTGTTTTCGCATAATTCGTATTTGCCCGAAATTAATGGTTTTGGACGTTTAAATACAGTAAATGTAGCTGTAGCTAAATCGCTACTGCAGCCGTTTATGGTTTGGAAAATTTCAAATGATTTATCACCATCAGTTTCCATATATTTCGATGGAACTGTGAAAATAGAATCAGTTTTCCATTGTGAATTATCTGCATTATTATCAATAGTATAGATGCCATTTTTGTTTTTGAATACGATTATATTTGAATCATCGGTACATACATTGTAGGTTGTAAATGTTGGAATATGAGGCGTTTGTTTTACTGTAATTCCAACTTTATCTGATACTAAACTAATACAGTTATTAGACGATAACACTCTAACAACAAAGTTACGAGTATTACCCGTTTTTAGTTGACTGTGGATTGGAGTAAATGAATTTCCCGATTTAATACTATCCATTCCATCGGTATACCAGATAATTGTGTTGTTATTATTACAAGTTAATGTTGGAATTCCGTCGTATTCGCATATCGCTATTGAAGGTTCATTTATTATTGGTTTTGTTGGTACACTATCAATGAAGGTTATTGCATCGAAAGCTTCACTTTGACAGTTATATGCATCGGTTTGGGTTACAAAAATATGATATTCTCCACTTTTTTTATTAGTATAGCTATATTTCATACTTCCTTTAGAAATAGCTGTTGTATTTGTATCGTTTTTTGCATACCATTTAATGTTTGTTCCAGATGTTACAACAACCGAAGCATTACCAAAATTTTCACAGCGATGCATATTGTCTGTAACAATAGGTTTACTTGGTAATATGTGAACGGTAAACGTAACTTTTGTCTTTGGACTTTCGCATTCTTTAACCGTTTGCGAAACATAAAAATCGCTCGTTGTTTTAGTTGATGGAGTAAAAGGATTGTTATTGCCTATAAACGTTTGAGATTGAGAGTACCAATTTATTAATCCAGTTGCATTTGTCGTAAATGTTGGAATTGGGTTGTTCTCGCAAATATCCTTATTTTCAACAATTGGTAATGCTGGAATTGATTTAACAGTATAAGTGTCTGGTGCAAACCATCCTCGACAACTATTTAGGTTTTGACGAACAAAGAAAACCGTTGTTGCTGTTATTGATGGTGTATAACTTGCAATTGTTGCTGAATAAAGAGTACTATCGCCTTTATACCATTCAAAAATAGCATTCACATCACCTGATGCAGTCAATGTTTTTATTGGTAGACCTTCGCACGATTCATCGTTTGCTAGCGTTGGTTTTCCAGGTCTTGGTTTAATAGTCATTGCTATTGGTGTTACAACACTATGACATCCATTTTCGTCGGTACTTGCTGCCCAATAGCTATGTGTTCCAACTGTTTTATCGCTTGGTGTAAATGATGTGCCAATTGCAAGTTTTCCTTTTAAGGTATCGGCAGTACCATACCAAAGATATTTGTTTAACGCTAAGGCTTGATCGATTTTAAACGTTTGATTTGCTTCGCCAGAGCAAATATCATTAATCGATAATACTCCTGGAGCAGCTACAGGAACAATCGTGAACGATATTTTTTGACGAGTTCCAAAGCAAGTGTATTGAGAATCGTATTCAGCAACATAGTAGGTTTGAACTCCTGTTTGTCCATTTACCGATGGATTGTAAGGATTACCTACAAATACGGGACTTGTTGCTGTTTTACTTGTATACCAATAAAAACCACGTTTTGCCGATGGTGGTAATGGCCAACCTGTACCAGAACTTGCGGTTAACGAAGGTGAATTATCGTAAGTACATTGTTTGAAATTGTTTTTGTCGATGTTTGCTAATTGAACAGGACAAGCATCAATTATTAATTTTGTTTTAATTGCTTGACTTTCACATCCATTTTTCGTCTGTGTAACCCAAAAATCTTTTGTAACAACATCGGTTTCCGAAATGGTTGGATCGACAAAAGGACTTCCTGTACCAATTGGAGTTCCAAGATTTGCACTTGTGTACCATTTAATACCTGTTCCCAATGCTGTCATTTGAGGTTTTGGATTGTGAACCATGTCTTCAAATGTTTGTGCAATTATAACTTGAGCTGTTGAGTCAACTACAATTGTTTGACTTGTTTTGTCAATGCAATTGTTACCATCGGTAAAGGTGTAATTGATAGTTTGACTTCCAACTCCAGCTTTTTTAGGATCGAAATCAGCCTTGGTACTCGTTACATTTGTTAAAAATGATTCAGCAAATAAACCAGTACCAGCTACGCTAATTTTTGTATTTATGGTTATTGGACTGTTGTCAATACATAAATGTGTAACTGTATTTGTTATTGTTACTGTTGGTTTAGGAAGTATGGTAATTTTTATTGGATTGCGAGGTCCTTCGCATTCATTTCCAGTAATGCCATCTACAAGTTTTTGAGATACATAATAGGTATATGTTCCAGGTATAGTATTTCCATGTGCAAATGTTGTAGCTCCTTCTGTTGTTACAGTTGTTGAGCCATTTGCTGAACTATACCAGTTTAATTTTGTACCTATTGCAGTTAAATTTGGAATAGAAACATTTTCACAAACCGATTCATTTTTTACCGTAGGAACTGGAGTAGGGCATAGAACTATTTTAATATTTGCAACAGTTGGTAAGCTTTGACATCCGTTAACTGTTTGTGTTGCCCAATAATCGGTTCCACTCAATGCTGTTACAGCAGTTAAGCCTGTGTTAAATGGAGTTCCACTTACGGGTGTTCCTGTTAAAGCATAATCGGTATACCAATTAAACGTTGCACCAGCAGTTCCTGTAACACTTAAATTTGGCTGAGTGCCCGATTTAATTTGTGTGAATAAATACTGTGCATCAGTTGTAGTTGGATGTTTTGTGAAGTTAACTGTTATTTGTTGTGAATCGCTGTTTTTGCATCCATGAATATCAGTATATGTATATACTAGATTTGTTGTTTGTGATGTTGTTGCACTAGTATCTGTTATTAATTTGTTTGGAGTAAATGTTGTTCCAGTAACTGCTGTAGAACCTGTTATTACACCTAAAGGAAATGGACCTGAAGGAATTCCTTTGTTTACATTTAGAGTAACAGCATTTTCGTCGTAGCATAATACTGAATCGGCAATGTTGATATCAACAATTGGTAGAGCATCGATTATTAAATTTGCAACAGCTGTTGGACCAAAGCAGGTATTTACTGCATCATATTCTGCAACATAGAATGTGTGTGTGCCTGCAAGTGTTTTTGCTGTGTTAAAGCTTAAACCAGTTCCTGCTTCAGTTCCTATTTTTGCATTGTCAGCAGTAAACCAATATAATGTTCCAGTTCCATTTGCTTTTGCTGAAACAGTTGGTTGTTTTGTAGCATCATCTATACATTTTCTGTTGTCGGTAGGTGTTGGTTGAGGGGCTGGACAATCGAATAATGTGTAGGTTTGTTCGGCTGGGATGCTTACACAACCTTCGTCAGATGTATGTGTATAGGTGAGTTTATGTTTGCTTATTTTAGTTGTGTTTGTGATGATTGACGATGGAATGAAATTTACACCACTACCTTTATTCGCTCCAGTGCTGTCGAACCAATTAAATGTACCTCCAGTCATATCGCTAACACCAACCAAAGCAACTAAAGGTGTGTTGATAAGCGAAGATTTTGAACCAATTGTTACTACTGGTTTTTGATTAACTGTAATACTGAATGTTGTATCGTGTTTACAGCTCGTTGTTGGGTTTGTGTAACTGTATGTAATAGATAATGGACTGTTTAATGTTACACTAGCTGATGGATCAAATGTTCCTGTAGTATTTATTCCTGAACCGCTAAATGTTCCACCTATTGGTGTTGCATTGATTGTAAAGCTAGGTTCTGCTTGACAAACTTTGCTTGGATTGTTTAAAATTGCAACTGTTGGATTTGGGTTAATGGTTAATGTTACCGGTGTTGTTGGTCCAAAACATGCTTTTGAAGCATCGTATTCAGCTACATAATAGGTGTATGTTTTTGCTTTTGTTTCTGTTATGGTTAATGAATTTCCAGTGCCTAAATCATTCGCTGTTTTTGTATTTGAATTATCAAACCAATGAAGCATTCCACTTCCTTTAGCTGTTGCTGTAAGTAATGTGCTTAATGTAACATCTGTACAAGGTTTAGGAATAATTCCCGAAATTGGAGCTTGAGCAGGACAATTAATTACACATTCTTGTGCTTTAGCTGGTTGACTTTCACATCCGTTTATTGTTTGAGTAAATAAATAATTGTGACAACCAGCAACTAATGAGTCGGGACTTGTATTTGTATGCGAAATAATAGGAATATAAACATTACCAGTTCCAATTACAGCACTTTGTGGATCGTTATACCAATTTACATTCGTTAATGATTTGATAGTTACATCAAATTTATAAGATGCTGGGATTGGAGTAGACATTGTATTAATCGACGTATCAGTTGGTTCTGGAGTATCGAAAATACGGATAGTATCTTGTTTAACAGCAGTTATACATCCGTTTAAATCTGTATATGTATAATCTAAATTTAGCGTTTTTGTGCCAGCACCTGTAGCTTTGGGGTCAAGGCTTGCACTAGTTTCCGAAGTTGCAGATTTTGTTAATCCTATGGTGCTACCAAATACACCAGTTCCGCCAGTTGGTACTGTGATTACATTTAGTGTTACAATATTTCCATCGCTACAAATTATGTGAGGATTTGATGTAGACCAAGTAACAGTAGGCAATTGGTTTACAATAACACTAACACTTGCTGTATTTATACAATTGTTGATATCAGTTCCTGTAACACTATATGTTGTAGAAATTGTTGGATTTATACTGTTGCCAGATCCACTTACACTTACATTATCCCAAGAATAAGTTTTAGCACCCGAAGCAGATATTATTGTTGATTTACCATTACAAATTGCTGGAGAACTAACGCTAGCAATAATGGTTGGTAATGCGTTTACAGTAACACTTGTACTTGCCGATCCAACACAACCATTTACATCTGTTCCAATTACGTTATAAATTGTAGAAATTGTTGGAGTTATTGTTTTACTGTCACCTGGACTTAATGAATTATCCCAAACGTATGTTGAAGCTCCAGTAGCTTTTATTACTGAACTAGCACCAATACAAATTGAAGATGGTGTAGAAGATGCAATAATTGTTGGAAGTGCATTTACTATAACATTTACCGATGTGGTGTTTTGACATCCTTTTCCATCTGTTCCTGTTACAATATAGCTTGTAGTTGTATTAGGACTAACTGTTTTTCCATTTCCCGATCCTATACTTGTATTCCAAATATAAGCGTTTGCACCCGATGCCGTAAGTGTTGATGTTTCGTTTAAACATATTGGCGATGCACTTGCTGTAGCTGAAATTGTAGGCAAAGCATTAATTGTTAATTGAACTGTTGCTATTGGTCCATAACAGCTAGCCAGAGCATCGTATTCAGCTACATAATAGTTGTAAGTTCCAGGTGTTGTAGTTGTAACCGTATAGGTGCTTGAAGGTGCACCAAGTTTTGTTGAGGTTGAGGTTGCTCCTGCAAACCATTGTATACTTCCAGTTCCATTAGCTTTTGCTGAAAGGATTGTTGATAATGTAATATCAGTACATGGTTTTGGATCAACTCCTGGTGTTGGAAGTGGAGCAGGGCAGCTAGTAACGGTAAATGTTGCAGTATCTGGTTTGCTTTCACATCCATTAATGGTTTGGGTATAAAGATATTTATATATACCAGGTACTAATGAGTCGGGTGTTGTTCCTGTTTTAGGGATTCCTGGATATGCTATTCCAATAGTTGGAGCAAAAACATTTCCACTTGCAATATTTGTCGATTGAGATAATGCATACCATTTTACATTTTTGTAATTATCGGTACTAACATCGATTTTAAATACACCAGCTCCAGGAATTGGAGTTGATAAAATACTTGCAGATTTTGCAGATGGTTTTGGTGTAACATTAACAAACATAGTATCACTAATTGTTGCCGAAATACAACCGTTTTTATCGGTAAAGAAATAATCAAACGAATTTTTACTTGAACTTGCTAATGTAGGATCGAAAGTGGCACTTGTTTCACTGGCTTTGTTCATTCCTGCAACTGTTAATGGGAATGTTCCAGTTCCTCCAACCGAAGATGGCGAAATTGAAATGTTTAATATTGATATTGCACCATCACTACAAAGCAAATGATCGTTTATTGCATTCCAAGTTGCTGTTGGAAGTTGGTTAACTGTTACTGTAACATTTGAAGTTCCTATACATCCATTTAAATCTGTTCCAGTTACGGTGTAAATAGTTGTATTAGAAGGACTAATCATGCCAGCAGTTGCACTCCAAATATAATTGTTTGCTCCCGAAGCACTAATGTTTGTTGTTTTTCCAATACAGATAGTAGGAATACTTGCAGCAGCTATTACTGTAGGTAAAGCATTTACCGCTAAGGTTGTATTTGCTGTATTTGAACATCCATTTCCATCTGTTCCTGTAACTGAATAAGTTGTTGTAACTGTTGGAGAAACTGAGCCAGCCGATGGATTCCAAGAATAGGTATTTGCTCCTGTTGCGCTTACTGTAGCATTATCTCCTTTACAAATTATTGCTGGCACTACTGTTGGGTTTATTGTTGGCAAAGTATGAACCGTAACCGTAACCGTAGCTGTATTAAAACATCCTGCAACATCAGTACCTGTAACTATATAATTGGTTGTTGATGTAGGTGACACAATTCCAGCCGATGGATTCCAAGAATAAGTATTTGCTCCCGTTGCACTTACTGTAGAATTTGTCCCAATACATATTGCCGATGGTGAAGCTGTAGCAATAATTGTTGGGAGTTGGTTAACCTTTACCGTTGTACTTGCAGTGCCAATACAGCCTTTTGCATCGCTACCAGTTACATAATATGTAGTTGTACTTGTTGGAGTTAAGCTACCTGATGCAGGATTCCAAGAATAGGTACTTGCTCCTGTAGCTCCTATAACTGAGGTATTTCCAATACAAATTGTGGGTAAACTTGCTGTAGCAACAACTGTTGGAAGTTGGTTTACTGTAATTGTTGTACTTGCAGTATTTGAACATGAATTTCCATCTGTTCCTGTAACAGTATATATTGTTGTAATTGTAGGACTAATACTAAAACTTGCAGTTGAATTTGTAGAACTCCAAATGTAATTTGTTGCTCCATTTGCTGTAAGTGTTGAACTAAAACCTTTACATATTGCCGCTGGACTTGTCGATGCAGTTACTGTTGGTAAATTATTTACCGTAATTTTTATATTTCCTGTATTAATACAACCAACACCGTCAGTCCCTGTAACATAATATGTTGTAGTAACTATTGGACTAACTACGCCAGCACTTGGGCTCCAAATATATGTATTTGCACCAGTAGCCGAAACAGTTGTATTAGCTCCAATACAAATTGCCGATAGTGTTGCCGATGTAACGATTGTAGGTAATTGATTTACGGTAATTATTGTGCTTGAAGTTGCACTACATCCTTTCAAATCAGTACCTGTTACGTAATATGTTGCCGAACTTATTGGACTAACCAAACCTCCAGCAGGATTCCATACATAGTTGTTTGCACCTGTTGCACTAACGGTTGTTGATTTACCAATACAAATTGTTGGAGATGATGCTGAAGCTATAACTGTTGGTATTGCATTAACCGTAATTTTTGTACTTGCAGTGTTTGAACAATTATTTCCATCGGTTCCTGTTACAGAGTAGGTGGTTGTTGCTGTTGGTGAAACCGTTTTGCTTGAACCTATACCTAAAAGGTTGTCCCACGAATAATTTGTAGCTCCCGAAGCTGAAATTGTAGCACTCACACCTGAACATATTGATGCTAATGGACTTGCTATTATGGTGGGTAATGCATTTACAGTTACTTGAACGGTTGTAGAATTTATACAACTATTACCATCAGTACCAGTTACTGTATACATTTTTGTTGCTGTTGGGCTTACTGTTTTTGTTGTACCAGAACCTAAAGGATTGTCCCATGCATAGGTATTAGCACCCGAAACTGTTAGTGTTGATGATGCTCCATTACAAATTGCTGAAGGTGATGCTACAGCAACTATGGTTGGTAATTGATTTACTGTAACTAATATGTTAGATGTTCCAGTACAACCTTTGGTATCAGTACCAGTTACATAGTATGTTGTTGTATTCGTTGGATTAATTGTTCCAACCGATGTAGGATTCCAAACATACGTATTTGCACCCGAAGCACTAATTGTCGTTGCTTTTCCAATACATATTGTTGGTGCACTTGCTGTTGCTAAAACTGTTGGTAATGCATTTACTGTTAAAATTGTTGATGCTGTATTTATACAACCGTTTCCATCTGTTCCTGTTACTATATACGTTGTAGTTGTCGATGGATTTACTGTACCTGCAGGTGTATTCCATACATAAGAACTTGCTCCTATAGCTGATATTGTTGAATTTAATCCATTACAAACTGCAGTTGGCGAAGCTGTTACTGTTATTGTTGGTAATCCGTTTACTTTTACAGAAATATTGTCGGTTCCTTTACAACCGTTTTTGTCTGTAACGGTGTAATCAATCGAATAGGTATTTGCTATCGCTGTATTTACTGTAATTGTTTGATTTGTTTTTAATCCTGTTGAAACTCCCAATGCATCTGTCCAAAGATGTGAATAAGGAGTTGTTCCTTTCGTTGGATTTCCATCAAGAATAATGTTTTTTTGAATACAAATAGCTGCTGGGTCTGGAGTAATTGATGATATGGGGTTTTCATTTACTTTAATAGTTCTTTTTGCTGAATCAACACAACCTGCTGTAGTTGTAAATGTGTACATTAATGCATAGCTATTTGGTCCCAAATGAGTAAATAATCCGGTTGTAGCATTTACGCCAGTACCAGAATATAATCCTATACCTCCCGTTTTGGGTGAAACTTTTGTGCTTAAATTGATAGTTGGTGTTGTTTGACAAATAGAATCAACATACGCAAATGTTACTGTAGGTAAACTGTTTATTGTTATTGTTGCTGATCCATTAGTTCCTGTATTTATATCACCAGTACAAGTATTGGCGTCTGATATTGATTTAATATCGTAAGTACCATCAATAGTTTGAGGTACAGTATAAGGACTTGATGCTATTAAAACAGGATGATCGGTGCCATCAATTCTATATGTTACTGTCCAAGGCGCTTTTCCTGCTAATGTTAAAATTACTGGATTTATTGTTTTACCAGCACAGAATATTCCACCACCAGAAAAACTATAAGTTGGTTTTGCAAAAGCTGTTACAATAATGTTTGAAATTGTAGTTTGGCAAATATCATTTGTTAATGTTACAGAATACGTACCAGCTGAAGCATTTGCATAACTATTGCTATTATTACCCACCACAGTTGATCCTTGCTTCCATTGGTACGATGCAGGAGTAAATGCTGCAACAGTCAGTGTTACATCAGAAGCGGTACCACAATAATTAAAATCGGTAGTTTGAAGGCTAGTTGTTGGTCGTTTAACTTCGGTTAATGTTGCTGAAAGACCTGCCGAAACAGTTGCTTTGCAATATGCATTTGTTAATGAATCTAAAATGTATGTTCCTGCCGATAAATTTGCTGTTGGAATGGTATATGTTGTTCCCGAAATAGATGTTTGATTCCATTTTGATGCTCCATTTTTGTAGTAAACATTCCAAGGAGTATCACCTTGGGTTAATGTAATGGTAATGTCTTGTTTCTTTACCGTATCATCGCAATATTTACCTCCACCAGTTACTGTATATACTGGAACAACATGTCCTGTTACTATAATTCCAGTTACTGATTTTGAACAACCATTTAAGGTAGCAGTAACTGCATACGTTCCTGAAGTTAATCCAGTTTGTGAATTTGTTGTTCCTGCAATAGCAGACCCATTTTTTGTCCAATAATAAGTAGCACCAGTATTATTCGATACGCTTACTGGAACACCTGCCGTACCACAATACAATAAATCTTTTGCAGCAGTAACTAAAGTTGGTGTTGGGTTTGTATTAACAGTTACTGATGTGTTTTTTGTGCTTGAGCAACCATTTACCGTAACCGAATATGTAACCGAATTTGCTGCACCAACAGTAGCTTTTGTTGGATCGAATACGCCTGCAGCACTTATATATGCTCCTCCGCTCCATGTACCACCCGCAGGAGTTGTTCCTGTAATTGTATATGTCGAACTAGCTTCACAAACGGGGTTTATGGTTGGGAATACAATGTTAGGTAATGATTTAATGATGAATTTTAATGTGGCGGTATCTTGTTTTACTTTTACTAAGTCTTTTACTAAAGCATAAAATGTTAAACCATTTGTAACTGTAACATTTGTAGGAGTAGCAACAGCTGTTGTTAATGCTGCGTTTGAATACCATGTTACTGTATTTGCAGTAACTCCACCTTTTATTGCATTGTTATAATTAGTTAAATTTATAGCTGTTACATTTCCTGAGCCAAGTGAAGCTTCGCACATTGTATCGGTTTGGTCAATAGCTGGAGGACCACAATCTTTTACGGTAAATGTAATTGTCGATTTTACTAAGCATCCACTAGCATCTTTTACTATTGCATTTACTTTATCCCCATTTTGAACTGTTTGATTTGCAGTTGTTGTTGATGCAAGGAATGGTTGCATTATACGATGAAAATTGTCAAAATAAAATGAGTCAACACCATAATTGCTCGAAATAAAGTAAATAGAGATTCTATCAAATCCCTTTTGAGTTTTAAAGGCTGTAAAGTCAAATGTTAAATCATTCCAAATATGACTTGAATCACTTGCTGTATTATTTGAGCTCGTATGGTGAATACTTGTAGGTCCAACAGAAACAGTTCCAGAACTACCCGATAGCGTCATTTTTATTGATTGGGTTGAACTATTATTAGCCCATTGACTTGTCCAATATGATGCCATAATTTTAAATACCCAACCTTGCGAAAGATCAATTGGATTTACTAAATCTGTTGAAGCCATATAACCATTACATCCCCCAGAGTATATTGATGCAACTTTTGTACTTGTGTTTTGTATTGGTGATTTTATATTGTTGATTGTATTAACCACATTCATTGTTGTATTACCTAATGAATTGCCACTAGCATCAACTTTTTGAGCAGTATTCCAAGTCAATTTACCTGTAACGTTATTGAAGTTTTCGTAAATACTATCGTAATTGGTATATGTTTTATCCCAGCGTACGATGCTTAATCCTGCAACATTATTGGTAATATTTGTTGTATATGATGCAAGATCAACTCCAGTTGCCTCTCCAACTGTTGTTCCTGTTTGGCAAACGGTAATTGCAGGATTTCCTACTGCAAAACTACCTGCTTTAATATTTGGTGTTAATATTGAATTTGCAGAACAACCATTTGCATCTTCAACTGTTGCATATATTTTTTCAGGTGAACAAATTTGTGTTGAGCTTGGTGTTGGAATAGGTTCTTTCCTATAATTAAATTGTTTTTCAATATCATCGATATAAAAAATATCTTGTTCATAATCTTTACCATTTAAGGTAATTTCCATTGTTGTATATACCTTTTTAGGTAATGCTGAAAAATCGAATGTTAGTTGTTCCCATTTATCATATTTCGATAAATTGGCTGTAACGGTTGCACTGTCAGTATTGTTTTTAAGTTTCATTGTTACTGAACGAAATGCAGTTGCCGACCAACTATTTAAAACGGTATTCATTATTTTCATTCTGAAAATAGCTCCATTATTTAAATCAAATGGATAGGCAGACTGATTGTTTAATATGAACTTTCCTGTAGATCCACCACCGACATCAAATCGTAAAACAGTTGCCGATGAATTAATAGGACTAGTTGGTAAAGGATTGGCGTAAGCCATATTAAATAACTTTGCATTTTTAGTACCATAATTTACAACGCGTATACCATCGTAATTATCTAGCATTACCATATCGTTGTAAGCGTCTTTCTCCCATTTTGTAACAACACCCGTTGGCCAGTTATTAGTCATCAAGCTAGAATAAGTAGGTAGATTAATACTATTTACACAGCCACTTCCTACCTCGCTTTCACAAAAATCTACTATTTTAGTTTGATCGGCTGGTGATTGAACAACTTCAATTTTTATGGTTTTTGAAACGATTGGGCCACTACATGCACTACTTACATTAACCGTAAATGAATAAAAACCCATTGGTATTGTACCTAAAACTTTGGGATTATATATTGTTTTGCTACTTAAATACATCGATGCGTCGGCATTGGTTGCAGTGTTTTTTCCTGTCCAAGAATAATTTACACCTCCATCAACACGTAATTGTAATTCTTCACCAGTACATGCAACTGCAGTATCAGTATTCGATTTAATTGCAACAGCTGCTACATCAAGCTTTTCAAAATCAGAGAAATATCCGTATTCTGAACCAGGTCCGGTATAATTAATATAACCTAAGTGAAAAAAGTCTTTAGTGTTTGAAATAGTATGATTCCCTTTTGCAAGGTCTACATTTGTTAACGTAAATCGAGCAACCGACCACGAAGTTCCTGAAACTGGGGTAAACGTCGCAGGAGTTAGCCAAAATGCAGTAGCTCCATCAACTAGGAAGTTGCTTTCTGCCCCAACTCTACACATTAAGTTTAAGTATAAATAATTCCCTGTTTCTGCGTGACCAAAATTAAAGCCAACTTGTAATGAACCAGTACATTGATCAGTTGGTGGTAATATTGCTCCACCTGCTTCATCGGCTTTTCCCGAAACATGAAAAATGTTGAATTTTTGCTTATTATCCGATTGAATAACTGTAGTATTTGCTGCTAGTTTAACAATTAATGTATCACCTTTATTATATGTCTTAGCTCGAAGTGTTCCATTAATCGAGATCTTCGTTGTGTTTTCAGAAATGACTCCATATACATATTCATCAGTTAAATATCCTTTCATCGCTATATATTGGCTTCCTTCAACGTTTACTGGAACTAATTGATCACCAACAATGTCATAAGCTGATCCTATTTGCATTGAATCGTCTGAAATTGTAACTGAAATTGGTTTATCCGAAGTAATGTGTGTTCCCGAAGGTTGAGCAACTGCAGTAATATCATTTGCTCGTACGGTAAATGATTGACCTTTATCTAGAGTTACACTGTATGGTACTCCTGCTGGATGAACTCCAGTACTATTTTTATATACATCAACAGATGGTGTAATCCAAACTGTTGTATTTATTTCAGTCGCTACTATATTAATAGAACTATATGCTTGAACACAACCAGCACCCGAACATCCAAAATTATGATTTCCCCAATTAGTTTCAAATGGAGTGTAAAAGTCGGTTCCAAGTCCATTTTTCCCTTTTAAAGCAAATATGTCGGAATTATAGGTGCTAAATACTTCAAGATATGCCGTTATAACATCGGAACTTTCAATCAAAATCCCCTTATTCGTTTTTTGATCCCATTCACTCTCTTCAACTAAAGGAAGCATAAGAGAGTTAAAATCGAAATAATCGGTTGAATTGGCTGGTAAATTTATTGTAATGGGGGTGAATGATAAGTTCGCAGGTATCGATAAGGTTACTGAGGCAGGCGATGACATGGACGAAACCACAACATGGATCGTATGATTTGCATCATGACTGGGAGTTGAATAGGGAGCCGTAGCCCAAAACACAGTTCCTGTTTGAGAAAACAAACTAAAAGAACAAACTGCCAAAGTTAAAGTAAGCCACACTTTAATCTTTGAAAAAGATTGATGTTCCATATTAAAAAAATTTAAAAACCTTAACCTTAAGAAACCCCTTGAACCCCTCGTATCTTTATATTGATACTTATAATTGCAATATAGTGTATTTTGTACAATATTAGACTCGTTTACTAACTGAATAGTTGCATGTGTTATTCATTGATTGTTAATAACAAAGCTTATTTTTTAACGAGAATTTTTTAATTAAGTTATAGTGATATTTCTTTATCCCTTATCCTTATTGAAAAAATGAAGGTTCATTTTTGTTTTATTTTTCACTAAACTATAGATTCAAATATAATAAAAAATGTTGAAAAATGTCTCAAAAAGGGTGTAAAATTGTATCAATAAGGTCTAAAAATGTAATATGAAATGTGTAAAAAGTAGTACAAAAAGAGTCAAAAGTCATGTGTAATTGAGTATATACACAAATTTATACCCTTTATTTTTATTACTTTTGCTAAGTATAAATATGTTGATAATGAAACTCTCTATAAGTCCCTGGTTATTTCTTGCAATAGGAATTTTATGTATTGCGTTCTCTGCTATTTTTGTGAAAATGGCTGCAATTAATGGGATTTCGGCAGCTTTTTATAGGGTAACTATTGCTACCGTTTTTTTGTTGCCATATTATCTTGTAAAACGTCGTTCGAAGTTTAATATGAAGCAAGCAGCGTTGGCTTTTATGTGTGGATTGTTCTTTGCTTCAGATATTACAATGTGGTATGTAGCAATAATGAGAACCGATGCTACGATTTCAACTCTTTTAGGAAATCTTGCTCCTCTTTGGACGGGGATGCTTGGCTTTTTGTTTTATCGCTTAAAACCAAATCGGTTTTATTGGCTTGGAACTTTAATAGCGTTATCGGGGGTTGTTATTTTATTGGGTTATCAAAATGTGTTTCATTTTAAAGTAAACTCAGGTTTTTTTTTAGCTATTTCGGCTAGTGTATTTTACGCTCTTTATTTGTTGTCGTCAAATGTTGTGCGTCAATCGTTCGATACTGTTTCGTTTATGATGTTCACTTTGCTAGGTAGCGTATTTGCTACATTTATTTACACCCAACTAACTCATGCTCCGTTATGGGGTTTTTCAATGCATACATGGTTTGCTCTTTTTGGAATGGGTTTGTTGTCGCATCTTTTAGGTTGGTTGGTAATAAATTATGCATTGGGGCATATTCCTTCTACCGAAGCATCAATTGCATTGCTTAGTCAATCGGTTTTTACAGCAATATTAGCAACGGTTTTTCTTGGAGAACAGATAAGCTTTCACCAAATTGTAGGTGGCATTATAGTATTAACAGGTATTTCATTAGTATATATAAAACGAACAAAAATTATAGTTAAATAAAAGGTTATGACAAAGTTTAAAATTCACAGAGGAATTAATATTAGCCATTGGCTTTCACAAGTTTTTGGATGGTCGCCGGTTGATACTTTTTTTACAGCTGCCGATATTGCATATATTGCAGAAAAAGGTTTTGACCATATTCGTTTGCCTATAGATGAAGAACGTTTGTGGGATGCCGACGAAAAACAAATAGAGGTTGCTTTTGCTAAAATGCTTTGGTGTATCGATGAGAGTTTGAAAAATAACTTGAAGGTAATTGTCGATTTACATATTCTTCGTTCGCATCATTTCAATAATTCAAATAATAACGAAGGTGCTATGACTTTATGGATCGATCCTAAAGCTCAAGAGCGTTTCCTAGATATTTGGAGTCAACTTTCGGCAGTATTGAATAAATATCCAACAGATATGGTTGCTTATGAGTTGATGAACGAACCTGTTGCTCCAACTCACGACGATTGGAATAGATTAATTAAAAAGGCTATGTCGCATATTCGTGCATTGGAGCCTGAGCGTATTATTTTCTGGGGTTCGAACATGTGGCAATTTGCTGCAACGATGCCTTTTCTCGAAATTCCCGAAAACGACCAAAATGTTGTACTTTCATTCCATACCTATGAGCCAATTATGTTGACTCATTACAAAGCTCCTTGGATGTTATTTAAAGATTATAGTGGAGCTGTTGTATATCCTGGCGTTACGTTCCCCGAAAGCGATTGCAAAGAATATTTCAAAACTGCCGACCCTAAAGCTGTTGAGTATATAAATACGTACAATGCCTATTACGACAAAGAAAAGCTTTTTGAAAATATGAAAATAGCTATCGATAAAGCTAAAAGTCTTGGACTTCAACTGTATTGTGGCGAGTTTGGTTGTTTACCAAGCGTTGGTCGTGAATTACGTTTGAAATATTATACCGACATAATTTCTTTGTTCGATCAAAATGAAATAGCTTATACTGCTTGGGATTATAAAGGTGATTTTGGTATTCGTAGCTGGGATCGAAAAATATTCGAAAATACTGGCGAAGATCAAGGATTGATTGATGCTTTATTGGGAAAGTAATTCGAGTTTTGAGTTTTAAATTTTGAGTTCTTAGTTGGAAATGAGTTATTCGCCGATTTGGAAGTAATACTTATTTTTATATATTTGTCGATTATAAATTAACGTTTAAACCATAAAAACATGAAAAAAATCCTAACATTTTCTATCATTTCTGCATTTATTGCATTTAGCTCAATAAGTTGTAAAAAGGATGCAGCTAAAACTATCATTAACGATACAACTGGAAATGTAACTACCCCTAAAGTAAAAAAATACGATGTAAAATCGGGTATCGTAACCTACAACCAACACCAAGAAAAAGGTTATGGAGTTGATGATACTAAAATTGTTGTGTATTTCGATAATTATGGAATTATTGAGTCAAAAGAAGAATATGTGAATGATGTTCTTAAAAAAAGAGTTTATACAAATTCTGATTATGTTTATGATGTTAGTTATTCTGATAAAAGTGTAACAAAATCTCTTCAAAAATATGCACATTATACTACTGGTGTAGCTGAATATTATAGCAATACAGTACAACAAACAATTCTTTCTGATACTACTATTGCAGGTAAAACATGTAAATATTCAAGTGCTAAATTAACCGATCTTAGTACCAAACAGGCTGGTTATAGTGGTATCCTTTTTTATTATTTTGAAAAGATAACAGATGTTCCTGCAAAAACAACTACTGTTACAAAATATGAAGAAGGAGTTGCAATGCCAGCTTCAGCATTTACTTATCCAAGTGAATTTACAGTGACCGAAATATAATTAGGTTTAAGAAAATATAAAATGTAATGTGGCTGTCTAAATGTATTAGGCAGCCATATTTGTTTAAAAAGATATTGCTTTAAAAAGTCTTGTAATGCTTAATTTCGATAAAATATAAACGATAAATACAGATTGTTTTGAAAAAAAATAATTACTATTTTTGGCTCAAGAAAACATAGGTATCTCATTCGTATTGTTTGTGATTCCGAAACATAATAATTAACTAGAAAATTGCCCATTTTAAAGCAATACAATCCTAATGAAATTTCACAATCATTTTTATGCCTTTTTTGTATTCATTTCTGGACTATTATTTTCTAGTTATTCCTTTGCTCAAGAAAAAAAAGAACGATATTTCTTTGGATCGATAATCGATTCGTCTAGGGAGGCAATTCCGTTTGCTAATATATTATTACTAAAATCGTCCGATTCATCATTGATTAAAGGGACCACAAGTAATGATCAGGGAAAATTCGACTTTCATATAGCTCTTAAAAGCGATTCTTATGTAATCCAATTTAGTTCGGTTGGTTACAAATCTATTTATAAAAACATATCTGTAACTGATGGAGATTCTAAAATTGATTTAGGCGTAATAAATCTGACTTCAAGTAATATTGGATTAAAAGAAGTTTCTGTGACGGCTAAAAATACGTTTATTGAAATGAAGTCAGATAAAATGGTACTTAATATGGAAAATAGACCAGCGGGATCGGGCAATAATGCCTTAGAAGCTTTAGAACGTACTCCTGGTGTTATTGTAAATAAAGCAAATGAGGTAATAACATTATCGGGGAAATCGGGGATTCAAATTCAAATAAATGGACGAAAAATATATGCCGAAAATGCTCAATTATTTTCAACATTAGAATCGATGCCTTCTGATAATATTTCAAAAATTGAAATAATTTCTAATCCCTCGTCGAAGTACGATGCCGATGTTTCTGGAATTTTAAACATCGTTTTAAAGAAGCCACAGAATCAAGGTTTAAACATGGATGTAAAATCGAATGTTGGATATGGGAAATATGCGAAATACAATGGAGGTATTAATACATATTATAATTCCAATAAAAGTAATGTGTTTGTAATTACAAATTTGGGTAACATAAAAAGTGAATTGAACGATTCAAAAATTATCGATACCTATTCAAATCCGCTTTTATATTCGAATCAAAGAACATATCATAAAAATGAATTGAGTGCTTATATTCGTTGTGGCTTTGATTATTATTTAGATTCGCTTCGATCAACCGGTTTGATATACACTAATAATTGTGGCAACTCACTTGCCAATATTCAAACAAATAGTAATTCAATATATAAAATTGATAATTCAACCGAAAAATCTCTTTCGCAAACATCAACAATTCGAGGACCTAAACCCGAGAATACTTTCAATGTTTATTATTCTCAAAAATTGAAACACGAAAAAGGCAAACTCGATTGTAATCTCGATTGGTATTTCCTTAATTCAGAAAGACGTTTTGATAATCATATAAACGATGCTTTGTTGGAAACGAATAATAATTACAATTATAATATTAAAAATGACATTAATATTCTTGATTTTAAGGTTGATTATTCTCGTACAGTATTTAAAAATCTTGTGCTAGAAACAGGAATTAAAAGTGATTTTATTGTAAATACGGGTGCAAATACTTTTTATTGGCAAAATATATATACCGATAGTATGAGTTCACGCTATAAATATCGGCAGCAATTAAATACATTTTATTTTACCTTAAATAAACCATTAACCGATAAATTAAGTGCAAAAATTGGAATTAGAGCCGAAAATGAAAATGTAAAAGAATCGAATTTTATTACAAATGAAAAATACAATAGGACTGGTATGAAAATATACCCTACAGCCTATTTGTTGTACGATTTTAATTCCAAGCACAAATTAGCGATATTCTATACTAATAAAACAAATAGTTTGCCTTTATTTACTGTTTCCAGAATTAAAAGATACACCGATCCCAATACCTATTACCAAGGAAATCCACAATTAAAAGCATCTACTGATAATACTCTGGGTTTAACATATAGTTATAATCAAAAAATCTTTTTTCATGTATATTATGGCATTACTCATAATCTGATGTCGATTAAAGTTATTGAAACAAGTTCGGGGAATAAAATAACATACTATAATTCTGACTATTTTAAACAAATTGGTTGTCAATTAACGGCTAACTATGATATTACAAAATGGTGGAATGTAAATATTAGTTCATTCCTTTTAATGCAAACGGTCTATTCGAAACAAGAAAATATTAAATTAAAATATTCTGATATTCCTTATTTTGATTATTTCAACTTAAGCCAAACGTTTTTAATAAAATCGTTTCGAGTTGAATTAATATCGTGGCACTCTGGAATTATTTATAATGGTTTAACAGCTGAGCAACCCAAGTATTCGGTTGATTTAGCCATCAAACATTCGTTAGGGAAAAAACAACGTTGGAATGTTACTCTTTTAATGAATGATTTGTTTAAAACGAATAAAAGTAAATTAATTACAACGAATAGTAATTCAAAATTAATTCAAACAATGAGTACCGATTCGCGTCAAATTTGGGTGAAACTTATTTATAAACTTGGAAATATTAAAACAAAAAAGAGCGATAAAAGAGCTTACTCAAATTCAGATATTGATTCTAGAGTGCAAGGTGGAGAGTAGTATTGTCTATTTCGATCAACCAACAATTTATCTAAAATTGTTAGGAATTCCATCCTTCGCAAGACTAAGAACTAAAAAATGTTATTTTTGCACAGAAATGTGGGCATAGAACCAATATGCTCCCTCATTAACTCAAAATTAAAAATTAAAAACTCAAAACTAATTTAGGTGCTCGAAACTATACAAGATATTTTTAAACATAGTTTGATGATTACAGCTTTTGTGCTGATAATTATGCTGATTATAGAATATGTTAATGTTTCGACAAGAGGAACATTTCAAGCTGCGTTGAAACGACGAGGCTGGATGCAGATAATTGTTGCAACCGTTTTAGGACTTGTTCCTGGATGCGTTGGTACATTTACCGTTGTGTCATTGTATTCGCATAATATTTTAAGTCTAGGTGCCTTGGTTGCTGCTTTAATTTCTGCGTCGGGCGACGAGGCTTTTTTTATGTTTAGCATGATTCCCGAAACTGCCATTAAGCTCAATATCATCTTGCTTATTTTGGCTATTGTATTCGGCTTTGTGGTCGATTATGTTATTCGTCGTAAACCAAATTTAAAGAAATACGAATCGCACATGCAAATACACGAACACGAAGTTAAACATGTGCAATTGTCGGTTTCGTCTATAAAGGAACATTTTAAATCGATATCATTTCCACGTGCCTTGTTGTTGCTTGGTATTTTCCTGTTCGTTTTGGGATTGATAACCGGAACTCTCGACGATGTTCATCTTCATGCGTCGGCTGCCGATGCTGTTAAAGAACAATTACATGAATTACACAAAGGCTTTTTCGGCTTCGAGCCTTCGGGTGTAAATATCATCTTTTTGATTGTTTCGGTGTTGGCTTTGGTGCTTATCGTTATTGTTCCCGATCATTTTCTTGAACATCATCTTTGGGATCACATTATTAAAAAGCATTTCCTAAAAGTCTTGTTATGGACAGCTGGAGCTTTGGCTTTAACTGCCGTTATTATTACATTTATCGATGTTCGGGTTTGGATTCACGATAATCTTTGGGTTATTCTTATTGTTGCCGTACTCATCGGAATTATCCCAGAGTCGGGTCCTCACATGATATTTATATCGTTGTTTATGTCGGGTACTATTCCTTTTAGTATTCTTTTGGCAAATACAATTGTGCAAGATGGTCATGGTGCTTTGCCACTCTTGGCCGAATCGAAACGTTCGTTTTTCCTTGTAAAATCTATTAACACCATCATCGCCTTTTCGGCAGGTGCCATTGGTTTGATCTTTGGATTTTAATAATTCAAAGAAATCGCATATTTTTTTGTCTCTCAGTTTGGAGGAAGCTAGAAAAGTGCTTTTCTAAGTCCCTCAGATTTGCGAGAAGCAAGCGGAGGCTTTTTCTTGCGTCCTCAAAATTGCGGGGAGGTAGCAAACTAGTTTTCTAACGTCCTAAAGTTTGCGGGAAGAAAGAAAACTTGTTTTCAAGCTTCCTCAGAATTATGACAGGATAGAAAACTGAAAATAATCTTTAATTCGAAGCGAGTTTAAGGATACTGAATAATAGATATTATCAACCTTTTAAAAAAGAAAGGTATTCTTGATTTATATTATTAAATTTGACTTTTAAATTAGGACAAGTTCTTAGGATAAATTAATCTGTTGTATTATGATGCTACTACTTGACATAAAAGATGATAAAGCTCCTTTTTTTATGGAGGTGTTAAAGAATTTTTCGTTTGTTAAAACAGAGACTCTTACTCATTCAAAAGCTCAATTTTTAAAAGAATTGAAAGGCTCTGTTGATGAAGTTTCAAGAGCCAAAGATGGTAAAATAAAACTTAAATCTGCTGATGAGTTGATCGATGAATTATAGTGTTGTAGTTACCGCATTTTTCGAGAAGCAACTAAAGCGATTGACGAAGAAATATCCTTCGTTAAAATTCGAATTTATTCAGTTAGTTACATCACTTAAAGAAAATCCCGAACAAGGAACAACAATAGGAAACCATTGTTTTAAAATTCGGTTGGCAATTTCTTCAAAAGGAAAAGGTAAAAGTGGAGGTGCTCGAGTTATTACTCATATTCAGGTTGTAAACCAAAAAGTATATCTGCTCTCTATTTATGATAAATCAGAACAAGATTCAATTTCTGAATATGAAATTAAAGAGATAATTAAAGGTATCTCAATATAATCAATTATGTTCGGCACAGCTGACCGCCGAACTCGCTTCGAGGATAAATTCAATATATATAGTCTTTATAAATTTAAATCCGTTTTTGAATATTTTTTCGATCCAGGCATTTGCCTTTTAATGTTCCAGCAATTTATTGCATCTTTCAAGTTATGTTTTGGATTATCGAGTAGAAAATCGCGTATAAATGTGTTGTATTCAAATTGAGGAGCAATGTTCGTTTTTATGGTTTTCTCTTTTTTTTGTTTACTGATACTAGTCCATTCTGTACATGCATCATCGAGCGTTTTTCCTGTATTTGCTTTCATCCAATCCATAAAAGCAACATTAAACTTAAAGTGTAATCCAATAGTTTTACAGAAAAATGAGCGAACATTCTCTGTGTTTTTGTAGTTATCGGTTATAATGGTTTCTTTATTCAATGTAGCGTTGTTCCAATCGAATGTAGAACACGATTTCTTTTTCTTCGAAACCGGGAAAAACGGTATTTCTCCTTTATCAAGATAGTGAATTATTCTTGCTGTTATTTCCAACTTGCCTCCATTGCTACTAATACCAATTTCTTTGCAAAAGGCAATAAGTTCTTCCTTTAACCAATAATAGTTTTTGAAGTCAGAAGTCGAAATACACTTGTCTAGCTTTGGACGCATCACGCATTTTTCAAGGTTGCAATATCTAGTTTCTTCATTAGAAAAAGTGCGTTGCGAACTCTTCCTGCACGGCTTGGGTCGCTCATCAATTCTTCTAATTCAGAAGGAATTATTTGCCAAGATATTCCATATTTATCTTTCAACCAACCGCATTGCACTTCTATGCCATCTTTAGTTAAGGCAGCCCAATAATGATCGATTTCTTCTTGCGTATCGCAAAATACTTGAAAAGAAATGGCTTCGCTAAATGTAAAGATTGGTCCTCCATTAAGAGCCATAAATTTCTGATTGTTTATCGTAAACGAAACAGTCATTACGGTTCCTTCTGTTTGCTGGTGATGCTCGAATCCTTCTTTCCCATATCGTTGTACCGATTCTATTTTTGAATTCTTGAATATAGAAACATAAAAGTTTGCAGCTTCTTCGGCTTGATTGTCGAACCAAAGGCAAGGGCTAATTTGATGTGTCGTGCTCATATTTTAGGTTTTTATTATTTAACTTTATTAGAAAGAGTCCCCATTTTATCAACGATAAATGTCACCGTATCGCCCGACTGAAGCATTTTTCCATTTTCGATGCCAGTACATGTTGGTATTGTTCCCGATGCAAATAACTCACCTGGGTGCAATTGTTCTTCCCACGATGCATACGCTATTGCTTCTTGAAAGCTGAATAGTTTATTGCTCGAGTTTGCTTTTGTAATTACTTTGTCGTTTATCAAAACTTCTACCGAAAGATTATCGATTGTCGATAATAATTCATCGGCACTGATTACGATTGTTGAAATTGAACTTCCAAAGTTTTTGGTTTTCATGGGACCAAATCCGCTGCCCATTTCATCTAATTGCACATCGCGAGCACTAAAGTCGTTGAGAATTACAAAGCCTGCAATAGCCGATGATACATCTTCGGGTTTTGCATTTTTCAATGGCTTACCAAGAATAGCAGCAATTTCCAATTCGTAATCGAGTTCCTTGGTGTACGATGGAATAGCAATTGAATCGCCATCGGCAATAAAGTTCAAGTGGTTTCCCATGTAGAAAATGGGATATTTGTAATATCGAGTCGAAGGTTTTAGTTTGGGGAATGTTTTGCCCGTTATAGCTTCATAGAATTTTACAATTGGTAATAGTTTGGGTAAATATTTTCGCACAAAACCTCTAGCAGCTTCTATTGCATGTTTTTCGTACAGCATAAAATCGCGGTATGCCAATGGTCGAAAGGGTAGTACAATGCTATAATCTGATTCGTTAAAAGCTGTAAGTTTATAATCTTTGACAATTTCATCAATTGGCTTTAGTAGATAATAGAGTAGGTCGCCCGTACTATCTTCAATTATTTTCCAACTGCCTTGTATTTCAATTGCAAGTTCGTATTTTGCAGTTTGCTTGTGTTGTAACCGTTGTAATTTCATGTTGCATGAATGTTATATTCCTTTTCTATATTGTCTGTTAGTTGTTGGTTGAATCGTTTTCTTGAGTTCTTCAACTGCATTGAGTTTGCTGTTCAATACATTCTCGAATTGCGAAATCAATTCAGTTTTGTTTGCAGTCGATTTTGTGCTGGTTACAATACCACGCAAGTCAATTATATATTCCGAAAATACAGCTGGAATATCGCTAATAATTTCGGTATTTAGATAATTGAATTCATCATAAATATTGTGATAATTCCCTTTTGACTTTTCTAGGATAAACGATTCATGTTTCAAATTTGTGATGCTTGCTGTTTTGCAACATTGTGTTAAACACGAATCGTCGATTACCGTTTTGTTGCAACCTGTAACTTGGTGAAATAAACATTGTCGGCTTGTCATCAACGTTATTGGATGATATATGCTAAAGTAGAGTTGAAAATCTTTTGGCTTTTTGATGCCTTTAATTTGAACTTTGTTCAATTCGTTCGAAATAAATGCTCCCGAACAGTTGAATTGTTCTTTTAAACAAAGCAAACTATATGAATTAACGATGTTGAGAAATGGTCCTGCAATCCATGGAATTCTTATTTTAAATGCCTCATAAGCAATGCCAAGATTATTTGTAACAATACACTTGGGTTGAACTTTTTCTAGTAGAGAAACAGCAGTAGTGTAATCGTCGCCAATTAAGATTGATGGAAACCAAGGAATCAAATCCCTATACTGGGTAAAAAGATTTATGTAAGCCTCACAATCGTCTTTAAAGCAACTAGGAATTTGAAAATAAACCTTTGTGTTTTTTTTGCAAAGATATACATCGTCGAATGATGAAATAAGTATTGCAAGACTGGGCTTTGAGTCAATGATTCTATCGCTTGTTAATGCAGGAAGTTCAATTGGTTCAATGAATTTTCGTGAACCAAGTAAATGAAATAGAATTTTATTTTTGATTGCCGTCAATTCCTTAAATGGCAAGAAAACGTTTTCTTGTAAATTGCTTATGTCAATTTTTTCGATAAAATATTCGGTGTCATTTATATACTTTAAACGCGAAAAAATGATGTCGTAATTAAGCGATTGAGTCGAAACATTTGCCAAGGGAATTTCCGAAAATATTTCGAACGAAAGGTCGGGACTTGTAATCGAAACCGTCATCGGCAAACCACATGAACCCGAAATTTGTATTTGTAAAGCAACTTTTGCTGTCGAAAATTGATCGATTTTGTCTTGAACGTTTTTGATTATTTCTGTTCGCTCATCGTAAACGGCAGCTTTGGAATTGTCTAAAGTAAAAGTCTCGTTATTTTCGGAATAATGTATAGCAGAGTTATCTCTTGGATTGTCGATAAACATGTTTTTAGAAATACTGCCTTTGAGGAAATCGCTTGAGAAATCGCGATTAAAAACCTTGTAGAGTAGGGCTTTATCGCTAATTAAATCAATATTGCTATACATTCGTTCCAGTTGCTTTCTCCAAGCATCAACAACGGTAAAAACATAATGGAATTTCTTTATCCGACCTTCAATTTTTAAGGAGTCAACACCCGCATCGTTTAGTAGGACTAAATCGGTAAATGCGGCATTGTCTTTTAGATTTAATGGAAAGTTTTTGCCTGTTGAGGTTGTTAAATATTGATCTCGGCAAGGTTGGCTACATCTTCCTCTATTGCCCGAATTTCCTCCATGAACCGAACTGATATAACAAATTCCCGAAAAACAAATGCAATAAGAACCATGCACAAAAACTTCAATCATCATATCGTTCTTGTGAGCAAAGCTTGTAAGATTCTTAATTTCTGAAATGTTCAATTCTCTCGATAGGTTTACTCTCTCTGTCGATAGTTTCTTTAGAAAAAGTATTTGACCCTCGTTGTGTGTTGTCAGTTGCGTTGATGCATGAATTTTAAGGCTTTTAAAATACTTCGCAACCAAATACATCATTCCTATATCTTGGATTATAATTCCATCGATGCTCGTATTAACCAACTTATTTAAAACAGAAACGAGAGCAGGAATTTCACTTTCTGTAATTATGATATTTAATGTTAGAAAAACTTGGCAATTGTGGCTGTGAGCCAATCGTAAAATGCCTTGTAAATCGTCGAAGGTTATGTTTGTTGCTCTATTTCTTGCATTGAATTTATCTAATCCGCAATAGATGGCATCGGCACCAGCAATAATTGCAGCTTTTATGGAATCGATATCTCCACCGGGTGCTAGTAATTCAATAGGGTTACTCATAGTTAGCAAAGATAATGGTATATTTTTAATGACGATAATATTGATAAATGATGCATCAACAAAAACCTAAATGTTTGACTTAATGAATTAAAATCAAAAAAAACTTTTAACTTTGGGTTCGAAAAAATGCAAATTATAATTTAAGGAAGCTATGAAAAAAATAGTACTATTTATTTTAGGTTTAAGCTTTAGTTTGGGCATATCAGCTCAAGTAAGTAAAACGATTAATGTAACGACTGCGGGTACTTTATCTACGTTGTTAAAGCTTAATGAGAAAAACAATACGACTAATTTAATACTAACGGGAAATCTTGATGCTCGAGATTTTGTGGTTCTCCGTGATGAAATGAAATCGTTAAATACTCTTGATCTTTCAAACATAACTATTGATGCTTATTCGGGTGGTGAAGGTACTGATTATTGGAGCGATTATAGCAGTTCTAGAGATTATGCTGCAAATCAATTGCCTTTTTCTGCATTCGATTCAGATTCGATTATTTCTACCATAATACTTCCTAATTCAATTACTTCTATAGGAAGTTATTCCTTATATTCGTGTAAAAAGTTATCTTCTATTACGATCCCGTCTTCGGTGACTGATATTGGTATCGGTCCTTTTGTGAAATGTAATTCTTTGGATTCAATTAAAATACCAGCAACTGTAAAGTCAATAGGAAATTATGCATTTTCTTCATGCGATAATTTACTGTCTGTAATTCTTCCACCTTCGTTAGATTCGATTAAGGACTACACTTTCTCTAATTGTAAAAGTCTAGATTCAATTGCAATTCCAGCAACTGTTGTTTCATTAGGAAAATCTGCTTTTTATTCTTGTGAAAGTTTACACTCTGTAATTCTTCCAGCATCATTAGATTCTATTAAGGAAAGTACTTTCGAAAATTGTTTAAACTTAGATTCAATTATTATTCCTTCATCAGTGGTTTCAATAGGAAAATCAGCTTTTTATTATTGTGAGAATTTACAGACGGTAAATCTTCCTACTTCACTAAATTCAATTAAAGCAAACGCTTTTGGAGAGTGTACAAACTTAAAATCAATTGTTATTCCATCTTCGGTTGATTCAATTGGAGAATCTGCTTTTTATTCTTGTAAAGCTTTACAGTCAATTAATCTTCCTGCTACGCTTAAAGCGATTAGTGCCAATACTTTCGAATATTGTAAAAGCTTAAAAACAATTTCAATACCTTCATCGGTTTCAAAGATTGGGAAAAGTTCATTTTCGGGTTGTGATAGTTTAAATTCTATTATTATACCTAATTCGGTTGATACAATTGATAATTATGCTTTTGAAGATTGTAAGCTTTTAAAAACAATTACGATTCCTAATTCAGTAAAATATTTAGGTTCTCATTCGTTTACTTCTTGCATCAGTTTAAAATCTGTAGTTATTCCATCGTCAATAAAAAGTTTAAGCCCTTATGTTTTTTCTAATTGCGATAGCTTACGTTCTGTTAGTATTCCAAATACCGTTACAGCAATCGAATATGATGCATTTTATGGTTGCGATAGTTTGAAAACGATTAATATTCCTGCATCAGTCACAAGTATTGGTGATGAAGCATTTTCTGATTGTCAATCTATTGAATCTTTAGTTATTCCTTCATCAGTAACAAAAATTGGGGTAAGTGCATTTGAAAATTGTTATTTATTAAGTTCAATAAATATTCCAACATCATTATCAACTTTAAGTAATAGAATATTTTATGAATGTAGAAAATTAAAAAATATACATATTCCTTCTTCAATAGATACAATTGGACGAAGTGCTTTTAGTCATTGTTATTATTTAGATTCGGTTTATCTCCCTTCTTCAATTACGTATATTGATGCATTTGCATTTTATTATTGTGATTCATTAAAATCTATTAATATTCCAAACTCAGTTGATACTATAGGTAATAATGCTTTTCTGTATGATAATTTAAAAGTTTTAAAGGCTTTTACAGGACCACTTATTATTGACGATGAACCTTTGACAGGAGATACCTTATATATCCCTGTAGGAACAAAAGCTGCATACGAAAAATCTGGTAATTATAAATTTAAATATATCATTGAATTTGAAGCATGTGTTGCGTCTGCAAATCTTATTAAAATACCTGGACAAGGAATTATGCCATCTATTTCATTCAATGCAGATACAACAATTTGCCCAGGACAAAATCTTACAATAAAAGCTCCGTTAGCAGCATCATATTCATGGAGTAATTCTGCAACTACTCAATCACTTAAGGTTACTGAAACTGGAACTTATTCAGTAACGATAACTGCTCCCAATGGATGTACAAATTCAGCATCCGAAAAAGTGTTATTTCACCAACCTTATGCGGAACAAATAAAGCTTGCAACATTCAATAAAGCTAATAATGCTGTTATTATTGCTTGGACTCCAACTAAAGGAAAACAAATAGCAAGTTATGCTTTACAACTTTTAGATGATATGACTGGTAAATATAAAACAATTGCAAATCGTGGTCTTACTGATTCTACGTATGTTGTTGACAAGAAAGCTGATGTAAAAAGCCAAACATATTCGTACCGATTAATTGCATATGATTCGGTTTGTAATGATAGTGCAATTAGTGATGTTCATGAAACAATTCACCTTTCCTGTTCACAAAGTACTAATGCTAGTACCGAAGTCCAATTATCTTGGAATACATATAAGGGTTTAAGTCCAGATGTTTATAAAGTGTATGCAATAAGTAATGGTGTCGCTGTTGATTCTTTTAGCTTAGCTAATAATGGAAATCAAACCTTTCAACGTACTTATTCAAATCATAAAGCAGGTTATACCTATCGTATTGGTTTCGATCTAAAAAGTCCTGTGTTTACAGGGACATTGAAATCAGATTCGGGTCCATATAGTCAAAGCTTAAGTAATTTGGCTGAAAGTGAATTGACAGCTATTACTCAAGAAGAAGCGTCTAAAATTGAAATATATCCAAATCCTGCAAATGCAAGCTTTACCGTTTCAATAAATGAACCTGCAACGATCAATATTTATTCTAACACTAGTCAGCTAATCTTTAGCAAATCGATTTTATCGAATGAAAAAATTTCATTGGATGGAATAGCAGTAGGAACGTATATTGTTAAAATTAAAACAAGTGATGCTGTAATTACTCGTAGTTTAGTTGTAGTGAAATAATCTGTTTGAAAATAAATTCAAATTATAAAAGCTGTAGAAATTCTGCAGCTTTTTTGTTTTAATAAAATTGAATATGATTGCAATCGTTTTTAGAAGACCCCAGAGGTTTCAAAAACCTCGTAGGTCTGTTTGTAATTTTAAAAGTTCTCAGTGAACACGGCTGTTCAAAACATATTCCTTTTGTAAATGTTCAAAAAATCATCATTCCTGAATAATTAATCGCTCATTAAGTGATTTTTCTGTATTGCATTTTTATTATTTTGAATCAAAATACGGTGTAATCTGAATCTTTTACCCTAGTTCCTTCACAAGTTCTCGTTGTAAATTTGTTTACTGATTTTTCTATAAGTAAAGTATAACAGTCTAAATCTAGTATAATGAAAAAGTTTACGTATCTCTTCTTATTATTGAGCATTTCCTTAAGCACTACTAATGTGTTTGCTCAAGTGTTTAATACTATCGATTATAAAAAAGCAGAATGGATGACTGCTCGTTTTTATGGAGCTCAGCGTTCGAGTTTAAAAACAGGCAAAACAACAAACTGGTTATTACAAAATCATGGCGAAGCAACCGATTTTAATAACGACAACGATAATGGATATGATTTAACTGGTGGATGGTTTGATTGTGGTGATCATCCTATGTTTGGACAAACGCAGTTTTATTCGGCTTATATTTTATTAAAATCGTATGATGTGTGGCCAGCAGGTTTTGGCGATTATTATTCACAAGATTATGCTGGATATTATAAAACTCAAAATTATAATTGGGAGGGTGGATCTCACGATCCCGATGGTATTCCTGATATTTTAAATGAAGTAAAATATGCAACCGACTTTTTTATTAAAGCAGCACGTAGTGAAACAATGTTCTATTCTCAAAAAGGACAAGGAGCTGCCGATCATAAACATTGGATAACTTCTGTTAAAATGGCAACTTTAGCAACCGATCAAGGTGGACAAGATAGAGTAATGTATAGTAATGTAAAAGATGCTTCGATGGCTTCATTTTGTTCTGCTACTTTAGCATTAATGTCGCGTAAATATCGTTCTATTGATCCAAAGTATGCTGATACTTGTTTGAAACATGCATTATATGCATATACATTTGCAAAGAATAATAAGGCTGTAGCTGGAAGTCCTGAAGGAGCTTTTTATGGTGCAAATGCAAAATGGCAAGACGACTACGCTTCGATGTGTACCGAATTGTATTATGCTACGAACGATGAAGCATATAAAACAGAAGCTCTTTCATTTGAAACAAATATATCTAATCATTACTATTGTTTTGGATATAACAATAATGATGACATTGCAGCATATAATTTAGCAACATTAGGAAGTACACAATCGGCAAGTTTACTTAATTCTTTTGCTAATCAATATAAGTCTCAAGTAAATGCAAATGGTTTATTTATTGGAGGCGATGCTACTTGGGGAACTTTGCGTTATAATGCAAATTCGGCATTAGTTGTAGCTTTAAATAGTGCGTTTACTAAAAGCACTGGTGTTGATCCATTTATTTATAAACAAGTTGATTATATCTTAGGTAATAATACTGCTGGTGCAGATGGAACTGGATTGTCGTTTGTAGTTGGATTTGGACCTAATTCTGTTAAATATCCTCATCATCGTAATGTCTATTTGAGTGATGCTGATGCAGGAAATGCAAGTATCTTAACCATTCCTGCTCGAAATGCTCAATTTGGGTATTTGGCTGGTGGAATAAGATCTGGAACTTATGCCGATAAACGCGATAGCTATGAAACTGCTGAAGGAGGTATTGATTATAGTGCAGGACTTGTTGGTGTTTTAGGTTATATACTGTCTCAAACAGCATCTGAAAAGCCTGATACGATGTATCTTTCACCAAAACCTTTTACTGTGTCATTGTCTAATTCATGGCCTATTACACTCAACTTTGAACCAGCAAAATCTTATACCGATGTAAATTGGACAAGTAGAGATACAACAATTGCTAAAGTAGCTTCTAACGGTGTTGTGAGTGGTTTAGCATTAGGTAAAACCTATATTATTGCTCAATCATTCGACGGTAAATTTATTGATTCGACCGAATGTACTGTAAGTATAATAAATGTGACGGGAGTCTCAATACCTGCTATCAATACAATTGTAGGAAGTTCAACACAATTAATTGCTGCTGTTGTACCTGCAAATGCTTCGAATAGAAAAGTAACGTGGGAAAGTTCTGATCCATTAATTGCTTCTATATCATCAAGTGGAATAGTATCGACTTTAGCTGTTGGAACAGCCACAATTACCGTTAAAACCGTTGATGGCTCATTTACTTCACAAAGTATCGTGACTGCATCTCCTAATCCTAATATGATTGTAGCAAAGAAAACCGAAGTACTTCCTGTTATAGATGGTAATTTAAATGATGGAGTATGGGATTTAAATAAAACGATAACTAAAATTGCAAGTGGAACCAAAAATAATACAGAAAGCTTTGGAGTACTTTGGGATGAAACATATTTATATCTAGGAGTGAAAGTAATCGATTCAAAAATTGTAACATCAAATTCCAATGCTTGGGATAATGATGGAATTGAATTATACTTTGACATGAATCATAACGGAGGAACGTATGATGCTTCCGATCGTCAATGGATTAAAGTTTTAAATAGTACCAATATCTGGCAAAAAATAGGAGCAATTGGTGGAGCTGTAACTACATCATCAAGTGTTAAATCAGCTTCGCAATTAAATGCCGATGGTTATTCAATTGAATTAGCTATTCCTTGGACAATATTAGGTGTTACTCCAAACACAACAGATCTTTATGGATTTGATATTGCTGTTGATGACTGTGATGGATCAACAACTAGAGATAATCAGGTTATGTGGGTTGGTACGGGTGATAATTATAAAGATTTGTCGAAAATAGGTATCATTCAGCTTTCAAATACGTTAGCTGAATATGTTCCTACAGCTATCGAAACGATTGAAAAAGTTGGAATAAGCATCTATCCTAATCCAGCAAAGAGTTCATTTACCATTAAAAATGCCGAACAAACTGAAATGAAAGTAATTGTGCTTGATACTTTTGGTCGTGAATTACAATATCAAGTTGGAGCAGGTGAACTTAATTTCGATTGTAGTAAATTTCAAACAGGAGTTTATTATGTACGTGTAGAATCACAAAATCATGTAACAACACAATCGATTATAATCGAAAATTAAAATTATTACACAGAGAAAAAATCATTCTTTGATAGATTTTCCGAACGATTAAACTACACAAATATTTGTGAGTTTTTGACGAGGAAACACAGTGTTCACGGAGGTAAATCGCAAAACGATTTTAAAAACTCTGTGTTTCTCAGTGTTTCCTCTTTCAATTTAAACGAAGGTAAAGTACTGTAATAATTTTAAAGAATGTATAAACAAACCTTATCCTCTGTGTTATTCTTTATTCAAAGATTTTTTTTAATAACGACTACGGAGTTTCTTCCAAACTTGTGTCTATTGTATAGAATTAAATATAATAGAAACATAAAACAGGAAGTTTATGAAAAAACAATTATTACTCATTATCTACTTAAGTCTTGCAAGTTTGATGCAGGCACAAGTGAACAAAAATTTAAATGTTTCAAATCCGGGAACAATCGGGACTTTATTAACGGCAACAGAAAAATCAACAGTTCAAAATTTAACTCTAACGGGAACTATCGATGCTCGCGATTTTAAATTTATGCGCGATAGTTTGCCTGCATTAATTGTAATAGATTTAAAATCTGCAACAATTGCGGCATATACTGGAACTGAAGGAACAGATTGTTCAGTCACTTTCGCAAGTTATGAAGCTGATGCCATTCCTCAATTTGCTTTTTGTGTAAAAGTTATTTATGAATATGTTCCATACCCATTATTTAACGGTAAAAATATCAAATCGATTACGTTACCAGAATCAATAACAACGATAGGAAATAGTGCTTTTCGTGGTTGTTATTCTTTAGATTCAATGAATATTCCTAAAACAGTCATTTCTATCAATGAATCTGCATTTAATGGCTGTGGTTTAAAAAAAGTTACAATTCCCTCTTCGGTACAAACTATAGGAAGTTGTGCTTTTCGATTTTGTGTTAATATACCATTAATCGAATTATCTGAATCTGTAAAATCAATAGGTGGAGGAGCTTTTATTGGATGCAATATATCTGTTAGTTCTCAAAATCCGTATTTTACAGTTATTGATAGTGTATTATATAATAGTAATCAAACATCACTATTACAAAGTTTTTCTACATCAAAAAACTTTACAATTCCCTCAACTGTTAGTTCTATCGAACCTTATGCATTTATCGATCGACCAATTGTTTCAATAGATATTCCATCTTCTGTGACATCTATTGGAAATGGAGCTTTTTTTGACGCATTCAATTTAAAAACGGTTACAATCCCATCGTCTGTTACATCTATAGGTGATAGTACTTTTGCGTATTGTTTTGCACTTCAGTCAATAGTAATACCTTCTTCTGTTACTACAATTGACGATTATGCTTTTTATAATGTTGGATTGAAATCAATTGTAGTTCCTGAAGCTATAACTTCGATTGGCAAACATGCTTTTGAATATTCTAAATTAGAATCGGTGTCACTACCTGCAAATCTTTTAACTATAGGTGATAGTGCATTTCGTAATAGTATTTATTTGAAAAAAGTTTCTATACCTCAAAATGCTTCACTTACTTCGTTTGGAAATTCTGCTTTTGCTAATTGTAGTGTCGATTCTATTACTATTCCATCTTCTGTTATCATAATTGGGGATGAATCATTTAACCAATGTTCAATTTCATCTATATCACTTCCTTCATCGCTTACATCTATAGGAAATAATGCATTTAGTATGTGCAAAATCGATTCTGTTTTTATCCCATCGACAGTTAGTAATATAGGTTATAATGCTTTTAGTGGTTGTCCATTAAAGTCATTGACTCTTTCACCATCAATTAAAATTATTCGTCAAGGTACATTTTATAGTTATATAGGTAAATCACCAATTTATATATCAGCTAATGTCGATTCAATTGCTCCTTATGCTTTCCCCAGCGGATGTAATTTAATAATTGACAAATTAAATAAAAAGTATGTAAGTATTGATGGTGTAGTCTATAATAGAGATACAACAATTGTTATACTATGTTCAGCAAGTAAAAAAGGAGAATATATAATGCCAACTTCAGTGAAAACTATTAAAGATGGAGCCTTTTCAAATTGTGCTGGTTTAACGTCTATATTATTGTCACCTAAATTAACATCAATTGGATACATTGCATTTGCGTCTGATTCTTTGATAAGTACAATCACAATTCCTGCATCAGTATCATTAATAAAAGATAGAGCATTCAATCGTAAAATATCATTTATAGTTGATGATAAAAACCAAGTGTATTCAAGTAATGATGGTTTGTTGTTTAATAAAAACAAAACGATGGTATTGCAATGTCCAACCATTAAAATAGGAGAATATAAAATTCCATCAACAGTTACAAACATTTATCCTTATGCTTTTGAAGATTGTAATAAATTAACATCGATTGTAATTCCTACATCTGTTGATACTATTGGTTCTGGAGCTTTTGTAGGATGTAGTTCTTTAAAAACGATTACAATACCTGCTTCAATAACGAGTTTATGTGATTGGTCTTTTGGCAATTGTGTAAATTTGAAATCTATAATCATAATGAATCCCCAACCATTAGATTTTGCTTCAAGTAATTGTATTGATTATGACGGTAATCCAAGTGTATTTGCAAATGTATCATTATCAAAATGTATGTTGTTTGTTCCTGTTGGATCAAAAGTTAGCTACAAGAAAGCAGAGGGTTGGAAAAAGTTTCTTATAATGTACGAAGGAACAAGTCTTACTATTGATCTATCTGATTCCTTAGTTAATTTAGCAAACAGTAATAAAATAACAAAATCAATAAATGTAAAAACAGGAGCTAGCTGGAAAGCACAATCTCTAGCATCGTGGCTTACTGTTTCTCCGAATTCGGTTGCTGGAAATGGAACACTAGTTCTCTCTGCCGATTCAAATACAAGTTTTGCAACTCGCATGACAATTGTAAACATTATTGCAAACGATACCAGTGTTTCTCCAAGAACCATTATGATAGTTCAAAAAGGAAGCTTAAAAACTGCAATCTCTGAATTGTCTTCAGATGTTTTGCAAGTGTTTCCAAACCCTGCAACAAGTTACTTTTCAATACAAACAGTAGAAAAAGCAATTGTTTCTATTTATAATTCGAAAGGTGATTTACAAAAAACACAAACAGTTGAACCAGGCGAGTCTATTTCAATTAATAATTTTTCAGAAGGATTATATTTTGTGAAAATACAATTAGGCGAAAATACTGTTACTCGTTCACTTCAAATTATAAAGTAAGCATAACCTTTATTTAAAATTTAAAACTCACCCCAGGTGTTACGCACCAAACCTAGTATTTGATAGGGAATTGTTTGCATTGCAAACTGGGGTTGAGTTATTAAAAAATGATTTAGTGATATTGAAATGTATGGCTGATTTAAAAACGTCAACAATTCAGTTAAAAATAACCGAACAAATTAAAAAACTAAAAAATAAACAGATGAAAAGAATTATACACTCACTCATTGCTTTGAGTTTAGCTGCAACTACGGTACGTGTATCGGCACAGGCATTTTCAACTGCCGAATATAAAAAAGCAACATGGATGACAACTCGTTTTTATGGTGCACAACGTTCGAGCGATAGTACAAAAACACCAACGAATTGGTTATTGCAAAATCATGGAACTGGATATGATTTTTATTCCGACAACGATAATGGTTATAATGTATCGGGTGGATGGTCTGACTGTGGTGATAATGTACGATTTGGTCAAACACAATATTATTCAGCTTATGTTCTTTTAAAAGGATATGATGTGTGGCCTACTGGTTATCCCGATTATTATTCGCAAAACTATAAATCATATAATGCAGCACAAGATTATAGTTGGGAAGGTGCACACCACGATCCTGATGGAATTCCTGATATTTTAAACGAAGTGAAATATGCTACCGATTACTTCATTCTTTGTGCTCGAAACGATTCTACGTTCTATCAACAAGTTGGAGAAGGGGATCTCGATCATAAACTTTGGATTACGACAGTTCAAAAAGCAAAAGAATCAACTGAAAATGGTGGATCACCACGTCATGTCTTTAAGAATCCCGATGATGCTTCTATGCCTTCGTTTTGTGGTGCAACATTGGCTTTAATGTCAGTAAAATATCGTCAAATCGACTCAAAGTATTCCGACATTTGTTTAGCTCATGCTCTATATGCATATAATTATGCAAAGAAACATAAATCGACAGAAGGTAGTCCCGATGGAAGTTTTTATGGTTCTAATTCAAAATGGCAAGACGACTTTGCTACTTTATGTACTGAATTATATTATGCTACAAAGGATGAGAAATATAAAACAGAAGCATTATCGTACGAAGGCGATTTGTCGAATCATTATTATTGTTTCGATTATAGTAATAACGACGATATTGCAGCTTACAATCTAGCAACGCTTGGAAGTACTGTTGCTGCTGAATTACTAAGTTCATTCGCATCATCGTATACAAATTTTGTTGACGCAAACGGAATTTATCAAGGTGGAAATACCGAATGGGGATCGTTGCGATATCTTGCAAATGCATCATTCATCGTTGCACTAAATAATACATATAATAAAATATCGGGTGTTGATCCGTTCATATATAAACAACTCGATTTTATTATGGGCGATAATGCAATAAGCTCGCAATATGTTTCTTCAAATCTTTCTTTTATTGTTGGTATGGAAAAAAACTCAGTTCGATATCCTCATCATCGTAATGTGTATTTAAACGACAGTAATGTAACTAATGAAACAATAATTGATATACCCAAAAGGAATGCCGAGTTTGGATATTTAGCTGGTGGCGTTCGTAACGGAACATACGACGATACTCGTAATAATTATCAAGTTGCCGAAGGAGGTATTGATTATAATGCTTGTTTAGTTGGTTCGTTAGCTTATATTTTAGCTCAAACTGCGAGTGTAAAACCTCAAACAATGTCACTTTCTACAAATGCTATTTCAGTTTATTTGTCAAATACAAAACAAGTAAAAGTAAGTTTTGAGCCAGCTAATTCATATTGTGATATGAAATGGACTAGTAGAAATAACAAAATTGCAACAGTCGATTTTAATGGAATAGTAACAGGAACTGGTGTTGGCTCAACATATGTTATTGCAAAAAGTGTAAATGGACAGTTTATCGATTCTACGTTATGTATTGTTTCATTAATAAATGTTACCGGTGTTAGCGTTGCACCAATAAATATGTTAGAGGGCGAAAAAATAACAGCAACGGTAAATATTACACCAACAAATGCATCGGTTAAAGATGTGTTTTGGACATCATCCGACACAACTATTGCTACAGTTTCAAATAATGGAATCGTTACTGCTCTTACCGTTGGGCAAGTTACAATAACTGCAAAATCGGTAAATTCTTCTTATAAAGGATCAAATACAGTAAGCATTTCGGCTAATCCAAAATTAATAAACGTTCTTAAAACATCAAAATCACCAATAATTGATGGAGAAGTAAATGAATCGATGTGGACTCTCGCTGATACAATTTCAAAAGTTTCAAGTGGTAAACAAAATAATACAGAAGCTTTTGGCTTACTTTGGGACGATACTTATTTATACTGTGGTATAAAAGTAACTGATGCAACAATTGTAAATACTAATATATATCCATTTTACAATGATGCTGTTGAATTGTTCTTCGATATTCAAAGTGATAGAGATGTGTTTAGTGAAGCCGATCGATTATTTTTACTTGCAGCAGGAGCATCAGATATTATTGAAATTGCAGGAAAATCGAAAGATGTTACATTTGCAACGAAGATAAATGATAATGGTTATTCCATGGAAATAGCTATTCCATGGAGTAATTTCCCAATTAAACCTAATACATCATCAATTTATGGCTTTGATATTGCTGTTGATGATGCTGACAATACAACATCAGGAAAGAGAGACAATCAAGTTATGTGGGTTGGAAATGCTAATAACTATAATACCTTATCAAACATAGGTTATATGCATTTATCAAACGATAGTGCAAATGTTCATTCAACTGGAGTTGAAGCTATTGAAATGTTTAATGTTGCTATAAGTCCCAATCCAGCTCGTCATTCATTTGTTGTTAAAAATACAGGTAGCGCAAATATGAAAGTTTCAGTTTATGATGTTTTAGGTAAAATCATAAAACAAAAATCAGGATCAGCAGATATTCTTTTTGATTGTTCAGAATTGCAATCGGGAATGTATTTCTTGAGAATAGAGGCTAATAACCAGATAATAACAAAATCTATTGTAATTGAAAAATAGGCATTAATAAATTTTCATAGTTAGTTTCAATAAAGAAAATTACAAATAGTAATGATTGAACTTTAAATTGCTATTTTAAATACTATTCAAATATTAAATAAAGTATACATTTCTTTACCCCGTCAAATATTTGTCGGGGTTTCTTTTTTATAAAAATAGTTAAATGGAACCTACAGATACTAAGTTAGTAATTGAATATTTGTTTTTATATTATTATATTATGAATAGAACAAAAGACTTCTTACAATCGTAATTATTAATTAATAAAATCATATTAGATTTGCTTGCACAAAGAAATAGTCTTAGTATCTTTGTTAAAGCAAATGTGCAAAATGCTTATAACCGTATATAAACATTAGAATTGCCTCTTCTTATTGTGTTGGAGATATGTGTGAGGAGTTTTAGATTGGCAAATATATGTAAATATGAATTTTTCTATATCAGGCAGTAAAGAAACGACTTCGCTCGAAGACCGTTTTTATAATACCGTAGTTTTATTTGGAGTGATAAATGTCATAGTGATTGTTTTATTCAATCAAATGCTTGGCCTTTCATTTTATTTAAACTTATTTTTAGTTCTACTAGGAAGTGTTTATGCGGTTCTTTTTTATATTGGGCGAATTAAACGTGAAGGAGCTTCGAATAAATTTATTTTGCTTTTTTTAGTGTTAGCAACACTTTGTGTATCATGGAAATATAATGATGGATATAATGGTTCCACCATACTCTATTTCTTCATAGCAACGGTGTCGTTGGTATTCCTTTTTAAAGAAAGGATTGCAATATTTGTTACAATATTTATAACTTTAGTAGCAATAGCTCTGAGTGTTATTCAATATTTATATCCACAATATATAATTCCATATTCGTCGAACGAAGAGCGATTAATCGATTTGCTATTTGCATTTATAACATTACTAATAACCTTAGGTTATCTTGTAATTGCATTTAAAAGAAATTTATTTGCTGAACGGGATATTGTTGAAAAACAAAAAATTCAGATTGAATCCCAATTTGAGGAATTAACAAATTTACATGCTGTATTAACGAGAGTAAACAGTGAGGTTATATCGCAACGCGATGAAATTTCAAAGAAAAATGCTGAATTAGAGAAAACAAACAGTTTATTAAAAGAGAAAAAAGTATCAATACAACAGCAAAATAAAGAACTACAAGATCTTAATGCTGAGAAGAATAAATTCTTTAATATAATAGCTCACGATCTTAAGAATCCATTCCAAAGCATCTTTGGCTTTTCCGATTTATTGATAAACGACATTGATACATTAGATAAAGAACGAACTCTCTTTTTTGTTAAAACAATACGTAGCTCAGCTCATAATACTTACGATTTGCTCGAAAACTTGCTAATGTGGTCACGTTCTCAAACGGGAGTTATTGGCTTTCATCCTTCACCTATTTATCTAAAAAAAATGGTGTTCGAAATAATTCGAATGCTTCATGGAAATAGTTTGGCTAAGAATATTACGGTATCTTGTGAGATGGATGATGATATTCAAATAATTGCCGATAGAAATATGATGAGTACCGTAATTCGTAATTTATTGAGCAATGCAATTAAGTAT
>Ga0302296_1000207_pt1 | contig 51913 bp, 60 predicted proteins | sample III_Fen_N3_1_FD_194546 | JGI IMG/M metagenome (GOLD analysis project Ga0302296, IMG submission 194546) | Peat permafrost microbial communities from Stordalen Mire near Abisko, Sweden - III_Fen_N3_1 | ecosystem: Environmental > Terrestrial > Soil > Wetlands > Permafrost | place: Sweden: Abisko... | reverse complement strand
TTTAGGTACTTTTAAAGCAGGAGACCATTTTGAAATAGAAGTGGATTCTGAAGGGAAACCTATAAGGAGATTAGTAGATCAAACAGTGGCAATTCATGTCCCAGTCCCACAAAGGTATTCACGTGCAGATGTTGTAACTATCGTTAAGACAGCTATAAAAATGTGCGAAGATGGAGAACCTATAAACATCGATTTATTGTTTTAACAACACCTAAAGACACTTAGTAATGAGCGCAGAAATTAAAAAAGTCTCTGAGAAGAAAAAATCAGAGATTTCACCAGTTAATACCAAGGATGATGCCTTGATGGTACGTGAAGGTTTACGCCTTCCTTTATTCGTACAGAACCCCGAGTGGCATAAAAAAACACCACAGGAAAAAGCAGAATTGGAGATGTTCCCCAAGATTAAAGGGTATCGTGCATCAGCCCCTTCAAGAACACTTAGGACATGCAAACATGGTCTTACTGTACATTTGAAGAACCTGAAAAAAGTCCCGGACTTTAAAACTACTTATTCTGTTAAGTTATACCAGGATGAAATTCTTGGTTATCTTCATACTTTCTTTGATGATATGGCAGAAGAAGTAAAGGTTGTGTATTACCACGGAAAAGTTTTTCCTTTCTTCTCTTAAATCTCTTTGATATTATTATTTTTGTGAGTAACTTTACAAAAATTTATAATATGGGAGAAATAACAGAACGAAGAAAAGTCACTTATTTATCTGAGGAAGTAGCAGATTTGTTTATCAAGCAGGTAGCACATGAGAAGCAAAACAATTTATTGTATCTTAATGCGTCCACTTGGTGCGATGTACGAGGATTAACAGGAAATTCAATATATTTTAAAACAGCAGCAGATGGAGAATTAGTTCATTCTGAATTGGTATACAGTCACTTAGTTGAATCTAATTATGATTTTACAATACCAGCTTTAGAGGAACAGGATTTAAAAATCGAAGGTGAAACTCCAATTGCACAATTGAAGAGTTTACATGAAGCTGCATTACAAAGAGAAATTGAAACAACTGAGAAGATCTTGAACATTTGTAGGGTTTGTATGGAGAAGGGAGATTTTATATCTTTTAATGCAATACAACCTTTAGTGATCGAACAGCGAGAAGAAGAAAACAAACAAACTACGGCTTTAGATCAATTTGAATTTACTCAGGATATGATTATCTTGGATAATAGAATTAAAGAGTTAGCATAAAAGGAGGGTAATACCTCCTTTTTTAATTTAATAGAAAAAATGAAAACTAGAATAAGATTATTTTTGAAATACACGATGTTAAGATATCGTGCTTCTAAATCAATAGATCCTGAATGGACAGAAGAAGAGAATGAATTATTGGCATTTGTAAAATTGCACATAAGAAACAGTTCTTCTATTGAAATTAGTGATAATGGTGATATGACCAAGATAAAGGATGGTGCTATTGAATTCACTTTATATAAAGACAGATTGATAGTAACGAATACTAAATCCTATCTAGACGTAAAAGTCGGAGAATTAGTTAAGCGAAAACTTAAGTCTTATGTAAAGAGAGTCTTAGATTATCGTATTCTAATCTTTCAAAAAAAATGCAAAATTCAAATTAAAAGACTAATTCATGGCTTTTAAAGAAGACTTACTAGCTTTAGGATTTTCAGAAAAATCTGAAAATATCCTGATTAAAAGTTATCAACAACACAATATGTTAGGTGCACCACAAGGTGTGCCTTTCATTTTGGAATTAAAGTTAGATGACTTAGAAAATGAACTTGGCACTAACATAGAATTTCGAATTGATGGTCAGTTCGGAATGAGTGGTTATTACAAGGACATTAAAGACTTACAATCATCAATGAGATTAACCTTATGAGAAACTGGTTTGTTTGTTGGTGGAGTTATTGGTACTATGACATTCATACTGTAAAGGACGATGTTAAGAAAGTCCCAGACATGTTTAATGAATACACCTGTCAAAGGTGTGGTAAAATTTTTAAAAAATGACACAAAGTTTAATAATTGAAGTCCCAGATAGTTGGGTTATAGATGTGGATATGATCAATGAAGAAGATCTAAAAAGTTTTCTTGATGATCAAGGTGCTTTAGAAGGCGAGTATGAATTGGGAGATGATTTCACCATTGAAGGTCCTTTTGAAGATGGAAGTCATAGCCAGGTTCATAAATTGGTGAGAATTGATTCCAATACTGTTGGACTTTTATCTGATGATACTTATGCTTTATTTCCTGATACTGCTGAAGTTGAAGATATGGATTGTATTCCTTCTGCTGTTATAAGAGAAATCATTGGAAATGAATTTTCTTACGAGAAGTATTAAATGAAGTATTATGCAGTAAGAATAGGACACGATGGACCTAAAGTTTATACTTCCTGGGATGAGTGTTCCAAGGCTGTAAAAGGCTGCAAAGGTGCTGATTTCAAGTCATTTTCCACAGAAGAAGACGCTAAACTATATTTAAACTATAAACCTTATGTCTTAGATGTGTACCCTGTTGGTCACCATATTACTGTGGATGCCTCCAGTTCTATCAAAGAAAACTTCTGGGAGTTTCAAATGGTTTGGAGTGATACACATGAGGTGATTTATAGGTCTCCTACTTATAAAGATGGTACTAACAATACCGGAGAGGTAATGGGTTTGGCTTATGCCGCTATTTATAGAGCAAAGAATAAATTAAACTGTAACATTTATACTGATTCTAAAACTGCTATATCAGCATTAAGCAAAGGTCATTATAATATGAAGTCAGAATTAATTTCTTTAGAAACTCGTAAAATGTTGGAAGACATTATAATAGAAGCTATGCAAGTGGATACTAATAAAATTATCCACTGGAACAATGGTCTAATCGGGACAGAAATCCCAGCTGATTTTGGAAGAAAATGATAGGATATAAAATATTTGATTTACATACAGATGGTACTTTGCTTACATTATTTCATGGTATAAATAAATCTAGAAAAATGTGCAGAAACCAGTGGATAACTGCCACTAAAGAAATAGTTAGTGATGGCCCCAGAGGATCTACTTACACCTCAGGATTTCACTTCTTACCGACATATGAAGAAGCTGAGGATTACTTAACTTGTTTTTCAAAAGCAACTATTGATAAAAAAATAATAATAAAGTGTTTATTTGAGGGAGTATACCCAAAAGTACACTCTAGAAGTAATGTTTTTTTAGCAAGACAAATGTTTATAATGAGATGAAAATATTTTTTACATCGGACCAACATTTTGGTCATCTAAACATTATAAAATACTGTAACAGGCCATTTTACTATGTAGAAGAAATGAATCGTACTTTAATTGATAATTGGAATTCAGTAGTAGGTCCAGATGATTTAGTATATATTATAGGAGACATCTCCATGTCTTATAATAAAGCTAAAATAAAAGAAATCTTTGACCAATTAAATGGAATAAAAATATTAATAAAAGGTAATCATGATAGAACGAAGAATATTCCTACCGAATGTTTTCAAACTGTATGTGAAAGACTGCATTTAATAGGAGATGGTTATGATTTTATTTTAGTACATAATCCAGCAGAAGCCTCTGCTAATCATTTTAATAAACAAAAATATTTGTGTGGACATCTACATAGACTCATTCCTTATCATTCATATGATAATTGGTATGATGTTGGAGTTGATGCAAATGGCTTCACACCTGTTTCTTTAGAACACATCATTAAAACTTTTAAAAATGAAAACGAAGAAAAACTTAGTATTGATGAGTTGTTGCAGTCTGGAACACCAGATTGTAGTTAGTTTGAATAAAGGACTTGTAGTAGTACAAATCCATTTAGTAAACTATCGTAATGTATTTCAAAGAATATGGGTAGGATTAAAATATGTGTGTGGTTATAAAAGTAAGTATGGAAATTGGGATGAAATGATTCTTGATGAGACCCATATAGCTCAGTTAGAGGAAACTCTAGAATATCTAAAAGGTAAAAAATAATGGATGAAATTACAAACGTAACTAAGAGAGCTTCAAAAAAGCCTACAGCAGAAATTAAGTTTGATTACATAGAGGCCCCTCCAATAAAGACTCCATTATTTGGAGATGAGCCTGCTGAAGAAGAGGTAAAACCTTTCTATAAGGAATGGATTGAAATACGTCCAGGTGAATATATTCCCTCAGATACTGTAAAAATTACAAAATTTGTACAGCCAGGAATGTATAATATAGAATGGGACCATCAGAATGGATGGCCTGTCTTTTTAAAGCAAAAAATAAATCTTGATGAATTATTTGTATTACCAGATCCTGTATTTAATACCATTTTAAATGATATGAAATATTTCTGGGATAATGAAATAAAATTCAAGAATTACAAATATGCTTATAAAAGAGGCATTCTATTATATGGACCTCCTGGAAGTGGAAAAAGTAGTTTAGTAGCACTATTATCCGAGGCTATTATTAAAAAACAAGGAGTTGTAATTAGTATTAAAAATGGGGATGATTTAGTTAGGTATGTTAACGCTATTGGCAAAGCCTTTAGACATATTGAACCTACTACTCCTATTCTAACATTGATTGAGGATATTGATGGATTATTAGCATATAAAGATAATGAAACTCTTCTTTTAAACATTTTAGATGGTATATACCAGAGCCACAATGTGGTATACTTGGCTTGTACTAACTATCCTGAAAAATTAGAAGAGAGAATTCTAAATAGGCCATCTCGTTTTGATAAAAGGTATCTTATAGATTTACCTAATGCAGAAACTAGAAAGTTCTATCTGGAAAAGAAAATCAAATCTACTGATTTAGACAAAGTTGATTTAGACGATGTTGTTTCAAAAACAGAAGGTTTGAGTCTAGCTCACTTAGGTGAGTTTATAAAAAGTGTATTTATCTTTGGTAAGTCTATTGAAGATTCAATAGGTGAACTTAAAGATATGGGAAAATTTATCTCTAGTAGTCGATTCAAAACTACTCAGAGTAAAACGGGATTTAGTAAATGAAGAGATCTATATGGAAAAGATAGTAGGCCCTATTAAAGTGGGCTTGGATTTTGATGGTACTTGTGTGACACATGAGTATCCCAAAATAGGAAAAGATATAGGAGCAGTACCTATACTAATAGATTTAGTAAATAGGGGACACCTAATTATACTTTATACTATGCGAAGTGGTAATCACTTAGCAGATGCTATAAATTGGTTTGCTGAAAATGGAATTTCCCTTTATGCAGCACAAAAAGATCCAGGACAAGAAAGATGGACTTCTTCTAATAAATGCTATGCAAATCTCTATATTGGTGATGATGCACTAGGATGTCCTTTAGTATATGATCCTGAATTAAGTTCAAGACCATATGCAGATTGGGATGTGATTAGAAAAATGCTAATAGAAAAAGGATTGATTTAAATGGAACAGCATGGAATAACTATAAGCGTCCAGCTTATGGCGAAAAGGGCAGGTAATTACACTGTATATATTTTTAAGAACTTAGAAACCAATGAATATATAACTGTCACCAAATGTCCAAATTGGATAGATGATGAAGTTGATGTAGGACAAGAAGGATTCTTAACTTATAAATTTGTAAGAGCTTTCAAGGAAACTTGGACAAATAAAGATACTGGTGAAATAGTTCCTTATCAATATTCAGCAAATTATTACCTTTCCTTTATTCCGCAAACACATGTAATAAAAGACGGTTCCGTTATTTCTAAGGAACTGTATGTAAAGTAAAGAATTAAAGCTCCTTAAAGGAGTCTAAGCCACATAAAATCTACATGTATCGGAAAGATATAAATAATTAAAAAACAAGTAGATGGGTGATTTAAATGAAAAGCTAAAAACAGCTTTAAAAGAAAAAGAAAATGATATTAATTCTTTCGTTTGGAAATTTCCAAAAGTAAGAGTAGGAGATAGTTTTACTCAAGAAGAAGTAAGACTAGTAGATTGTACAAAAGAAGAACTTCAACAGTTTCACAATCATATACAGTCTATGCTTTTATCTCAGGATAGAAGCAATTTAGGTAGAATTTCTCTTTTTAAAGAGATTCAACAACAACAACTTCGGTGTGGTGTTGAATTATTTCTGAGATACTCAGAATCAATAGGCAGTAGCAGAACTGCAATCTTAGATGCTATAAGAGGTAGCATAAAGAGCAATAATATTACTCCAACTGATGTAAAATTTCTATTACTCTCTGACTTACTAAGCGTAGCCAGGGAACACAGAAGTTTACCAATAGAACTTATAATTGAGGGATGTCTCGATAAGCTTGGTAAATTTGATAGACGACACATTACCCTTTCTTTTATATTGAAGCAAGGAATTTGGTTTACAAAAGAAGAGAACAAAGACCTCACCGAATTGGATGAGGCAGGTGCAGAGAAGGATAAAAAATCAGTGATAAGAGAGAGGTTAAATCTATCTCCAACTGTAAATTTAATACTTACTCCAACCGGATTAAACTATACTCAATTTAGAGCATTAATTACTTTAAAAAGCAGAAAGTATAGTGAATTAACTACGGATCAGTTAAATATCTTGAGAAAAAGAATATTATACACATTAAGTGATGATGTGAAAAAACATATTGATTTCTGGGAAAAAAAAGAAATAGAACTGCAGAAGGTAGCTATTAGTAAAGAATTTATACTAAGATGAAATATATAGTTTCTAATAATCCTAGATTATTTGATTGGGAAGTGGCAAAGCTTATTTCGGTAGAAGAGGCTTTAGAAATGCTACTAAAACAACAAATATTAGGCTTTGATACTGAAACTCGAGGTTTAAATTGTTATAAAGATGCTATTCTATCTAGTCAATTTGGCACAAAAGATTTTCAAGTTCTTTTTGATCATGAAAGTGTAAGTGTACAAGTTATAAAACCTTTACTAGAATCGGATATTTTAATCGTAGGTCAAAATCTAAAATTTGATATAAGATTTATGTATTATCATGGAATAATTCCTAGAAAAATATATGATACTTATATTGCAGAAATACTTCTAACCAATGGTTTAAAGTATAATGGCAGAACTTTGAAAGATTTGGCGTTTAATTATTTAGGGGTGACCCTGGATAAAAGTGTAAGAGGAGAAATTATTTATAAAGGACTAACAGAATCTACTGTTAACTATGCATTGGCTGATGTCGAACACATCATTCCAATCATGGAACTACAAATAGAAAAAATCAATGAACTTGATTTAGTAACTGCTTTAAACCTGGAAAATAATTTTGTTAAAGTTCTTGCATATATAGAGCATTGTGGAATCAAATTGGATACTGAAAAGTGGATGGCTAAGTTTGAGAAAAACAAACAGGACCTCGGACTTGCCGAAGAAGGGCTAAACCAATATCTATGGGATAACAATTATCATCAATATTTTGATAGTCAATTGGATCTATTCTCTACAGAGAGAAAATGCATCATGAATTGGAATTCATCTAAACAAGTACTTCCTTTTTTTAATCAACTGGGTATAAAAACCACAGAATATAAAAAAGGAGAAGAACGGGAATCAGTGGATGCTAAGATGATTGAGAAACAAAAGAAAGAATTTCCTATAATTACTCCTTATATTAAGTACAAGGAACTTCAGAAGGAATGTGGAACATATGGTGAAAATTGGTTAAAGTATATTGAACCTGCTACTGGCAGAATTCATACTAACTTTACTCAATTAATGGATACTTCTAGAATCTCCTCTGGAGATAGTAAGAGAGATCTCCCAAATATGTGTAATTTACCTTCAGATCCTGAGACAAGAAGTTGTTTTATATCTGAACCTGGTAATGTGATGATAGATTGTGATTACAGTGGACAAGAAACAGTAGTACTTGCTAATCTTTCACAAGATAGAGGTATGATTGAGTTCTTTAAGACTGGATTTGGTGATCAGCATTGTTTTGTTGCTAGTAAGATGTATGATGAACTTTCTGGATTGACTTCTGATGAGATCAAAAAACAACATGCTGATAAGAGACAGTTAGCAAAAAAGGCTGGGTTGCCTTTAAAAAATAAACCTTGTACAAGGGACATTATTTTATAATGCGGGCCCCTAATGAGAGTGATTTCATTAGAAAATCGGATGAACTCAGGGAAGGCTGTAATGCTAATCCTGAGCCAAGCACAGAGTAAACTCTGTGAAGGTGCAACGACTACCTGAGCTATACATTGGCTTAATAACAGGAAGTAACTATATGTAGTGATATAGTGAAAAAGCGTCCGGCTCTTAGAGAAATCTAAGATGATGATATAGTCTAACCTTACATGAATGGATAAATGTAAGAAAAAATGTCGCAATTGCTTATGGTGGAAATGGCACAACAATCGCAAGAGGATGTGATATTTCAGAAGCACAAGGAGAATTTGTATATAATGCTTACTTTAAGGCTTTCCCAGATTTACCTGCTTATTTTAAAAAGGTATATCAGAATGCTGTAAGAGATGGTTATATTGAATTTAATGATGTAACTCGTCATAAATATTTTATACCACATTTTGAAGAATTTAAAGAAATTGACTCTGAAACCAGGGAAAATAATTTCTGGAAGATTTATAGAGAAAATACGAATGATTTAGTCTTAAGAGCGCGTGTTAAAGAATATTTCAAGACAAAAGGTGAAATACAGAGAAAAGCCCAGAATTACCGTATTCAAGGGACAGCATCTTCTATTAGCAAATATGCTTTGGTACTGCTGTTTAATGAAATTATGAAACAAGACTTATTTAATGTGGTGAAAATAGTAAATTTTATCTATGATGAAATTCTAATGGAAGTCCCAGAAAGTGAAGCAGAAAAGTGGAAGAATATCTTAGAGAAATGTATGGTAAAAGGAGGAACTCCTTTTTGTAAAATTATTCCTTTAAAGGCTGATGCTGCTATTAATACATTCTGGAAGCATTAATGACTAGAGACGAAAGACAAACAGACGTTCTAATGTCATGGGTTAAAGGAGGATGTAGAGGAACTGTAATTGGGGCAACTGGTTTTGGTAAAACTAGAATTGGATTGCGTGCAATTAAATGGTTCCTTAAAAATAATCCTGAGGGTATAGTAATGGTAGTAGTACCTACATTATATCTTAAAAATCAATGGATGGAATTGCTAAAAGCCTGGGAATTAAACAATATTGAAGTTTGGGTTATAAACTCAGTTATTGTAGGAGATCACATAGTTGATTTTCTAATAATTGATGAAATTCATTCTATGGCTGGAGATACTTTTAGTAAAGTATTTAGAAAAACGGATTATAAAATAATCATGGGACTTACTGCTACAATCGAGAGATTGGATGGGAAGGAAACTTTGATTAAAAAATATGCACCAGTCTGTGCGGAAGTTACTTTAAAAGAATGCATACTTAATAAATGGCTAGCTCCATTCAGAGAGTATAAAGTTCTTTTAGATGTGGATCTCACAGAATACCAGAAAATGAATACTGAGTTTATAGCTCACTTCTCTTATTTTAATTATGATTTTGACCTAGCTATGTCTATGTTAGGCAATGTTATAAACCGTAGAAGATACGCAAAAGTAAATAATCTAGATTATAAAGACGTTGATATTCATACTTTTGGCTTTAATAGAGCTTTACAAGGTAGAAAGAAATTTATTTATAATCATGCATTTAAAGCTATAATAGCTAAACAAATTCTAACTTTTAGACCAAATGCTAAAGCTATAACTTTTTCACAAAGTATAGAAATGGCAGAAAGTATTGGAATTGGATCAACAATTCATTCCAAATTAACTCCTAAAAAGAGAAAGTTAATTGAAGAAGCTTTTAATGATGTAGAATCGGGAGTCCTAAATAGCATAAGAACTATAGAATTAGGAGCAGACATCAAAGGAGTTAATTTAGCAATAGTGTTAGGAGGAACTTCCTCATGGACTAGTAATTATCAGAGAAAAGGCAGAGCTATACGGCTCGAGGGAGAGAAAACCTCCGAGATTTTTCATTTGGTATTACGAGGAACTGTAGAAGAAGAATGGTTCAGAAAAGCCTCTAAAGAAGATGCAAGTATTATTACCATTGATGAAGAACAACTCGCAATTGTTTTGACCAATGGAGATATTGAACAAAAAGAACACAAAGAGAATAAATATCTGTTTAGATTTTGAGAAATCAAAGATTTTTACTAACTTTATACTCTTACAACAAAAAATAATGCCAACAGGAATAGAATTAATTACGCAAGAAAGACGAGAACAAATCGAAAAACACGGGTTTGATGAGCAAAATGATAGAGATTATTCTCAAAATGAACTTATAAAAGCTGCATTATTTTGTATTAATCCAGATCAATTTGAATGGCCTTTTTATTGGTTGGAGAAATTTAGAGATAAAATTCTCCAAAAAACAGAAGTACAGAGATTGACAGTAGCTGCAGCTTTGATTGCAGCACAAATAGACCGATTACAAAAAAAATAATGGTTATAGAATGTCCTAATTGCAAGAATCCGTTAAGGGTTAAAAAAGAAGATACTGAGTTTATTTGCTACAAATGTGGTACCATCATGATCGGTGATCAAGTGGTACAGATAGGAGTTGCTAATTATAAATTCAAAGATGATGTTATAGAATACATCATTGTGTTTAACACAGAAGATGAAGGTATGGAATTTACAGATATTGTGAAGAGATATATTGATCAATATGAGTGGTGTATTGTAAAAACACCAGAAGGAGCACATCAAATAGTATGAACAAATTAAAGCTTGAGTTAAATAAAGAACTAGATGTAATGGTAGCATTACAAATTTCTGCTGAAGAGTGGTTTTTTATTCAGTTACTGTACCTCTGTGAAGAAGGTGATACAGATAGTTTATTCAGATATTTTACACAAGCAAAAAAAGACAATATTCCGAAACAAACATTAGAGTCTCTACTCGAAAAAGGAATTATTGATGAATCTTTTAAAATACCTGGTCCAGGTGTATCCTTTGATCCTAGCAAGATAAAACTTTCAAAACTATTTAGTGAGAAATATTTTAAAACTGCTGGAGATATGGGATTTGAACTATTGACTACATATCCATGTTTTATTACTTCAGGAAATAAATCATTTCCAATGAAAAATATTGCTAAACATTTTAGAAGTTTAGAGGATTTTTCTTTCATGTATGCTAAAGCAATTCGCTTTAAAATAGATAAGCATAATGAAATAATAGAATTAGTTAAGTGGGCAACAGAAAACAATTTAATTCAATTTGGTTTAGCCGAATTCGTGATTTCACGGAAATGGATAGACCTTTCAAAAATTAAATCTGGAGAGGTAAAAGCTAACTTTCAAGCAACTTTTGATTCCTCAGAATTAGTATGAGTAATTATAGAAGTAAGCTTAAGAATCAGATAGATAGAGGAAGAGAAGGTAAAAATATAGGTATTTCTATGGGAATGCCTAGATTAGAAGAGTATATTTATGGTGTAACTCCAGAGATGTATACAGTTCTTTTTGGTAAAACCGGAAGTGGAAAAACTTCAATAGCCTTATATTGTTATATTTATCGGCCATTAATGGCCATGTTGAAAGAAGGAAAAGATTTTAAAATAATTTATTTCAGTTTAGAGATGACTGGAGAGATGCTTCTTGCTAAACTCGCGAGTATTTTCATGATGGAAACATATGGAATACAGTTAGGTTACAAGGAAATATTCTCAAAGAAAGAATCTTTATCAGATGATAATTATGCATATATTTTAAAAGCACTGGAGTGGTTAGAGTTAATCGAATCTCATTTAGTGATTTTTGATAAAACTTTGCATTGTGAAAGCCTATGGGCTTTCTTAAAAACTTATGCAGAATCTGAAGGTACCTTTGAAGAAAGGGGAAATTCTGAATTTTATACTCCTAATAATCCTGAACAAATTCGTCTGGTCATAATGGACCATATTGGATTAATGAGAAGATCAAAAGGAAGAAGTAAAAAAGAAGAGATTGATTTAGCTTCATCCTATTTACTATGGTTTAGAAATAAATGCAAATATGCTATTTTAGTGTTGATGCAAGTAAATAGAGATCAAACTTCTATGGATAGAAGAAATGCAAATTTATTAGAACCCACCCTTGAGGATATTAAGGATAGTGGAGCTCCAAGTGAAGATGCAGAGATCGTGATTGGAATATACAATCCTTTTAAAGAAAAGCAGATGAAGCACAGAGGTTATGATATAACAAAACTTCGTGATAAAGCAAGATTTCTATGTTTATTGAAAAATAGATATGGTGACTCTGAAAAAGTAGTCCCTGTCTCTTTTTATGGAAAAGTTAACAGAGTCAAAGAATTACCAGAACTTACTGGTGATGGAGATGATTCTAATATTGATTATTCAATATTTAACAATCCCATGTGGATTGATAAAAAATTAGGAAGTACACAACCAGAAGAAAAAACTGGATTCTTCCTTTAGTCAGGTATATCCTGGCCGGGTGAAGTAATTCCCCCAAGTTAAACATTTAGAGCAAACACAAAGAAAAAGATGGCTCTTACGTAAAGTGAATATTTATATTTACTATATGTTTAACTAATACGATTAAAAATATTATGGCTGTAAGTTTGCCAACTGAAAAAATTAAAGCAACAACCCAGAATCCAAAGAATTTAATTCTTTTTGGATTACCAAAGGTTGGAAAAACAACTCTATTAAGCACTTTACCTAATTGCTTAATTATAGATCTAGAATCAGGTAGTGATTATGTAGAAGCCTTAAAGGTTAAAGCTAAAACTGCAGAGGATATTCTAGAAATCTGTAGAGAAATCAAAAAAGCAGGTAATCCCTATGAATTTGTAGCATTAGATACTGTAACTGCATTAGAAGACATTTGTGCTCCTCTTGCTGTTCAAATGTATCAGCAAACGCCAATGGGCGCTAACTATGTAGGGACTAACATTTTAACTCTACCTAACGGTGCAGGATATCTGTATCTTAGACAAGCTTTTTTCAAAGTAATTGGTTGGGTAGAAACAGTATGTCCTAATGTTATTTTAGTAGGACACGTAAAAGACACTCAGTTAGAAAAAGCTGGTGCTGAATTTAATTTAAAGGATTTAGATTTAGTAGGTAAGAGTAAAAGAATAGCTTCGGCTAATTCTGATGCAATTGGCTATGTATATAGAAATGCTGAGAATCAGACAGTAATCAATTTTGGAACTGGAGATGAGTTTATGTGTGGTGCTAGACCAGAGCATTTAAGTGGACAAGAAATTGTTGTAGCTGAGAAAATCGATGGCAAGTTCATTTCCTATTGGGAACGAATCTATCCATCTTTAATCAAAGAGTAATGAAGATTATAATTGACTTTGATCCGATCAACCAAGAGGTTGTATCGGTCACTGTTGGTGATTCTGTCAAAACACCTACAAAGAATAAAAAACAAATTGAGATAAACGAGGCGTTACAAGTAACACTCGACACAAACAAATTACTATTAACTCCCAGACTTACTGAACTTTTAAAAGTTAAGGAAGGGGATAGATTAGTGGTTAGATATAAAGATGATGGAGAGTTTATCGTACCTTTCTTAGCTCCGGCTAAAGTCTTCAATGAAGAAGGAAATGGTAATAAACTCACAAAGGCATCTACAGTGTCATTTAGGGGAGATCAACGAGATAGCTTATTAAAACACGGGGAAATATTCGATGTAAAAGACATGGGAGACGGCAGCGTAAAATTAATAGGACAGTCATTAGTTAAAGGATCTGTACCTGCAGTAACACTAGAGACTTTAGAACATTCTACTAATATAGGGGATGATTTAGAGTTGAATATAGGAAAATTTATAATTAAGTAAGAATGAACGGATTTAGTATTGATAACAGTGTAAATGTAAGCACAAGCAAACCCCTATTAGAGGGCTTTAAGATTCATGATGTTGAATTTAAAGGAGTTGAAAAAGCAGATTATAAAAATGGTGAATTTAAAGTAATAGTTGTGAAGTTCGAGAACGAACATGGACAATTTAGAGATACTATTTTTGAGCCAAAACCAGAAGGTTATAAAAGGACTACTTCCCAATTTGGAGAAAATCCTTCTAACGCTGAGGTAATTCAAGACTATTTCAAACAGCTTATTGCTGCAGTTAATCCTGTATTATACAAAGAAATCACAGATGGAACTAAAGTTTTAACTATTAAGAGTTGGGAAGATATGAGAAACATTTTCGTAGATTCTACCAAAGACTTCGTAGGAGCTAAGATCCAAATCAAGTTAGATAAAGACAAGAATGGTGCAGCTAAATTTCCTGGCTTCCCATTAGCAATTAATAAGGAAAAAGTAGTTTATAGAACATCTACTTATGTTGGTACAAATTTAGGTTTTACCGATAAGGAGATGAAGAGAATTGCTAATTTTGTTCAAGCAACTCCAACAAGTATGCCTAGACAACCTGTTGCTGAATTAGAAGGACTGGATGTTCCTAAAAGTTCACCCAGTAATTTAAAAATGGACAGTTTAACGGATTTATAATAAAAGGGGGGAAACCCCCTTTATTTTAAAATGTACTACCCAAATGATCATTGTGAAGATTGTTTATTAAACAATGTTCTATTTTGTGCAAAAAATCAAAAAAATGTTTTTAATACAACCAGAAATAACCAAAGAACTTTTACTGAAGAAATACCCAGAAGAACAATACATGAGTTTTTATCTGGGAGTTCCAGTCACCAAAAAATTATTTAAATCTACTCTAAGAGTAGATCACAGAGAAACTTGTAGCTTCTATAGAAGTGATAAGGCAGGTTTACGTTATAAAGATTTTGGAAGTGGTACTAATTTCAATTTTATCGATGTGGTAATGTATTTAAATAAATGCACTTATCACAAAGCTTTACAAATAATTGCTAATGATTTCAGAATATGTGATATACCAGATGTTGCCAAAAGTGATCCAAGGTGTGTTTATACAGGAGAAATTATTGATAATAAGGAACCTTGTGATATCAAAGTTGAGGTAAAAGATTTTAGTGAAAAAGAACTTGAATGGTGGAATAGTTTTGGTGTAACAAAAGAGTTACTAAAAGAAGGAAGAGTTTATTCTATAAAAAGTGTATTTCTTAACAATATCCCCTCTTATTTTTCTACTGATAAATGTCCAATTTATGGATATTTTTTAGGGCATGAAGATAATAGAGAATTGTGGAAGATTTATTTTCCATCTAAGATAAAATACAGATTTTTATTAAATACTTCTAAATTACAGGGACTTCACTTATTACCTAAAAAAGGAGAATTAGTGATAGTTACTAAATCTATGAAAGATATTTTAACTTTAAGAGGATTAGGATTTTATGCAATCTCAGCACAATCTGAAAATTCATATTTAAAAAAAGAACAAGTAGAAGCTTTACAAAAAAGATTTACACATGTGGTTTTTTGGTATGATCCAGATAGAGCTGGTATGAAGGCTATGAGCACTCTTAGAAAAATGTATAAGGCATTATTCTATTGGATTCCAAGTAATTATAAATCAAAAGATATTTCTGATTTTCATAAGAAACATGGAAGAGAGAAAACTAAGTTATTTTTAGATAATTTAGATGCAATGATACAAAGTGGAAAGTTAGACTACCACTATAAAAAACACGATGTTTGGGAAACTAAACATACAAAATTAGAAAAGAATGGATAAATTAGATTTATCAGAAATAAAAAAAAACTTAAATTTAGATTTTTATAAGACTTCGGAAATGTTACCTAGACCTAATGGACAAATTGTGTTTATAACATATGAGTCCTTTGTGGTCTTAGATAAAAAAACTCAAAACTTCTTAGATTATGGTAGGATATTTAGTGGTTACTTAAAAAAATACAGAAGTGGTCCACCTTATTTTGTATATTCAGGCAAGAAGACTGTAGTTAAAATACCAATAGACAAAGTAGCTTATTGGGGACAACTGCATTATCTAAATTTTGATAATGAAGAAAGTAAGAATTAAAAAGGATCCAAAACCTAAGGTAATTAAAGTGCCTAAAGTAAAGGTTCCACGTAAAGCTAGATCAGTAAAATCTGAGTATGATGGAGTTAAATTTCAAAGTAGTTTAGAAGTGTATTGTTACAAAGCTTTACAAAAAGCTGAGATAGACTTTAAATATGAACCCACAACCTACGTATTAATAGAGGGTTTTAAGAGTGAAAATGTTTCATATGAAGCAGATAAACGAATGGGAAATTTGTTAAGACCCAAGTCACAAAATTTACAAAGCATAAAATATACTCCAGATTTTGTAGGAAAAGATTGGATTATAGAAACAAAAGGGGTACAAACTGATGTGTTTAATATGAGATTTAAATTATTTAAAAGATATTTAAATCAAAAACAATTAGATTATACATTATACATGCCTAAAAATCATTTACAAGTCGATCAAACTGTTAAATTAATTTTAAAACAAGATGGCAAAGAATAAAGAAATTACAAGTGCTGAAGATTATGTAAAAGCTCAAATAGAGGAAATAAAGAACTTCAAAGGGCCTTCTATAGAAGAATTTTTTGGAGATACTTTTGAATTAAGTCAAGAAGAATTAACGATTCTTACTTATGGCACTGATAAGAGAACTATTAGCAAAATGACAGCTAATGATGCGTTTGGGAGAAATGCAGTTGCCTCTGCATTCATGAAGCACTTTAATATAAAGTTGAAGAAATGATAATATTTCCCACAGTAAATATAGAAATGTTTGATATTAAAACTGATCATCCTAATCAGGGTGAGTTTGTTTTATTGGTTTTAAAACAAGAATCTCCTGCAAAAACTTGGACAGGTGTTAGAGGGCATATCTATACAATTGGAAATAATCCATTTTCTCTTTTAAGAGTTTGTAGAACTAAAATTTATAAAAAAGAGAGAATAGTATTCTTTGATGCAACTGGAAGTCGTCATGAGCAACACATAGCCGATGACATAGTCTGTTGGGGGAGACTTAAACCATGAAAATATTTGATGGAGTTGAAATGGAATTTTTTGATATTAATGAAGAACTCCCAGAAAATCAAGAACAAGTAATCATGGTAATTAAAGAAGGAGCTTCTTCTCGTTATCCTAGATTTCAAGAAGAAATTACAGTATGTAAAGCACATATTTACAAAAAAACTCCTCCCAGATTTGCAGAAATTGGAGAATATGGTTATAAGGATTATAGAAAAGCCGATATTAAATGTTGGGGTAGATTAAAAAAGAAATAAAATTATGATAGATACAACTGTAAAAATGGATCTTATTACTATGGAATTTTATAATCCTTTTGTAAAATTACCAGAAGATAAGGAAGAAGTTTGGATTGTATTACAAAGTTCAGATGAAACTACACGAGGAGTACCTCGTATTGGATTGCCTAGTGATATTTGTATGTTTACATTAACCACTTTCCATAAATTTAAGTCAAAGACTTGGGATAAATGGCAATTTAAAGATTGTCGTAAAAGAGTATCAGCTAATTACTATCCGTGTGATGTAGTTATCTGGGGCAGATTAAAAAAGAAATAATGGAAGAAAAACCTAAAGCATTACGCTTTAATAAAAACAAATTACGGTATGATTTAATACCGACCTCCGCTTTAAAAGGATTAGCAGAAGTTTTAACTTATGGTGATGCTAAATATAGTGCAGAAGGAGGAGTAAGAAATTGGGAAAAAGGATTATCCTGGGAATCTGTTGCAGCAAGTCTATTTAGACATTTTGAAGCATTCAGAGGAGGAGAAGATTTTGACAAAGAAAGTGGTTTATTACATATAGATCATGTACTTACAAATGCCGCATTCATCAAAGAATATTATAAAACTCATCCTGAGTTGGATAATAGGCCTAAAGCATGGGAAAAATACAATAAAAAGGTTGCCCTTGATTTAGATGATTGCATTTTTGATTGGAGTCCTGCATTTGCAGAAAGATATGGCATCAAAGAGAGCATAATGTGGTGGGATTTTAGTTATGCTACATCAGCACAACTTAAAGAATTAGAGAGTGATAAAGATTTTTGGGTTAACTTGCCGGTAAAGCATTTTCCTAAATTTGTTCCTCATTGTTATATCACAGCTCGTTCCATTCCAATCGAATGGATTAAAGAATCTTTAGAGAAAAATAATTTACCTTGTAGACCTATTTATGTGGTTCCATGGGGAGAATCAAAGAAAGAATCTTTAAAGAAATCTGGTGCAAACATCTTAATTGATGATAAACTAGACAATATGATTGAGGCTGAAAGTATTGGAATTACTGGTTATTTAATGGATACCCCTGCTAATAAGCAATTTGACGTAGGAGCAAGAAGACTATTTAATTTAGATGGATTTTAATGTTTTTATATGGTAATTGTAGACCCGAGCAAATAATTAATTCCTCAAAAGGTACTGATGGGAGAATAGAATATATTTTAGTAGAAAGAGGAGGAGTACTTTGTTTATTTAGAATAAATTATAGAAGTTATAATAATATGGATTATTCTGTATGTGATTTACAAAAGTATACAATATCTACTTTAGATATAATAGAAACTATGAGAAAAGCTCCTGTTAAAGAAGTGCCTATGGACTTAATAGAAAAAATAAGATAAGAATAAGAATTAAGATTAAAAATAAAGAATGTCAGTATTAAATCAAGAAATAACTGAAGGGTCATCTGGTTACCGAAAGGAAATAGATGAAGCCGGAATATCACTGTTATTGGATACAGTGCAGATTTATATCTATCAGTTTCCCGTAAAGAGTTCTATGAGGGAAAGTTGTAGTAATGCAATTGATTCAATCACGGAAAGAAACATTGCTAAAATACTCCTTGCTCACCCAGAAAGAATGGGTGAATTCTATGTAGAAAGAGAAGGAGATATTTATAGGGATAGTAGATTTGATAAAGATTACTATGATGCAAAGTATCTTTCAAATGATGATAATGTCTACATGACTTATGTAGAAACTGGTGGTTCAGAACTTAGAGATAAAGTCATTATTAAAGATAATGGCGTAGGTCTTGGAGGAAAAAGACTAGAAGGATATTTTAAAATATCATACAGTACTAAAAGATTAAGTACTAAAACATTAGGAACCTTTGGGTTAGGTTGTAAATCACCTCTTGCTACGGGAGTTGATTATTACACTTTAAAAACCGCACATAACGGTAAAGAATTCCACTTTCTTATCTACAAAGATAAGATTGATAATTGTTATTCTAAATGGAACTTAGATGGAACCTTAAATGATTCTATCACATTTAGTAATGGATATGTGGTTTATTACAAGAAAACTGAGGCAAAGAATTTTGTTGAAATTTCTTGGGATGTTAAAAAACATCAAAAACGAGACTATATTGATGCTGTAAAGTCTCAACTACTATACTTTAAGAATCCACTTAAATTTGTAGTAAAACATACCGATTGGGTAGAAGATATTAATTTTCAAGCTACAATCTTACAAGAAACAGAAGACTATATTCTTGCAGAGCAACATTACTATTCACGTCCCCATCTTATCATTGGTGGTGTATGTTATGGTTTTATTGATTTCCAGGAATTAGAATTAGATCAAAAATATGGTTCTTTAGGTTTGAAAGTAAACATGGAGGACATCACTGTTACTCCGTCTAGAGAATCTTGTGTGTGGGATACTAAGACAAAAGAAGGTATTCTCATGAAATATGATAATCTTGCTAAAACCTCTGAAAAACTGATAAATGATACTTTATCTAAGTTAGGTTTTATAGATTGGGCACAAAATTGTGCAGCTATCAATACCATGAATAATGGAGCTTCTAAGGAACTTAAGATTCTCTCGAATCTTGCCAGTCTTACTGGTTTTAGTTCTTTATCTCTTAAATATAAGGACACTAAGATTAAATATAGTCAGACTTTATCAGCTATGATAAATTCTTCTTATATTGAAACTAAGTCTCTTAAAAAAGTTAGAGAATATAGCTCAGTTAAAAGAGACTATGTAAATAAATTGAAATATGAAGACGTTAATACCTCTAATATATTACAATTAGCTAAGGTTTATGTACAAACAGGTCATTCTGAAGTACTTAAATCTGCATATATCTGTAAAGATGATAAGATCAATTTGATTATAAAAGCATCTAAAGGAAGTGGAGATGAGTACAAAAAAATCGTTAAAGATTTCATGGAAAAGACCATTACTTATGAAGAAGCTGTAGATCAAGTTCCATTAATGAAACTACTAAGTATAGTTGAGGATAAAGATAAATTAAAAGAAAGAATTAAAAGCTATACAAATGGTTTATATTTCTTATCTGTTATTTTAGATCAGAATCTTCCTTTATATGAAAACATAGTAGTCCCTGCTGGTTTTAAAGCAGACGCTGATCCCGATGATGAAGAAGTTGTTTCTGAAGACATAGTGGACTTAACAGTCCCTGCTGAAAAAATAGACTATAATAAACTTAGAAAACTCAACGGAAAAATTCTAATACAGTATCCCAGAATTGAAGGGGATACCCAATTAATTTCATCAAAAACTGAAATGAAACTCTCAGATTTACAAGATTGCACAGATACTATAGTCTATGGGACTAAAGAAGATTTACCTCTACTACATTTCTTATATGTTATTAGTAGGGAAGATAAAAGATTTACTGATGACGCTTCTACGCCATTTAAAGGAAACCCTAGAGTATGTATAATCTCTAAACAGATTGAAAAACATTTTAGATCCTATACACATGTGGAGAAATATTTATTTGGAGCCGAAGGTAAAACTTTGTGTCCTGAATTAAAGAAAATCTTTACTGCAAGAATGATATCTCATAAGATTAATGGTAGAAATAAATATTTTACTAAATTAGAGGAACATAGTGTTACTTTAAAAACTACTTATGAGGAAATTACTAAGTATATTAATGACTTCAACAAAGTATATGGGTGGGATAAGACATTCGGTGTTTTACCTGCTGCCTGGAAGACTTTCCTTGATAATAGCATTAGTGTACAAACTTCTATCTTGAATGAAGGATTAGAAGAAGCCACTAAATTATGTATTGAAAAGTTTGGAGATGATGACTACATTCATGTGGAAGTTTTCGAAAAAACTATTCTAGATAAATTAGAATGGGTTCTTGACTTTGACTCCGTATTTGGAGTGTTGTTCTCGGAGATTAGTTGTTTAAATGACTATTCTTCAAAAATTACTCCAGCATTAGCTATGGAGATTAAAGAAATTATTGAAATTAAAAGGGATAGACTTGAAAAGGATTACCCTGATTTATGTTGTTAAATTTAAAAACAAAGAATGAAATTATTGATTAACAAATTGGGAGATAGACTCTCAGGAATTATTGGTGAAACAAAGTACAATGTACTTTTCACAGATGAATTATATGCTGCTCTTAAAGTACAGGAAACTGCATTTGAAGCTGCTGAAACCATGGAAGAAGCTCAAGCTGTTTTAGCTGCTACATTACCATTGGTACAGACAACTGTGTCTGAAATTGTAACAACTGCTTGTAAAGAGTTGGTTTTTAACAGTAAAACAAATCGTTATTACCTAAAAAGTAGAGGAGTAGTCTCTTCTATTCCAGTACCTAAGATCTTGGTTGACTGGATCATCGAGAGTATTGAAAAGAAAATTGACTACATGCCAGTAGTTTATGCTTGGACAAGATTCTTAAGAAATCCTTATTTTACTAAGGATAAAGCAGAGAGATTTGCTTCTTATCTAACTACTACTGTAGTAGACCATAAAGAAAAAGAACGTCTTATGACTGAAGATGGCTTGTCCTCTGAAGTTGCTACAGAACGTTCTACTTTCCGTGATGTGTCTCTTACTAAAACTGGTTTAATTTCTACCTATAAATATGGTAGAGTTATCTTTACTAAGTTTAATAAAGAAACTGGTGAAAGAGTTGATCGTTATACTAAGGTGTACGATGAAGAATCTGGTAAAGTTTCTATTACATTACCTGATTATGCTGAAGATTATGCACTTGAGCCACCTATCATGGGACAAGGATGTGATCCAGTTTCCATCAATGGTGGTGAGAAAGCACATCGTATCGTAGTTGGAGCGATCCATACTTTAGATTGGAATGAAGTAAATACTAATAATGATAGCATGTCTGCTGGTCTTTGGATTGGTGGTCTTTCTTACATTAAAGCATATGATGCACCAGATCGTCTTTTGATGAACTGTTTCGTTGATCCTGCTAATATTGCTTCTTTCTATAGAGGTGGTAATTTCGATGCTTTAAAAGTTAGAGAGTACTTTGTACACTCTGCAGTATTTGCACCAAACAAGAATCTTTACAGAGAATCTGAATACGATGCTCATACAACTAAAGAATGGGAAAAACTTCGTAGTGAAGCAATTTCTCTTTCTGAAGCAAAGATCAAGAAACAACAAGATAAACAAGCTGAGCTTTTAGCTCTCTAAACAATAAAAGGCCGGATAATACCGGCCTTTTTATATATATTTTATATGAAGAATTTATTGGAACAGGCTGTTTTAAGTTTAGAACAGCAAAAAGTAAAAGAAATTTTCGTTGAAGACGAAGAATTTTATGTAGAAACATGTGATTGTCAGGATCTAGATGAAATGATCAAAGGTATCTTAATTGATATGGGAGATCTAGAAATTGAAGAAATTGATGTGTTTGATTACATTAATGAAAATGAAGATATCTCTGAATTCGTAGAAGATTTACTTACTTCACTTGGAATAGAAGAAGATGAGATTGAAAATTATCTATGTGAAACTACTATTGAAAATTCATTTTTAGATATAGAACCAGTTGATGGTTTCTTCCTTGTTACTCCTAATTTTAAAGAAGTAATGGCATTTTATACAACTTACCTAGAAGTATAAAAATGTTCGAAGACATAGAATTAATCCCAGTACTAGAAAGTGTTGAAAGAATTAAAATGGAAGATCCTGAATATTTTGCTTTGGAAGCAATAAGTAATAGTAAACTAGCTCTTATTAATCCAGATCAAGGTGGAAGTCCTCAAAAATTCTTTAGAGAACAAAAAAGTTCTGAATCAAATGCACTTGAACTTGGATCAGCAATTCATGCTCTGCTCTTAGAGAAAGATAAAAATTATCTCTCAGAGTTTGAAAAACCAGGTGGCAAGGTGTCCTTACTTATCAAGACAGCATACACATTAAGCACAAGAGAGTCAAATCCCTTAACTTATGATGATGCCCTAACTGTAGCATGCAAAACGCATGATTATTACAGTACATGTCTTACAGAGGCTAGGTTAAAGGCACTTAAAGAAAAAGGCGCTGCCTATCTTGATTTTCTTAAAGAGGATAGTAAACCAGGAATGGTTGTACTTACAGCAGATCAAAGAGATAAATGTTTAAAATGTGTAGGGTCCGTAAAAGCAAATCCTCATGCTTTCGCTCTACTATATCCAGAAACTTCAGAGAACGTCATCTCTTTTGATGAAGATGTAATTCTTATGGATATTATTGCTAGATTCACTAATGGTCTTGAAAAAGAAGAAATTGTGATGCCCATTAAAGGTAAGATTGATAATTGGAGTATTGATTTAGACACCAATACTATTATTATGAATGACTTAAAATCAACCGGAAGTCCCATTCAATCTTTTCCAGGCAGATGGCAAGAAGATAAATATAAAGAGGGTGAACAAATTTTTATTGAAGGTAGTTATCAAAAATATCACTATAATAGGCAATTAGCCTTTTATATGGCTATGTTAGTAGCATACTGTAATAAAGTTTATGGAGAAAGAGAATGGAATTTACAAATTAATATTGTAGCTGTGGAGACTATTTATCCATTTCGTTGTCAAGTTTTTAGAATTGGACAACATTCCTTACAAAAAGGAATGAAGGAATACAATGACCTAGTGAAACGGGTTGCATATCATACAAAAAATACATTTTATAAAATTCCTGAATTAGAGGGAATCGATTCAGTTATGATACCATGAAAATAAAAGATAAAGTTGCTTATAATTTAAAGCTAAAAGAATTTCAAGAATTCTGGGCCTTAGATTTTGGCATAAAAAACACAGAAAGAATTACTCTCATAATACTACTTTGTAATATTACTCAAGATCTTCGTAAAGGAGATTCTTCTGTAAAAGTAATAGATGTGATAGAGAAACTTATAAAAGATGATGATGTGGGCCAAGGATTAGAAGAATTTTTAATAAAAGTTTCCTTTTATTGTGAATCACTTCTTTCAGGTCAACAAGAACCATTCTCTGATTTAGGATTAAAAGAAATTAAAGATAAAGTACTAAAAATTAGAGAAGTTACAAACAATTTTTTACCATTTTAAATAAAATGCAAACAATCAAAATAATACATGCAGAAGGTACTTTTTTAGACGAGACCTTCAATGATCAAGCAAACTTTGAATTAGCGGTAGATGCCACTAAGGCTTGGAATAAAGCTGGACAACCACAAATAGACGATTCTATCGATGGATTTGCAGCACTTTTGCTGAAAGAAAAAACACAATTAGAAAACGGACTAGGTGCGTTTGTTATCATCCAAAAATATAAGGTAACTGAACCTACTAAACCAGTTAAGTCTGAAAACATAGTAGGAGTTGGAACTCGTAAATGGAAAACTGTATATCAATTTGTTGATGTGAAAACAGAACTACCCATCATCCCATCTTTTATAATTGCTGATAAGAAAGCAGAAGTTATTAAACAAGCTAAGGAATTAGCTGTTACTTTAAACACAGATATCCTCATCAATGTCAGTAAAACAATGACGGCAGGAACTGCTTCAGCAGCAGTAGTAAAAATTCAGACACCTCAAATAATTCCAGGAAGATACATTTTCTTTGGAGTAGAAGAAGTGGTAGTACCAGAAGCATAATATGATAATTCAGTCTACTAAAGACAAATTTAACGCTAAAGATAAGTATGATGGTAACCTTTTAGAATTAAGAGATTTAACCACCAAAAAATTAGAATATCGCGAAACTAAAGATGATTTACAGTTAAAGAAAACAGATTTCATGAATATGATACCTGCTGTATTTAATCTGAAAGATATTGGCGATCATCTGGATAAGTATAAAGATAGTATGAGTGAAACACCTAACTGGGTCACTTACATGTTCTTATACCCAGATTACGAAGTTACCTGGACTTTTGCAGGGAAAACTTTTTATCATGCTCCTTTATATGTAGGTAAAGGGACAATTGATCGAGTAATCAGTCATGAAAAACTGTCTAAAAATGCCTCAAAAGCTGAGATAAGATTAAATTCTTATATAGTAGGTTGGAGGGCTCAAGGGATAGAACCTAAAGTTGTTATTTTATTCAAAGATTTTGATGAAACTAGAGCTAAATGGGGAGAAGCTGATTCTATTAAAGTTATAAATTTACTACAACATTACATCACTGGGGATCCTATTTTAAGATTAGCTCCTAAGTTTTTAAATGTACGTGATGAATTAAGTAATGAGGGCTATATAATAAAAGCCAACAATACTTTTGGGAGGACAAGACCATGATTTTACAATTAGAAAATCTAATTAAGGGTAAAGCAACTACTATTAAAGGAAAAGAATACTTCTCTACCGAAAAATATGTAAACCCCTTTATTGAAAAAATGTCTGATTTTACAGACAATTTCATTATAAATGCTATATTACCATCTCAATTAACTACTGAGCAAGCTGTTAAAGACATTACCTATAATAAGGTGTGGATTCAAGCATTGTTACCAGAAGAAAATTCAGTGGAAGATCATCAAGAAGTTATAGGATTTATCTATGCTTTAGACGTGAGAAAACCTTTATATAAAATATATAGAGGGTACTTAAACAGTGCTTGTATGAACTTAAGTGTATTTGATCCGAAATGGATCACGGTACAGGAGTTACTTCCAGAAACTGTCATGAAGTACAATATAAAAGAATTACTAGAAATGGAAAGTAACTTTGACAACGAAATCAAAACGTTGAAGGAAACATTTTTAGATCGAGGAGAAGTGCTTAATTATTTAGGAAAGTGGGTAGACAATTGTTTACGTAAAGAACATGTTAATAGCATACATTCTGTAAAATTATCCCCGGATATAGCAATCCAGGCATATAAGAGTGTTTTTATTAATGAAGATTCTAAATATTATGTTCCTCTAACAAAAGAAGTGTCTATGTTTAATGTGTACAATGCTTTCACACAAATTATAACAGACGACAAAAAAGAAATTATTAACCCAGCAGAGAGAACTCTGTTAATTAATTCAATTTTATGATGTTTAATCAAATTCTCGTATTTTTAGATAACAACTTAGATCCTGCTAAAGGTGGAAAAGTTCAGATCTCAATCAACGAGAATGTAGAAAAATTAAAAGCATTTATATTTGACAAGGAGATTAACTCCTACTCTTATATTTTATGTTTCACAAAAGAAAATATAGATACTAAAGATACCTTTAAAGCTGCTATTTTAAGTGGTTTTTCAGGCTTGGAATATAAATTAGACATAGATATTACCTCTAGCTTATATGATGACATTAAACAGGCTTATTTGGCTGCTGATGCCTCTTATATGAGAAAACTGCAGGAAGCTATCGAAGCTATTGTTGTTCCAGAAATACCAAAACCAGTAGAACCAGGAGTAGATGTTGAATAAGCTGTCAGAAGAAATATTTAAGACTACTTACCAGTATAAAGAAGAATCAATTGAAGGCATGTGGCTTCGGGTAGCTGAAAAGTTATCCGAGGCTGAGGCCGATTCAGGTAAGTATAAAAAAGATTTTTACTCAGCCTTAGAAAATTTTAAATTCGTCCCAGGAGGTAGAATACTTTCTAATGCTGGTACCGATTATCAATCAACAAGTTATATTAATTGTTTTGTCTCTGGATTTAGAGGAGAAGACCAAGATTCTATGGAAGGCATCATGGCCGAACTTAGGAGACAGGCTCTTATTTTAAAATCCGAGGGAGGTTATGGATTCTGTTGCTCAGTAATGAGACCAAGAGGAGCTATGATTAAAGGAATTGGAAGTTCTACTCCAGGTAGTGTAGCTCAATTAGATATGTGGGATACACAATCTAGAGTTATAACTTCAGGAAGTGGATTAGAAAATACAGAAGGTAAGAAAAAGAATAGAAAAGGAGCTCAAATGGTTACAGCTTATGTGTGGCATCCTGATATTCTAGAATTTATAACAGCGAAACAAACTGAAGGTAGATTGACTAAATTCAATATGTCAGTGCTATTAACAGATAAGTTTATGGAAGCTGTACTTGCCGATGAAGATTGGCAATTAATATTTCCTGATATTGAGGCAGATAAACCTCTTTATAAAAAATCTTGGGATGGTGATATTGAAGGATGGCAAAAACTAGGTGGAAAAATTATAGTTTATAAGACTATACCAGCTAGAGAATTGTATAATTTAATAATGACCTCTACTTATAATAGAGCAGAACCAGGTTGTTTGTTTATTGATACCGTAAATGGTATGAATAATCTAAAAGTTATCGAAACTATAAATGCTACTAATCCTTGTGGAGAACAGCCACTTCCAATTGGAGGAGCTTGTTTATTAGGTAGTATTAATGCTACTCAATTTATCAGTGATGATAGGAAAGATTGGAACTATGATGCCTTAGAAGTACATATCCCTTCAATTGTCCGATTGTTAGATAATGTAATAGATGTGACATTTATGCCACTTCCAGAACAATATACAGAAATTCAGAATAAGAGAAGAATTGGAATCGGTGTAACTGGTTTAGGTTCTGCTTTAATGATATTAAAAGTTGAGTATGGATCTGAAGAAAGTAAACTCTTAGTTAAGAAGTACTTTGAATTTGTAACTAATCAAATTTATCAAGCCTCTGCTTTATTGGCTAAAGAAAAAGGACCATTTCCTTTATGGAATTATGAGAATTTCTTAGAATCTGATTTTTGGACTCAAGCTCTAACTTCTGAAACTATGGATCTTATTAAGCTTTATGGCTTAAGAAATAGCCATTTAACTTCAGTACAACCAACAGGAAATACTGGTATTTTAGCTAATAATATATCTGGGGGATTTGAACCTGTCTTTATGACAGAATATATAAGAACTCATGGTGTAGACGTGTTACCAAGAGATTTAGGTACTCATGATAAATGGCTTGGTACTAAAATGGAAGGTGATACACAATTTAAATCTACTATTTTAGACGGAATAACTTATAAATGGTCTCAAACTGGAGGATACGTAAAAGAATCCTTAGTTGAAGATTATGCTGTACATTATCTTAAAAGTATTGGTGAGTGGGATCCAAAAGCTGAGTGGGCCAAAACTACTGAACAGTTAAATGTAGATGCTCATTTAAGTATCATGACCATAGTTTCAAGTTATGTAGACGCAGCTTTAAGTAAGACTATTAATTTACCAAATGACTATCCTTATGAAGACTTTAAGAGTCTTTATATTAAGGCTTGGAAAACTGGGACGATTAAAGGTTTAACTACTTATCGAGCAGGTACTATGTCTGCAGTGTTAAAAAAGGTTGAAAAAAGTGATCCTCAAACAATAACAACTAAACGTCCTAAAACACTTCCTTGTGATATACATCACTTGAAAGCCTCTGGAGATGATTGGTTAGTAATTGTAGGATTATTTAAAGATAAACCATATGAAATCTTTGCTTTTAAAGAAATGGAAATTTCTTTAGGTAAAGCTGTAAAAAAGGGTAATTTAGTAAAAGTAGGTAAAAATTATAACTTAGAGACTGAATCAGTCACTATAAAAAATATTGCAAATTATTTTGGAAGTGATGAAGAGCAGGCTTTAACAAGAATGATCTCTGTTTTAGGTTTAAGACAAGGAATTGATTTAAACTTTATCATAGATCAACTTGGACAAGTTCCAACTTCTGTGACTGCTTTCTGTAAAGCTATTACAAGAACTCTTGCAAAATATGCAATAGAGGCTATTTTAGAGGAAAAATGTCCTGAATGTGGTAAAAAAATGATTCGTATTGAAGGATGTGTAAAATGTTCTGATGTGGATTGTGGTTATAACAAATGTGGTTAATGAACAAAATAAATGCAGAAATAATATGTGATTCTATGTCCCCAAAGGGAGATAGGATCACTACTTATGTTTTAACATATCCGAGATTTATACATTCGGAACTAATGACTCATAGAGTTTTTAGTAGAAATAGTGCTTCTTCTAGAGCTATTCCATTTTATAAAATGGTGGCATCTGTAATAGAAGATCCTTTTATTCCAATTGCGTGGCAAAAAGATCATTCTGGAATGCAAGGTACAGAATATTTACCAGGAAAAGAAAATCCAAATAGTCCTTATTGGGGTTGGATAAATGCAAAAGAATCAGCATTGAAAGCAGCAATACAGTTTAGTGAAAGTAATATAACAAAACAACTTTGTAACCGTCTTTTAGAGCCATTTTTATGGCATAAAGTACTGGTAACAGCTACTGAATTTAGCGGATTCTTTGAATTAAGATGTCCAAAATATGCAGTAAATACTGAACCTGATGTTTTTTATAAATCAAGAAAAGAATTAGAAAAAGTACATACACTTCCTTATGAATTAAATGAATGGGAATGGTGGAACTTAAGTCATTCTGGAGCAGAAATACATATACAAGCTTTAGCTGAAGCAATGTATGATGCAATGATAGAAAGCACTCCTAAGTCCTTAAAACTTGGAGAATGGCATATGCCATTTGGTGATAGAATTAATTTAAAAGATTTTATTAGAGAAAATATACCATCTGGTACTACTATTTGGCATGGTTCATTAGAAAATGAATTAAAACTTAAAGTAGCTACAGCACGTTGTGCAAGAACATCTTACAATAATTTTGATGGAAAGATAGATTATCATAAAGATATTCAATTGCATGATAACTTACTGGAAAATAAGCATATGAGTCCTTTTGAACATTGTGCTCAAGTTCCCACAATTAGTAATTATAATTTAGGAGTAGGAAGTGGATTTACACATTCAGACTCAAAAGGTCATCTATGGTCTGGAAATTTTAAAGGTTGGATTCAATATAGACAATTAATACAAAAACCGTTATGAAAATTATAAACAAATCAGATAATGCATTGCCTAGATATGAAACTAGATGGGCAGCGGGAATGGACGTTAGTGCCAATATTACAGAACCTATTATTTTAGGTATGCTTGAGAGAGCTGCTATTCCTACAGGTCTATTTGTAGAGGTTCCTAAGGGATCTGAGATACAAGTGAGACCAAAGTCTGGAATAGCTTTTAAACATGGTGTAACGGTCTTAAATAGCCCAGGAACCATAGATGCTGATTACAGAGGAGAAATCAAAGTAATTCTTGTAAATCTCTCTAAAGATCCATTTACAATTAATCCTGGAGATAGAATTGCTCAACTTGTTTGGGCTGAAGTCTTGTCAATAGAATGGGAAAAATCAGTAGAACTATCTGAAACAGAAAGAGGCGAGGGTGGCTTTGGCCATACTGGTACCGATGGGAGAAAAGCTAATGGCTAAACCTAAAGGACTTTTTATGTTTGGTGATGTGTATGGAAGTAAAGGAACTGCAAGTAGAGTAGGTTCTAGAAATCATGGAGTTATTACTACTGTAAAATGTGAGACTATTGGTAGTGAAACCAGATTATCTTACAATGAAGTGGAAGACTGTTATGAAATAAAAGTTACAGTATTTAAACCATCTTGTCAAGCAAATGGTTTTCATCAAAGTGCAGATATTAAGACTTTTACTTATAAAACCAATGAAGAGTGAAATATATAACACCACATTTTGAAATTATAGATTTATTATCTAGAGAGACTGATAACATAATAGTTGCAATAACTAGTGATGCATTAGTTTGTAGAGAAATAAGTTCTTATATAGAAGTTAAAACAATCTCAGATGATATTAGGGCAGATGAAATCTCTATCATCACTCCTGAAACTATGATAGAAAATTCTTTAGCAGAATTAATATATCATGATGGATGTGCAGCAGCAGAAGTTAATTACTTCAGTTTGATTGCAGCAGGGGTTTCCCCTAAAATAGCCTTCAAAATTTTACCACTAGGGATAAGAACAGATTTTTATGTAAGTGGTTCTAAATATGAATGGAAAAAAATGTTTCGTCTTACAAGTGTAGACGGAGTAACCCCAGAAACAAGAGTAATTCTGGATGGTATAAATAAAGCACTTAATAAAAAATATGGGGATTCAATCCCGTTAATTTAAAAAATAAGATCATGAAAAAAGATTCAGATTCGCATGAAACAATTGTAAAAGAATTTATTATCACAGACAGTAATGCAGTGCAACATAATGCAGTAATAGTTGGAGTATTGGAGGTTGTCAAATACCAAGAGCCTAATCAAAAAACCAAATGGGATGTGATTAAAGGCAAATCAGTCCAAACTATTACCCGTTGGAATGAAGATAGAATAGTTAAAGAACTTTCTATCGGATTGTCTATTACTAACCCTACTGATAAGTATGATGTTGTGAAAGGTACTATGATTGCAGAGGGTAGGGCTTTAAAACCTAATAAACAAATGATGCAAATCTCTACCGAGTCTAGAGGAGCATTAGGTCGTGAGATGGTAAATGCTATTTTAGTTCAGCAAATTGATTTCATCCAAAAAAATGTAAACTTGTTTATGCAAGTAAAAAAAATAGAAGTCACAAATGACTTACCATTTTAATTAATGTTTTTTAGCGAATTGGGAAACCGATTCGCTATTTTTTTAAATTTAGATATGACACAACCCGCAATAGTAGTTAATGCAATGAGTGGTAGTATTACCTCAACAGATACTCTAACTGCAAGTAGTTCAGGGAATATTACCTCAACAGGTACTCTAACTGCAAGTAGTTCAGGAAATATATTTTCTGGAGTAAGTTTTAGTAACATAACAGTACAACATACAGGAAGGAGTGGATGGCCAGAAAGACATAAAAGAAGAGTGTGGTGGTATTTTAGACTAATTAAAGTTTATGGCCATTTTAGAACTCCATTTAATGATGACGCTGCTTTTAAAGCAGGAGTTGCCGCTAAATACTGGTCCGAACATGAGTTAGAGGTACTTAGAAGAGTACAAACTGATTTAGCTGAACTTTATAATAATCGATTTATAGAATATAAAAAGATGAGAGCCAAAGAACAGGGATTCGAAATGCCTGAGATTGAAAATACTAATAAATACATAATGAGACCATCATGAACCAAATAATAACTAGTCTTTTAGACAATGATTTGTACAAATGCACAATGTTGAATGCTGTACTAAAAACTTATCCTACAGAACAGGTTGAGTATACATTCCATAATAGAGATAAAAGAGAATTTTCCCCAGAAGTATGTGCAGAAATTCGAGAACAAGTTAAACTTATGTCAAATATTAGTTTAACTCAAATAGAAGAACTTTTTTTAAGAAAAGATTTAGGTTCTCTATTTGACGAAGATTTTTTTGAATTTATTAAAAATTATAGATTTAATCCGGAAGATGTAATTATTACAGGATCAGGTTCTAATTTATCTATAAAAATTAAAGGAAATTGGAAAAATATTATCCTTTGGGAAGTTCCACTTATGGCTATAATTTCACAAGTATATTTTGAAATTGAAAATCCTAATACAAGTTTAAGTGATTTTAAAACTCGTACTGCCGAAAAAGGAAGGATTATGTCTGAAAAAGACTATCATATTATTGAGTTTGGGACTCGTAGAAGATTTTCTAAATTAGCACAATCCTTAGCTATCAGTATTCTAAAAATGAATAATGGTTTAAGAGGAACCAGTAATATGTATTTTGGAATGATCCATAATCTTCCTATTAAAGGAACTACTGCTCATGAATGGATAATGTTTCATGGTGCTAAATTTGGATATATCTTAGCTAATGAAAAAGCTATGAAAACTTGGAAAACTGTGTATGATAAAAAGTTAAATATAGTCTTAACAGACACTTATACTTCTACACATTTCTTTAGTAATTTAGATCCTAAAGATGCTAGAGAATTAGATGGTTTTAGACAAGATAGTGGTGATCCATTAATTTATACTGATTTAGTTTTGAAATATTTACTTGACAATAAAATTGCAAAAGCTAAAGGAGTGATGTATAGTGATTCTCTAAATTTAGAGAAAATTAATGCAATTGACTCTTATAGACCTAATGCCACCTTGGATAAAACTTATGGTGTGGGTACTTATATAACCAATGATATTACTGGAATAAAACCTTTAAATATAGTAATTAAATTAAGTAAAGTTGGTGATAAGCATACAGTTAAAATCTCAGATGATCTGGGAAAAAATACTGGTGATTCGGAAGAAATAATAACCTGTAAAAAAGAATTAAAATTATGATAACAGATACAACGTATCAATTAGAAATTCAAACTGATTATGAATTGATGTGTGATAACATAAGAAAAGAATTGATGGATTACTTATCTAATAGTGGATTAAAATCTCTAGTATTAGGAATTTCAGGAGGTATTGATTCTGCTTTATGCGCAGTTTTAGCTAAACCTATTTGTGATGAATTAAATATACCTTTAATTGGAGTAAGTATTCCGATTCAGAGTAATCACAAAGATGAGATTAATCGTGCCTTAGGTATAGGTAAACATTTTTGTACTCAATTTCATGAGATGGATCTGGGATTTCCTTTTCAGCAATTATCTCACACTATGGATACTTTTATTATAGATCCTTTAAAAAAAGAATCAGAATTTGAGAAAAAGATACGTATGGGTAACATTAAAGCTCGTATGAGAATGATTTATCTTTACAATCTAGCTCAGTATAATAAAGGCATGGTTCTCTCCACAGATAACTTTACTGAGTATCTATTAGGTTTCTGGACTTTACATGGTGACGTTGGTGACTATGGAATGTTTCAAAATCTCTGGAAAACAGAAGTATATGGTTTATCTAAGTATTTAGTAAATCAATTGGAATTAGAAGATAAACAAGCTGAAGCTTATGCTTTAGGAGCTTGTATAGATGCTACTCCTACAGATGGTCTAGGCATTACAAATAGTGATTTAGATCAACTAGGTGCTTCTAGTTATGCTGAAGTAGATCAATGTCTTTTAAAGATGGTTAGATTTCCTACAACTGTAAAAGAAGAAGTATATTTGAAAATTAAAAAACGACATGATGCTTCTGATTTCAAACGAAATAATCCTTATAATATACCAAGAAATCTTATAATTTATGGAAGAGCATAAAATTGGGGATACATTTGATTATAAAGGTATTACTCTTATGGTTGTGCCTGACCCATTAGAAGGATGTGCTGGATGTTATTTTGAATATAAAGGGGAATGTTCTAATACATGTTGTTTACCCTCAGAGAGAAGTGATGAAACTGGAATTATGTATAAAGAAATAATTCCTATGGTAATAAAACCCTTGCCGATAAATACTTTAAGAGATATTTATGAAGAATTAAAAACTGCTATAATGTCCGGATATTATTCTGATAGAATGAAAGCATTATCTTTATTAGACAAATTTATAGAAGATCACAAAAATGGATAAAACATTGTATAATGTTGATAGCAAAGGAAAGACACGATATGTGTCTTTTCAAGTTATTGATAAATTTCCTGGATATGAAATTAAAAGATCCTCTGGTTTAGTTGGAGGAACAGATGTCTCTCAACCTACTTTAGAAATAAAGATAGGAAAAGCAGGTAGATGTATTAAAACTCAAATGGAATTAGAATTTAATAGTCTTATAAATAAAGCCTATGACAAAGGATATAAAGATGAGATTACTGACCTTATTGAACACAAAACAGATAGAAACGGAAATAAAAAACCTATGTTAGCTCTAGATTCTAGAGGTAAAATAGATTCATTAGTCTCTGAAGATGAGGCTAGAAAAATTATTATAACTAGAATACTACGTATAATTAATGGAAAGATAGGTTATCTTTCACGTAAACTTGACGGAGTAAGGATGGTTAAAAAACTTATGGGTACTGTAAGCAGAGGAGGTAAGGACTATGATCCTGCTTGTACTGAAATAGTTAAAGATGGTTGTTTTAAGACTTTCTTTGACAAGTATCCAGATTATCAACTAGATGGTGAAATATATTGTCACGGGAAATTCTTAGATGAAATTTCTGGACATGCCCGCAAAAGAGAATATATTCCGGAGAGACATGATGCTTTACAGTATTGGATTTTTGATATTGTAGCAGATGACTTAACTTTTGAGCAGAGACTTAAAATTCTTAAAGAAATCCAACCTACTACTGATAAAGTAGTTATAGTTGAACACATTAAGATTGAATCTGAAGATATAGATACTATTATGAAACTCCACGACCAATGGATTTCAGAAGGTTATGAAGGAGGTATTTGGAGAGACGCTTCTGCTACATATAAAATAGGTGGGCGTGATAAACGTATGATTAAGGTAAAACTCATGCAAGATGCAGAGTTTAAAATTACCGGTTGTTCTAAAGGACTTCGTCCTGAGGATATGGTGTTCACTTTAGTTACTGATAAAGGAATAGCATTTGAAGCTAAACCCACAGGTAATGTGGCTAAAAGAGTTGAATATCTTGAAAATATTAAAGATTATATAGGAAAAATGGCTACTATTAAATTCTTCCATCTCTCACCAAAAGGAGTGCCTAATCTACCTATATTCAAGTGTATACGTGAAACTGACGAATAATTTACCTGATGATCAATTACTTCTTCCATCCGGGATTCTGATAACTCTGAATCCTCAACAGATAGAAGCAATAGAAACAATAAAAGCATGGCTTCAAACTAAGGAGCAAATGTTTGTTCTTGAAGGTTTTGCTGGTACCGGTAAGAGCTGTAGTATTAAAAAACTACTAGACTCTTTAAAATTAGATGCTGTAGTTTCAGCACCTACTCATAAAGCATTAAAAGTGATCTCTAAATTTACGGGGGAACAAGGAAGGACTTTACAGTCTCTCCTTGGCCTTTCTCCTAATTTAAACGTAGAGAACTTTGATATAAATAATTTACAATTTGACCCAACAGGTCGAGATGAAATTAGTCTATATGAGATTCTCATCATTGATGAGGCCTCTATGATTAATGATGATCTCTTTGATTATTTGAAGATTATAGCTAAAAGAACTAGAGTTAAGATAATCTTCATTGGAGATTCTGCTCAAATTCCCCCTATAAAAGAAAAGATAAGTAAAGTTTTTACTGAAAAACTCTCCAGATTCTCCTTAACAAAAATTGAGAGACAAAATGATGGAAATCCTTTACTTATATTAAATGATATGCTAAGAGATTCTACAAAAAGTCTTGATGAAGTAGAGATTAAAACTATATTAAATACATTAGGAGAAGGGTTAGAAGTGTTTAATCTAGAAGAGTTTAAACAACAACTTGCCTTAAAATTCTGCTCGAAAGAGTATATTGAGAATCCTTTGTATGCTAAATTACTTACATGGACCAATGCATCAGTAAGGCAATGGAACACTATCATACGTCAGATGAGATTTCCAGAGGAAACTCTTCCCTTAGTAATAGGAGATGTATTAATGAGTTACTCTAATATTGGAAGAGATGCTACTGGTGCTATTATAAAAAATTCAGAAGATTATCTAGTAAAAAAGGTTGAGTGGGCTATGAGTCCATTTAATGTTCCAGGATATATTACTGGATTACAAGAAGTGGGTGGAATAACTGTGCATGAGATTTTTATAGTAGAACCTACATTAAAAGGAGAGTGGGCTTACTTAAGAACTCATGATGAATTACTACAAAAAGCACTTCATTTTGCACCAAAAAGTAAAAATAGAAGAAAATGCTTCTCAGAAGAATACTTTCCTTTTAAAGAAAATCATTCTCTTATGCAAGACTGCACTAGTGGTAGTAAAAAGACTAAAGACATCGATTACGGTTATGCTGTAAGTTGTCATAAAGCACAAGGTAGTACTTATATTAATACTTTTATAAGTGAACCTAATATCAATAAAAATATTAACATTGCTGAGAAAAACAAGATTAAGTATGTTGCTTATTCTAGAGCTTCTCATAAAGCACATATTTACAAATAATGGCTAAAAGTTTAGAAAAATATCCAATAATAGCTCCTGGAATTTATCCAGGATTTTGGTCTGCTTATTTTGTTCAAATTAAATTTGGAAATGGTAAGCTTTCTGATGATATTGAAGTGGATGAAGGTGTACGAGGAATTAATTGTGCATGCTCGATAAAAGTCGATGAAGATGGGCAGTTATTTATTAATTAATAAAAAATGCAAGATAGACTAATAAACTACTCAGAAGAAAACAATCTCAATGATAGAGATCCAGCGTTTGATTTTAGTACTCCTACTACAATGGAAGAAGTTCAAAACAGCTCTGAAAATTACAAAAAAATGCTTGAGACTATGGAAAAATTCCAGACATTATCTAGGAAACAGAAACGACAGATAATCAAGCCTAGTTTTTCTAATCAAATCAAAAGATCCTTTAGAAAACCTATTGAAAAATAATTATACCCCATGTGAGACGAAAGTCTTGCGTGGGGTATTTTTTTTTCGTATTTTTGTCTGAACAAAAACTAAGAACATGGACCTACTTAATCAATCCTCTAAAGAAAAAATCAATAATTATCGTAATGGTGTGAAACCCACAAGCATAGATTCTACTATACCAGAACCCTCTCCTTATTTAAAAGAATATATGGACTTTATGGCAGGATTACCTGGAATAGCTGGTGGATCGACTGAAATAGATGGACCTACTGAAGAAACTCCTTATCCTGTAAAGAAAAAAGTCCCTTTTAATACCAATAATCCAACTGTCCAACAGAGTATACAATCAATAAAGCAGTTACCTACTTCTGAGTATAATAAAGACTATTTATATAAATTAGGATTAAGAGAATCCTCTTTAATACCTACTGCTACACAAGGATCTTACAGAGGACTATATCAATTTAATGATGATAGTTTAAAAACTGTGGGTATTCTTGCTCAAGATTATGATACAGATTTAAATGCACAACATAATGCTGCTTTGAATTATAAAACTATTAATCTTAAAAAGTTGACCCCTTACTTGAAGTATATAGGCACTAGTTTCAAAGGAATACCAATTACAGAGAATGGAATGGCTGCTGCAGCTCATTTACTTGGCACAGGTACAGTAAAAGATTGGTTTGATGGTACTAAACATTCAGATCGAGCTAAAAAAGGTTTTGTAGATGCTTTAGGTACCTCAATCACTGAATATTTTAAAATGTTTTCCTCATAAAATTAAAAGCCCCTTAGAAAGAAATTTCTAAGGGGCTATTTTTTTACTTTGTTGCAAGCAGCGGTGTAAACGGCCTCAAAAGACCAGTATTTGTGAAGAGATATTTAGAGAAATCTTGATCACCTGTTAATACAGGTCCCATCCCATAAATTAAATCTCCCATATAGTTAAACGACATAAATGGTGACTTTTTCATATCTAATACAGTGGTAACGTTATTTAAAACATTTAAATCTGAACTAGATCTGATAATGGCTCTATACATAGTATAAGCATAAGTGTCATCTTTTTTTAGTTGATCCCAATCAATAAGACCTGTTGTAATTGCCATAGCTATAACTACTCCTAAATCAAAAAGCATTAATTTCATATTAGACATTCTCTCAGGATGTTCTTTCGTCATTTCCCATAATTTACCAATATCCCATTTAGCTTCTTGAAAATCTTGAGCCATACCTTTTAATGAATATAATATACCCTCTTGAAAAGAGCCTTGCATTTTCATCATAGGCATACCAGTATCTTCAGTAGTCTGATTTCCATCTTTATCTATAAATTGCTTTACCCCATCTAAGACAAGTGGTCCATAATCCCCAATAGCATATGTATCAGGATGAAGAGCCCATTGATCTTTTTTAGCAGTAATCCAGGTCTTAAACTGAAAGAATAAAACCCCTAAAATAGTATTATTTGCAAGTGTTTTACTTTCATGGTCATAGTAACCATGAATACTATCAGAGAACATTTTCATACTCTCTCTTTGCGCTCCAGTATAAGCATAAGGTAGTGCTTGTCCTTTTGTTAAGGCATACCCTTCTTTATTAAAATCAGCTAAAACAGCCATATATAAAGAGAATTGATTATTATAGTCTGGGTGTGAAGTGTTTCCTTTAGCATACTCAGAGAATCTTTTATCAAGTGTCCAATCATATACCATTTGGTTTCCAACCATCTTATGAGCTTCAAAACAACCATCTTTATGCATTTGAGCAATAAAAAGAGTCATACGATTAAAATAGTCAGGAGCATACGCCATCCAGTATAAATACTTGGATTTGAAGTTTAAAAGACCACTATTATTCTTTGACATGACCTCTGAGAGGATATTAATATCCATATTATTGATACCATAAATCATGTTTAAATTCTCCAAAACAGTCAATTTAGTCATAGATTCAGAGGAATCTTTGCAAAAATGATTCAAAGCCCAAAAATAATCTTCTTTTCCGAACATGTTTGGGTACTTACCAGCAGTAATTCTAGACACATTACCCCATAAACCCTGTAAAGTATTAACAAAACCACTTAATGGGTTAATACCTAAGTTCATTTTACTAGTAATATCCTTAATTATACTAATCCCTTTGTATACTCCTCTTAATTCAGGTGGTATAGATTTTTCATTGAAAACAGCTGCTTGTGAGTACTTATCCATAAATTCTAAGGCATTAGGAACTGGAATGTTTACTCCAAATCCATTATAAGCGATAGTAGTACGTACAGCATTAGCAATAGGTAACATGTCATCATATTCTTCTTTTCTAATAGCGGAAAATACAAAATTGTCTAAAACTCTCTCTAAATTAGTTTCAAATGCATTAGGACTCTGCTGCTCGATCAATTTCATACGAGCATCAGGATGTGCATGAAAATTAAACTCATTAAACATAGTAAACATATCCTCACTTCTGTTTTTTACAGCTTGTTCATCTTTCTCATCAAATAAGTGATTAGTATTTAAGAAACTATTCCAATTTTCTGTAGTAGCATCTCTTAATCCTTTAAGACTCATATTAGAAGCTTTTGAAGAACTAGATGCTCTTAATAAAGGCAATTTAAACCATTCCTTACTTGAAATCATGTCTTGAGCTGTTTCAGAATCAAGAGATTGAGTGTTAAATCTTCTAAAATTAATTTCTTTTAAGAAATACTTTAAAAATTCTCTTTCCTCATTATTTAGTGGAGTATTTTTATCATATGGATTCTTTAAAATAAGTTCTTTATTAGGAGAATTTCCCTCAAACAAAGAATCATAAGCCCTAATGTTGTCTCCAACAGTAGCTCTACGTAAATTAGTTTTTCCTTTAGAAGTTAGATACTTATCAAAGATCTCAACGTTAGTTGCTTTGAATTCAGTTTGTCTTCTACGTATTTTATGCATAGATAACTTAATTACATCCACAAATACACGTAAATTACGAGAGCCAATACTTCCAGGATTAGAAAGCATAGTACCATTTGCACTATATTTAGGAATATCTTTTTCTGAGGTAGAAATTCTTAAGTCAGCTTCTGCTACAATAGCCTCACTGATCATACCATAGAGTTTTTCCTCAAATAACATAAAACTATTTACTTTATGTTGACCATATTTGTTCAATAACATATGTAAATCTTTTTGTATAATTTTAAGACTCTCCATACGGCCAGTGTTCTGGTAATCATTTAAAGTGGTTAAGTATTTATTCACTAAATCTTTTTCTGATTGTGAAGTAGAAGGTTCAGTTATAATTTCAACAAATTGATTATGAAGAGCTAATAATTTATCAGTAGTATTTACTTCTAAAGTTGTATTTTTACCTTCTAATCTAGAGATTAAATATCCAAAATTAGTTTTAAGCACATCATTGTTATTTACTACAAATTCAGAATTAATTGGATTATAAGCCATAACTCTACCTACAGTAAAATCTTTTAATTTTTCTGCATTTTCATTAATATAGAAATAAGTCTTTAATAATTCTATGTTGCCATTTGTAGCTGGTAATAAATCAGGTAATTCAAGTCCTTTACCATCAGAAATAAAGTTTCCTACTATAGTAGAACCAATTGGAAGTTTAACCTTTTTATTTAAAGCATTTACTGTATAAGATACAAATTCTACGGACTTATTAGATTCATTTACAAACATTAAAAGTCCTAAACTATCTAGATCTGCATCATCTGCAACTAAAGTCCATCCTCCTTTAGTATATTTTTCAAAAGCTCTTACCATATGAATATTACCTATCTCACTTCTTCTTTTGAAGTCTATAAGTTGTTTTTTCCCAGCAATAGAGGCAATCATCCAATCTTTAAAACGGAGTAACTCAGAAGAGGTTGCCTCAGCTTCTGATTTTAAGTAATTCTCAATGTTTTTATCTAAACTCTCAGCAGTATTATCAATAAACTTACGTTTAATATTATCCCAGAAAGTGAATACTCCAGGTTTATTTATATCAGTTGTAACTCTACTACTATCTTTAAAAGCTTGAACATTAGCGTAGGATGATTTTAATTTTAAATTGTATCCCCAAGCCTTTTTTAGATTTTCAGTGATAATAGCATGACTATTAGATGTAGATTCAAAGAAAGCAGCAGTTGTTAAAGGAATAACACTATTATTGATATTATATTTAATATCTTCAGAGGGACTTGCATCAAAAGGAAGATGTTCGGCTAATCTTGGAATAGTTTCATCATCAAAATTAATATCAAGCATGGTAATAGGTAAAACCTGTATTCCACGTACATCAAATCCTTTATTTTTCAACATATTAGAATAAATGCCTAATTGATATTTAAATTCAATCTGTTTAGCTGAATGCCAATCAGAAGGATCTTTATATGAGGCTTTAAAGTCATAAATATGAACTTTACCCATACTATCTATTGCTAATAAGTCAATAATTCCTACTAATTTGGTAGCATCATCAAATATTTTATATTCTGGGAGAAGAACTACATCATCTCCATGTTCTGACTTTAAAAAGTTAGTTAATTCTTTTAAATACTGTAAATAATTTTCTTTTCCTTCTGTAGAAAGATTTGTAATACCTGCGGGGAAATTACCAATGGAAAAAGACTTATCTGAGTTTTCTAATCTGTTTGCAAAGTATGTCTCTGCCATTCTATGTAAGTTTGTTCCAAATGTTCCCAATAATTTTCTTTGTGCCTGTTCTTTAATAATTAAAGGCATAATAAGAGCTTTAGTTAGCTTATCATAAGTTTCAGACTCTGCTCCTTTTAATTGCTCAACTCCTGTGGTAAATTTAGAGATAATATTAGCATAGTCTGCCTTTAAAGTTTCCGGACCTACCCCCCTACGAAGTGCGCTTCGTATTTGAATCAATCTATTATCAATATAATTTTTTTCATCATAATAAGTCACAGGTAATCCCCCGGCTTTTGCAAGACGCTTTATTCTTTTAGTAACACCTTCATAGGCTGATTTAATTACTCTCTCACCATTCTCGTTAAACTCTACAGTAGTTATCTCAGGAGTCTTTGAAGCAATGGTTTGTAATTTAGCCACAGTTTGTTCTAATTTTGTCTTTTCTTTCCCTTCTAATACAGTAGATAATTCCACATCTCCGCCAATATGACCTCTAGAAAGAGTGTCATAATTGGTTTTAAGATATGAATTTAATTGTTCTTCAGTATCAAATTCTATATTATTACCTTTTACTGTTAAGGTGAATTTACATTTACTCATTTATATTATTTTAAGTATTACAAGTTTTTCTAAGGTAACTTTCTGATTCATCTTCATTTGATAAAAGATTTGTCTTTAAATTGGTCACTTTTCTCTCAAGAGTTGATGTATCATAATTTAAAACGTGTTTAAATTTACCTTCCATCAAATTGTCCCCAAAGGTACTAATTAATTCGTCTAAAGGCATCATAGCAAGCTTTTCATTTGGAATATCCAAGATAGATTTATTGTCAAAAATAGAAGCAAAAGTATTTTTCATATAATTCCAGATATTTGTAAATATACTTTCATTTTGATCATACCAAGACTTATTATATTGATTATGAGTAACTGTTCTATATTTTTCTCCAAAAATAGAAACAAATACTTCTTCATCTAAGTCTTCCGGGGCCCTATTAGGATAATTTTTAGCTATAGCATCATAGTATGGATGAGACTTAACAGAATTAATAACCGTTTGATATAAATTATAGTCATTGGCTTTAATACTCTCTAATATAATATGTGCCATCTCATGTAGAGGTTCTGCAGAAGAAGCTTTATCTAAATTTATATAAACTTTACCCTCATTTATAAATCCTCTAACTTTAGTAGCATCAGTTCCTAAAATATCACCAAAACTTTGAGCAATCTCATTAGTTCTAAGCATTATAATAGGCACATTATAAGTAGATTGTAGTTTATCTACAATTTCCATAATCTTACTTTCCGAATCTCTACTCTTATAGAAATTATCAGTATCTAAAGAAGCTTTAAGTGGTTTTTTTAAAGTACTTGCTTTTCTTTCTTTAGTTTCCTGATCTAGATTTTTAATCTTCTCTTCATACTGAGTATTACCAATTAAAAGATTAGTTTGTCTACTTTTAGCGTCTTCTCTAGAAGTTGAGGTAGTATCACGTTTTTTATGTAAGTATACATCTGAGATCTGAGGATATTCAACTCCTTCTCTATGTCTATATATCTTTTTTCTAACCGAAATAGAATCCCCTGAAGGACTTTTTCCTAAACGTTCCACCCATAATCCTGTAGGAGTTTTAGCAGTAATCATAGAGTCCATTTTAACATCATCTCCTTGGTACTTCCATGTTTCAGTAACTATATCACCAATTCTTACACTATCATGTATGTTGGGTTCATAATTAAGTAAACCGTGTACTTCTAAGTAATTCATATAGAGTTTCTTCATATATTGTTTACCTCTTAAAATATACAACTTAGGTTCAGTATAAGTCCAGGTTAATCCTTTAGCTTCTGGTGTATTTTTCTTCCATTCTTCAAAATCAGTCTTATCTTTAAATTGTTCTATTACATATTTATCAGACACTGCATAACCCATCTTTCCGTTTTTAAGTAAACCATATAAAGCTGTGTTAAAAGTTCTATTTGATCTCTCATATTTAGGAGTTTCAGCTTGAGTAATAAAAATAGGTTCACTAATAGTATCAAAAGTTTTTCTTAACTTATCTAAGTATTCTTTTAGAGTTTTATTTCCATAAATTCCTAAATCAGCATTATCAGTTAATCTATGACCTATTGCTTTAATATTCTGAAATTCAATTGGATATTCTTTATATACACCAGTTTTACCATTTTTATCTTTAGTTTGTGTAACACATATAGGTCTTCCAGTGTTTTCATCAAAGCCAGTTACTACAAACCATTTATAAATTTTAGTTTTTTTGTCTCTACCTTCTTCATCTATATCAAATACATAGGCTTTAACAATACTACCTCTTTGTACTTGAGATACTGATAATTTAAGGTCATTATCTTCTCCAGCTGCTACTTCATCTACATCTTCTATTTCTGTGATATGATAAATGTCTTGTAAACTAGATGGTTCTGCATTTCTAAGAGCTTCTCCTAAGTTATTTTTAATAGCATCATCTGAGAGTAATGTACCAGTATCATCTCTACGTAATCCTTCTATACTTTTTCTGATTTCATTAAATTCATCAAATAATTTAGAAGAATTTGTATTATTTATAGCTAATCCATAGATTTCATATCCTTTACCATCTAAAATATTCACAGAAGATACTTTCTCAGAAGTAGAATTGTAATAGTAAACTAAATCAGAGGTTTTAGTAACTACTGGATACCAGTGTGACACTTCTCTATCTTCTTTAGTTTTTGTATCTGTGTAATACCATTTAACCTTTATAAGATCTCCGGCTTTAAGTTTTTTAACTTCAGCGCGACGTCTCTCTACTTTAATAGCAGAATCTTCTTTTGAATAAATATCAAAATAATCATTAATCTTATCTTGAAATTCCCCATCTTTTTTATTTTGTGATACAAAATTTACTTTACGATATTTTCTAAATTGACTATTACCATCATCAATAAGATCTTGGCTAATAGTCCCTTTATCAATATTTTCTACTTGTGATAAAAAGTCTGGATGATTTTCTTTTAAATAGATTACCTCATTGATAGCAGAGGGTTTTACAATAAGTACAGCACCTTTAGAAGTAACTACTTCAACTGAGTTTCCAAATTTACGTAGTATTTTAGCGCGATATCCTCCCGCTTTCTTATCTCCTTTTTCTTTTATAAACACTTTAACTACATCTCCAACTTCAGCTCCATCATAGATTTCTCTAGCAGATTCTTGGTTATAAAATTTAAATCCATAAGATTCATAGTTAGAAGCCACTGAAATTTGAAAGCTTTTTCCAGTTTTAGAAGTAATATCTATAGTTCTAATTATAGAACTATCGGCAGGATCATCACCATATGCTGAATTTACATTAGCAACCATCCAATCTGCATATTCTTTAGCTTTTTCTTTATTATAAGGAGTATCTATTAAATCTCCATCATATTTACGTAAACTTTCTACAAACTTAGCTGGTAGAGAATATGTTTTACCACTACCATCTTTAATAGGTAGATTAATCATTACTTCATTATTAGCATTAATATAAGTACTAATAACAGGACGATATGAAGACTTTTCCTCACCTTTTTTAGTAGGCCTAGCTTCCCATTCTTTTGTTTTGGGATTTAGGAAGATATCTTTACTTACTAATACCAAGTCATTTTCTGCTAATCTTAAGATTTGAATATCTCTATTAAAATCATCAATAACAATAGGTGCTCCATAAGAAACATCATATTTCTGGTATTTAAATTCAGAATTTTCTTGAATATCAGAGGTATTAGCATTAAATCTAGCTAAGATTTGTTTAGCTTTATCTGCTTGGTAATTCTCAGAAGTTGGATCTATCTCTGCAACCATTTTTTGAAGAGAAGCATTAGTATCTCCTGTGAATGGAGGTTCTAATTCAGGATGTCTATATTGCCAAACAGGATCATCCCAATGATTCTTATATCTAGAATGGTCATAATCCTCATATGGATTGGAAGAATCAAAATAGCCAGGAGTAGAAGTAGAAACTATTGTTTCTAATGGAATTATATTTGAAACCATACTTTTAAAAGCATCTTCTAGTGTTTTACTTTGATAAGCCCCTTGTAATTGGAAATCACTAAAGTAATAAGCAATAATTTCGTTTGCTTTTGCTTCATTTGTTTTTAACTTGTCAATACTACTTTTAATACTCTTAAATTCATCAGATAATCCTCCTTTTTTTGAATTCCATTCCTCAACTAATTCCTTGGCAAGTTCTGGTTGATTAACCATTAATGCATCTAATTTACTATGAGTTAATTCATGAGCAAGACGTTCTAGTAAGACTTTGCTATCCTTTCCTAAAAAATAATCCTCAAGAGTATCAATTTTATCATTAGGTTTAGCATGCACATAGATACTTCCAGTTTGTGAAATAAATACTCCATGTCCTTTTTTGGAACCATCTGTGATTTGTGCAGAAACTAAAGATATTTTATCAGTCTTTTCATTTAACATACTTAAAACTACTTGACGTAATTTAAAATGATTAGATCCATCAGGTAAAACTAAATCTCCTAATTTTTCTGTTAACTTGCTTACACTAATATTCGGAATATTATTAGAAGCTATTAAATTAGTTACAGTTGGATTTTCTTCATAATCATACGGCTGAATGTTAGAATATTTTAAAATATTCTCTAATAAATTAATTTGTGTATGAGAATCTAAAGATCCTAATATATCTGTGAGGTTTTTTCCGTCATAATCAGCAAGATTACCTTCTGCAGGTATATTATATTTTATTCCACCTAAAGTGAACGTTAGTGTACATGCCATGTTAACATTCTATTTTTACATTGTTTATTATTATTCCTCTATTTGAGATTTCTCTTAAAGTAGCATTAAAGTCATTTGCATTTCCTCTTTGTACTCCAATTTGTGATCCCGCACTAGAAGCTATTGCTAAATCACTACTAAAGTGATCATATTTTTGATAAGTACTAGCACTATTGTTCCACTCATAATATTGCTTTGTAGACTCTCCTGTAGAAGCATTATACAAGACTGCATAAGCATATTTTCCTACATTTCTATCCAAGTTTTTTGAGAAGATCTTAGTAGCCAATCCTTTAATTATAATATCGTCTATATCATAATCATACTCTTTAGATTCGGATAAAGATTGTAATTCTTTTTCATTCCAATCAAAATCTCCAGCCCATTTAATAAAATCACCCATCATAGTATGTTCAATACCAGAGGTAGAAGATTCAAACAATTTTGTTAAAGAGTCTCTATTAATTTTATCCCTGTGAATAAAAGTATTATATAAGAATAATAAATTCTGTATATTAACTCCATTATACTCAATTTTAGCTAAGTCTGAAAATCCAATTAAGTAACTATTAAACTTATGAGTATTAGCTTCATTTACATTTAATATATTCATAGGAAGCTTATAGAACTTATTGTTTTTACCAGTTAAAGGATCTCTTTTCTTATCAATATCGAATGAATGTATAAAAGCATTGTTTTTTAGAAGAGGATGTTCTTTATACTCACCATTAACTAAGAATTTTCCATCTTTTAACACAGACATCATCTCATGAACCATGTCTATAAAATCTAGTCTTCCCTCAGCACTACTAACATCAATTTTACGTGGATATCTCTCCCTATTTTCTTCAGTAACTTTAACAATCTTATTATCAACAATAGTGTGATAAGTATTTGAATCATGTGCAAAAATTCTCTTAGAGTCGTCTAAAGAACGAATCCACTTTAATATAATAGAATCATTTGCAAAATCCATAATTTTAAAATAGTCCTTATCAGCAATTGTTTTATACTCCATCTGTTCCTCAGTTAAATCTGAAGCTATAATATGTTTATCATAAACATCTTTAATTAATTTATCAACTAATTTTGCTTTAACTGAGAGCATGCTTTTCATATTTTCCATTAAAGAGGAAACTCCTAGCATTGCATTAAAATGGGGAGTATCAGAGACAATAGCTAAAATATTAAAGGAGGATTTAATCTTATTATACCACAATTTACTAGTTTCTCTATAAATAGTAGCGTCTTCTTGTGTTAAACCTATCCCTAAAAATTTTTTAAAATCGAATCTTTTCATAACTTCTTCTAAAAATTTAGGGTCTACTCTATGAGTAGGCATTTCTTCCATCATCTCAGACATCATTTTCTCTGGAGTTTCTAAAGACATTTTACCTTTGCTTTTTTCAATTATATAATCAGTAACTCTCTGAAAAAAAGCATATTGAGAGTAACTATCAGTTTTAATACCTTGATTTATAGAAAGCATTCTACCTAAGATAAGAACTTCTTTTGAATCTTCCATAATATTAGCAAATTCAGATATGTCTCCTTCTGGAGCTTTATCTAAATATTCTATCATTTTTTGTATAAATCTAGATACCTCAATTTTTACAGGAATTTTATTACTTCTAATTTCACCATCTTCCCAACCCATATCCATATCCTCGTCTTCTGTATATTTATTAACTACAGGTTCATATGACTCTTTTATAAAATTACCTTCTTGCAAAGTTTTGTAAAATTCACTAATATCTTCTCTAGAAATATTAAAATCTAAAGATTTAGTTACTATTGTATCTCCAACTTTACTTGTAATATCTATAGGAGACATTAAAGCACCTATAGAATGCATTTTTACGACTGGGCCTTTCTTTTTATCAGTATTAGAGAGAATCTTAATTACTTCGGGATCTTTAAATATATTACCATAAGGAAGTGCTCCTAAAAAAGTACTATTTTTTAAACTATCTCTTAGAATATTAGAAAAAATATTGGCCCTATCAAAATCTAAATATTTATATACGTTAGGGCCATTTTCAAACTCTTTAATAGAACTTTTAATACTATTAAAATCAGTTTGTTTATCAAAAATATTTTTACGAGAATTCTCAATAACCCATTTAACTGCATCACTCTTCATCATTTGAGCAATTTCTTTAAAAGGAACTCCTAACATGGTTAAGTATGCATAAACTCCAGCAGTTTCAGGTCCTGCATTAATTTTAGCTAAGATTAATTCTTTAGCATTATCAGTAGCAGCACTTAATAACTGACTCAAAGTTAAACTAACATCTTCTTTCAACATAAATTGATCAGAAATTTCTTTCACGACCTTTTCAATCTCTTGCACGCCCGTTATATCGGGATTATTCTTTAATTTTTCTAAAACTGCAGCCATAAAAGGAGCAAAGTAGTGACTACTCTGCTCCTCAATTAATGCATTTTTTAAATCTTGATAATTCCTATATTCTACGCCTTTGTATGTATGTATACATCCTTTATCCATTACAATTTTCCTCAATATTATTTTTACCTACTTGATCAGCAATATATTCATCTGTAATTACAGTAGAAGCCTTCGCACTAAAGTTAAGGTTTGCTTGGCTCGCAATATAACGATTTTTTCCGTTAATTTTGAGATTTTTATCCATTAATATAGAAGCAAATTCTCCCTTTTTTACTTTATCATTTCCGTAGAAAGAAGCAGCACTCCAAATCTTTAATGCAACAGCTGCAATACCAATTACATTCTTACCAACCATGTTTGCATATTGAAAATCAGCCTTACTCATTGGATTATTATTACTTACAACTCTATTAGCTTCCGTGGCTTCATCTCTAAGTTCTTCCATTCCAATAGGAGACTCTGTATGATTTAAGTTTACAGGTTTAACTACAGCATCTCTAATACCCCAAGCCATTTTATTCTTAACAGCATCTTCCATAGCATTTAAAGGTATAGTTTGCATAAAGTATTCATTAACTTTTTCTTGTACTTCATAAGCTGTGTGATTTTCTCCTAAGAAATTATAATTATCAATATTACCTAATTTAACTAAAGTATCACTACGTAATTTGGACATATTTTCTTCAAATAGGCTATCTACTTCTTCGTTAGTAAGTGTAACTTCTGCAGGATCATCAATACTATCTTCTGTGTCTAAACTTCTCCATTTTTTATCAGGATAAGGCAGAGACATAGAAGCTATAAGAGATTCTTCTGAGCTATAATCAAATTCATTAGCCCAACCTACTACAATTCCATTTTTAAGAGTTAATCCAAGCCAGAATCCTTTATCAATATCATAATCCTCTCCTTTTAACCAGGAAGTAAAATGGTTAGTCATAACTGTATTACCTTCTGTATGAATAAAGTCTACAAGTTTTAAATCAGTAAATGATTGGAAACCTTGTCCGGGAATACGTGCTGCAATATAATTTAAAGTGGTTCTAAAACTAGAAAATCTTTTTTTAGCTAGAATAGCACACTCTTCTTTAAGAATAGCATCATTATTTTCGTTGACATTATAAATTCTACCAGTTTGTAAACTTTTGTCATAATTTTTAGTCTCTTGAAGAGTTTTTTGAAGACTTGGTAAATCATTAGTGACAATTACTTCTACTCTTTTTCCACCAATAAGTGCTGTACCTGTAAGACCTGATGGGGCTATATATCTGGGATCACCATTACCATCTACTACCCAATACTGTCCATTAATTTCTTTTATCTGTTTACCTTGAGTATATTCTGTAAATTCAGTTGGAACTTTATTAAAAATGTAGATATGATTTCCATTTGGATTCTGTACGTAAGCATAACAACTTTTATCATTGATAGCAGGTTTAGATTTATCATACATTCTTTGAAATAAGAAATCTTCAGTAACTTGATTAACTGAAGTTCCCTTAGGTAAGTCAAACATAGTTCTATAAATATTTGGGCCAATGGCTTCCCCAGAAGAACGTGTTAACACTTCTACTGGATACTCTTTTCCGTTAATTAAGACATTATGTTGAGTATCAATTCTATTAAAAATACTTTGAATATTAACTCGTAAAGCATTGTTTACTAATTTGGTATTCTTCATTAATTTCTCAATATTTTCTCCTGGAAATCTCTTAGTTAAAAAAGAACCTAACTCTGCAGTCATGGGTTTTTTACCTTCCAAAATTTCTTTATAGTCATAAACCATTGCAAAATCAGGTAATTCATAAATAGACATAGGAGATTCTTTCATTCCTTTACCTATAACTTTAAAAGTTAAAAGTGGTGGTTGTAAATCTCTTGGTTTACCATATAATTTTACAAATTTTACTTTTGAAGGTTTAGTTGTTTCTAATTTAGATAGAGCCTCATTTAAGTATGCAAATAATGCAGGAGCTTTCTCTTTTAACATAGCTTTTCCAGTTCCAATTCCATCTTCTGGAAGGATAATAGGTTTACCTAAAGCTTGTGCTTTCTTTAATTGCTCGTCTACATGTGATTTAAACCAAGGAAGATCAGCATCTGTTAAGAATGATTTACTTGTAGTACCTCTATCTCTCTTTGTATCAATTCCTATAGCATTAGGAAGTCCTCTAATAACAGCTTGGGTTGCCCCAGGAATATATTTAGTAACCATCCTATCGTTAGTATTATCGCCAAATAGATAAACATTATTAGTATCATTTTGTACTGTACCTCTTGTCCAAAATCCTTTAAAAGTTTGAACTGGAACAGATTCTCCTGTATCCTTTCTTTTAAGTGCAATTAACTTTTCTGGAGTATTTACTTGATACTCTTTCATAGTTTTACCATCACTTTCTCTTACCCAATCATTTAAAGAAATCTCTCCAATAGTAATTGGGGCTTCCACTATATTTTCAGCAGCATTTAATTTATCGTAATTTTTTCTTAAAAGTACATCTTTTTTACCATTAATATCTTCTGAATCATACACTTGAAGCATACCTCCAGAAGGTTTAATAGGAGAGGCAATGCCAGACTGTTTATCTTTAATAGCCTCTTTATTTAAAAAATTACTCATAAGAGATATAAAAGAACT
>Ga0302296_1000205_pt1 | contig 52204 bp, 38 predicted proteins | sample III_Fen_N3_1_FD_194546 | JGI IMG/M metagenome (GOLD analysis project Ga0302296, IMG submission 194546) | Peat permafrost microbial communities from Stordalen Mire near Abisko, Sweden - III_Fen_N3_1 | ecosystem: Environmental > Terrestrial > Soil > Wetlands > Permafrost | place: Sweden: Abisko... | reverse complement strand
GTAATGATGACGCATTGACGACCACATTAAATGACGTGTTTGGATCCAACGAGTTAATGTTCCATCAATATCTGCCCACTGCGGATATACCTGACCACGCATAAAATTAGCATGCGTCTCGAAAAATGATCCAGCTGCATCATATCCTGCAAAGGCACAGTTATTTCCTGTATTTTCTTGTATGTGTTGCATCATTTGAAGGGTATGTGCAAATTCGTGACTCAATGCTCCACCATCTTTACAAGCACTAGGGTGGCAAAACATTGCCCCAATGGTATTATCGAACGAGCTGGCTTGTGCAAATGCATTTAATCGGTCGTCGGTAGAGTTCCACGTACCCATAATAATGGTAATGATTTTATATTTCCCCAAATTTTTAGTTGGATCATTACTGCAGAATTTCAAATCGGTTATGTATTTCTTAAAGCTGTATTCAAGAGTATCGGCTATCGATTTAGGATTGAAGCGTAAATTTGCATCAGAATAGGTTGTTGGGTCTGTTCCTACTTTATCACCCCAGTAAAGCACGAAGTTAGTCGATTCATATTTCCTAGTATTCGAAATATTATTATAAAACTCACTTGCTGGATTTGAAAAATCAGTAGGTATATACAATGTTTTTTGCGAGAAACATTGAATACTAATAAAAAGCAATGTTGTGATGAGAAGTTTAATCTTATTCATAGCTTATAATTTTAAAATAATATTCAAATGTGAAATAATTCTATTCATCAATAGTAAACTATTGTTTCAAAACATAGGTAAAATTGCTCAAAGTGTCAAAAATACACTTTATTTTAATAATACAAAAAAAGTATTATCGTTTTAAACAATAATACTTTAAGTTAGTGTGTTATTTACCTTATGATTACTTCAATAATAAATATCCTTTACCCGATTCAAAGTTTAGAATGCTGTTTGTTGTTCCATTGGGAATCCAAAATCCATCGAAGTTTTTTATTTTAAAACTATTGGTATCATTGAAAATGGAAGAAATTGCTGTAGCAGTTTGATATGGGCAACCAATAATTTGCCAACCAGTTTTAAATGTTGAAGGAATTAATGATTGAGCGAGTGGTTTTCCAAATAATGCTAAACTGCCTGCTACATTCATATTTACGAAATAACCATTTCCCGAAGTTATTGTATTCAAAGAATTAAGTACAGTTTTTTGACCTAAACGCCAAAAAGCATCCATCGTTTTTATTTCCAAAACATCTAAACCATTAAACAATGTAGCAATAGTTGAATCGTTTGGTCTAACATTTATAGAAATAAGATTCCATCCTTGATTTAAGCTTATTGTTTGTTTCGAAAGTACTGTAATTTTATGATTCATTGTTGCTTTACATCCATTAACACTGGTATATGTTGCACTATAAATACCTTCATTTGCTACAGTAATCGACGTTAAACTTATTTGTCTTGATGTACTTGAATAAGCATTTGGTCCAGTCCATGACCAGCCAGTTGTAACATTAGGTTGAGGACCAAGATTTACTGTTTGACCAGCTAATACCGTTGAATCTTTTGCTGCTACCCAAGCTCCTCCATTTACTTGCATATAAGCTGTAATTGTTGGCAATGGATTTACTGTAATGGCAATTGTTGCTCGTGAACTTTCACATGAACCAATTGTTTGAGAAACATAGTAATTCGTTGTTCCTGTTGCGGTAGACGTCGGTGTTGGTGCTGAAGCTAATGCTGTTCCACTTGTTGCACCGCTGTACCATTTTAAAGTAGTACCAGTTGCTGATAATGCTGTTGTTGTTGCATTCTGACAATATGTTACTGGAGTAGTTATAGTGGGTGTAGAAGGTGCAGCGTTTATAGTTACTACGATTGCTGCCCGAGGACTTTCTATTGTATTTACTGTTTGACTTACATAATATGTTGTTGAACCAACTGTAGAAGTTAATGGTGTAGGTGCTGTTCCACTACTTGTTCCACCTGTTGCAACCGTATACCATTTTAAAGCAGTTCCCGTTGCTGATAATGCTGTTGCAGTAGTATTTTGACAATATGTTACCGGTGTTGTAACTGTTGGTGGAATACTGCTTGCAGAATATCCTACGACACATTGTCCACTTTTATTGGTATACGCATTTCCATTTTTAACTCCTTTACAGTCGTTTGTATTACAGCTAATTGTTGTGTGAGTTCCATAAACACCATACATTAATGCATTTATTCCCGATCTATCTGTTTGTGCTCCTGTAAGTCTATCAAATAATGTAGTGCTGTTATCGCCTTGAAACCCAGGATCCCAATAAATAAGGATAAGTCCATTTTTTCTTGCTGCTGTAGTAATATATCTAAAGTAATATTCTCTTGAGGCTAAATGTAATGTTGCATTTGCTCCTGTAAGTGATAAGCGTTTATTTACACCAAATTCACCAACAATTACAGGAATACCTTTATCGACAAACTGAGATTTCATGTTTTGAAATTGTGTATCTAAAAAAGCCTCTTCTCCCCATGTTGGATTATGTGAGGCATCGGTTGTTGAATGAAAACAAGAACCCCAATAGTAAAACATTTTTCCCCAAGAAGCATCAGTAGACATTAAGCAATATTGATATGGAGTGTAATAATGCACTTCGGCCATTAATCGGCCAGTTACATTATCTGTTGGCATGGTATTCATTAACGAAAATGTTTTCTCGGTATCGGTTCCTGGACCTTGAACTATTAAAATTCGCTGACTATTATTACCTCCTGTAGCACGAACAGCATTTATGAATGTTTGATGATATGATAGTAAAACTGTCATACCCGTAGCATCAGAGACATCAGGTTCGTTAGCACTTGCAAAAAGCAGATGTTCATCGTAGCTTTTAAAATAATTTACAATTTGAGTCCAATACGTTTTTTGCTTTGCATTTACTGCGGTTTGTGCAGATGTTGTACAATTGTTTTCGAGCCAGCCATTGTCCCAGTGAATATTGATAATAACATACATTTGACGACCGATACAATAATCGACCACTTGTTTTACACGAGTTAACCATGCAGCATCAATAACCGAATTTGTTGAATGATTATCCCAAGCAATAGGAATTCTGATTGTATTGAAACCAGCAGCCTTTACCGAATCGATTAATCGTTGGTTTACATTTGTTTCACTCCATGCATCGCCAGTGCTCCACACTGCCTCTAAGCTATTCCCGATGTTCCAACCAACAGTCATTGAACTTGCCACTTGGGTTGCTGTAGGAAATGTTTGCGAAAATGATTGGAAAGACAAGAATACAGTAATACTTACAAATAGTAAAACTCTAAGTATGGTTCGTTTCATAATTTTATATTTACGATAATTGAGACTATAAGCCCTTCGACAAGCTCAGGGTGACTTCAAAGTTTGCTTGTTCAACGTTAATTAACATTATTATTCTTTAGGAGTTCAATTTTATTGTTATTCAATAGCAGTATATCTAAAATTCTTAAAAACAACTTTCCCATTTCCAAATGAGCAAAGTCCTAAGCGTAAGCTCAAAAATCCTCCTAAAACATTATGATTTAATGATGAAACTTCAATTGAATTTTCGATCTTTTGCCAGTTTTTTCCATCTAAACTGTAAAACATATCGACTGTGTTATCCACTTTTTTGAGTCGTAGAAATACATGATTTTTGATTACCGATTTTTCAGTTGGAAACTGCCAGCCTCTAAGGTTTGCCAGAATATTTTCCTTATCGGCTAATATTCCCGAAAAATAATTATTGTTATAAAACAAAACTAATCCCCCAATTGCATCATTATCGATTGTCATTTCTACTTCTGCAATATACGAATGGTCGCTAGGAACACAAAGTAATGGCGAACAATTTCCTACCGAATTACCTTTTGCATTTATCACTAAACTTTCGTTTTTAAGCGAAAATCTAGTGCTGTCTAAATCTTCCCAAAAGCTCCATTGTGGTTTTAAAGTTTTTTCATTAAAACTATCGCTTAACGAATATGTTGATATTTGATTTCCCTTCGTTGAAATATCACTTTCAACAACTTTGTACCAACCATCGTTTGTCCATTCTACTTGCTGTAATAAGGTTTGACGACCCATATTGTAAAAGCCATTTTCGTATGCATGATATACAATCCACCATTTGCCACTGGCATCTTCGAACAAGGTTCCATGTCCTTTCGACCACCATTGCTCTGATGTTTCTTTCGTTCTGATTATTGGATTAAAGGGCGATTGTTCCCAAGGGCCAAATGGCGACTTTGATCGTGCTGAAATAACCATGTGACTGGTTGCTGGGCCTGCTGTTCCACCCTCGGCATGAGTAAGATAATAGTAATCATTATGTTTTACCATCTTTGGGCCTTCCATGCAAAAACATTCGATTGTCCATTCGCGAGGAATTTTCCAACCATCGTACATGTGTTTCATTTCACCTGTTACCGAAAGTCCATCGTCCGACAACGGAACATAGCCACCAGAGCTAAACATCAAATATCGTTTCCCATTTGAATCGGTAAAATGCCCGGGATCGATATTCCCAACTTTCAAATCGATAGGTTCACTCCAAGGGCCTTCAATACTATTTGCCCAAACAACATAATTTGTATTATTTACTGGAAAGTAGATGTAAAATTTATTCTTGTATTTAACTAAATCGGGAGCCCAAACGCAACCGATATTTTTATTCTATGCATGTGTTACAGGAGTCCAGTTACGTAAATCGTTCGATTTCCATATTAGTAAGCCCGGAAAATAGTTGAACGATGAATGAACAATATAATAAGTATCACCATCACGCAAAATACTTGGATCGGGATAATCGCCCCGAAAAATTGGGCAAATCGCATTCAATTTATTTGTTTCACTACCATTTTTCACTTGAGCAACAGATAGTACATGTAACTGAATAAACAGTAAGCTTAAAAGAATGTATTTCATCGTAGAAAGTATATTTTTAAATTAAGGTTAATCAATTATTTAATAGTCATAATTACCGTTTCTTTCGTATTTGCATTACTTAATGTAAAGAAATAAACACCCGATGATAGGTTGAATTGTAATACATTCTCAGGTGCATATTGCAATTCTTTCGTAAGCACACATTGTCCTACAGAATTGAATATCTCAACCTTTGAATATTCAAATATCGATTTAATCTTTACACTATTTGTTGTTGGATTTGGATAAATACTAATAACATCGCTATTTACATTGTTAAATCCCGTTTTTGATACTTTGCTAAAGTTTATCCAATTGATATTGAAACCACCACCAGTAATTGATAATTTTAGCTTTTTGTTTTTACCCGGTTTCAATTTAATATTTGAGAAACTAAGTGTTTTCCAATTTTGCCATCCACCAGTAACAGCAATGCTCGTTTTACATAATTCAGTACTATCGAGTTCTAGTTTTAATCCACCTCCCCAAGAAGAAGCTACTCTGAATTGAATATCGGCAATAGTATCGTTTACATCAACGGTATAGAGTAGCCATTCGCCAGCTGCAGCACAACCAATATCAGTATTATTGCCAGTATCACCTCCAATTTCAATATCAACATCATCGGTTCTATATTGTCCTAAAGCATTGCCTAAATCGGTGTCGAAATACGATACATTAAGACCTCCTGTATCATAGTTCTCAACTTCTACTTTTCCCGGAATTTGAGCTGCAGTGCCTGAATATGGTCCAGGAGTTTGAAGTGTTAAAACAGAATTTGAAATTGATGATAATGAATAAGCATTGTTGTTTTTAGCTTTTATTCGATACAAATATAATGTACTTCCAATAAGTCCAGTATTGGTGAAAATAGTGTCGTTAACGTTTGTTGTACCAATCGAATCATACTTCATAGTAGTGCTGTTATATCTTTCAATAACATAGCTTGTAGCATTTGAAACCACGTTCCATTTCAATTGAACTTTATTGTACGAAAGAGCTGTTATAGATTTTACAACTGGAGTTGCCATTCCGTTTTGAGTTTCAACAGTACCTATTGACCAACTGTATGGAGGAATGGAATCTGTTTCGTAATCAAACCAATCGAAGTCGGCTGGATTTGTGTTCGACGAACCATTTCCCGATGCATACATGCCTATATAAGTACCAGTAAATCCACCAATAACTTCGGTAGATAATGATTTTGTTGCAGTAGTTCCAATCAATAAAGCCGGTTTACCTTCTTGTTGAATCCAGAATGAATATTCTAAATCAGTTGCTCCTACTCGTAGTATTACATCAGCATTATCAATCGTTTTATATTGTATTCCTGTTATTTGATCTTTCAGATATTGTCGTAACATAATAACTCGTTCGCCATTAAACATTGTAACCAGAAAATCGAACTGATTTTTATCGTCTCCTCTAACAACCAAACCAGCTTCTTCCGTTTCTTTTGTTGGAGTAAAACTAAGCTTTGTCGATGCTACCATATTGAATGCTGTTTGTCTGCGACAGATAAAAGCTGGAGAATTCTTTTCCTTGAAATTTATAGCTGAACCTTGCAAACGTAAATAACCTTTTTTAGCAGTCAATGACCAGTCGCTATTATGAGGATTTCGAATAAAATTCCAAGGTAAACCAAGTGTCAAACTATCAAAATCATCTCTAATAGAATCTTTATCCCAAACTTGTTTTGGTAGGTTTGGACTGTTTAATTGTAAAGGCACAATCCCATCGGTTCCAACTTTTGGCCAACCGTTCGAATCCCATGTTACAGGAGCAAGAAATGTTTCACGCCCCAAATGATGATAATTGCCACCAACAGGTCGTATTCCTAAACAAACCAACCACCAGCTACTATCTTTCAATTGAAATAAATCGGCATGACCAATTGCTTGAAACTGATTTTTAGGAGCATCTTTATGCGATACTACCGGATTGTTTGGATTAACGGTAAACGGTCCCCATGGCGATTTACTTCTTTGTATAACTTCCATGTGTTGATATCCTGTTCCTCCTTCGGCCGACATTAAATAATAATAACCGTTAATTTTGTATAAATGCGGACCTTCGGGACTTGAACTTCCTGTACCTTGAGCAATCATTTTGGGAACACTATTAAATTTTCCAGTAGATACATTTAAAGAAGCTTGTGCAAAACCTCCATTATCTGGGAAAGTGTAATACACACTATCGTTTGCAAACAATAGTGAAGGATCGCATGCCCAATGATTTACCCAATTGGGTTCTGACCAAGGACCTGCTGGATTTTTTGCAGTAACATAGAATGAACCTTGCGTACCTTGACCTCCATAATTAGTACAGACAACATAAAATGTTCCATTATTATAACGAATTGTTGGAGCATATAAACCACCAACACTAGCATCGCATCCCATTAACGGTAATTGAGTTGGCGTGGTTAATACATATGAAATCATCTTCCAATGAATTAAATCGGTACTATGATATAGTGGCAATCCCGGAAAATACTCGAATGTAGAAGTTACAAGATAAAAATCGTCTCCAACTCGACAAATGCTTGGGTCGGGATTCATACCAGTAAGTATTGGATTTTGAAATGTTGTTTGAGCCTTTACACATAAAGAAAGGAAAACGAAAAGAGAAAGTACTATTTTTTTCATGATGATTAATTAGTATTTAATTCATTTGTTATTTTTAATATGATGATTGTTGAAGATGTCTTAAACCTACGAGGTTTTTAAAATCTCGTAGGTTTCCTAAATATCTACGTTACTTACTCCAACTATAAGGAACCGTAGGATCAACATCCATATCGAACCAATCGAAATCGGCAGGATAGGTATTTGCAACTCCATTTCCCGAAGCATACATTCCAATATATACTCCTGTAAATCCACCAATCGTTTCGGTTGCTAAATATTTTGTTTCTGCTGAATTAACTAAAATGGCTGGCTGTCCTTCTTTTTGAATCCAGAATTTGTATTCCTTTTCGGTTGCACTTATCCTTAGTATAACATCGCCTTCGGGAATTTCTTTGTATACAACACAAACAATATCGCCTTTCATTGTTTGACGGAGCATTACAACACGTTTGCCTTTATCCATGGTAATAAGAAAATCGTAATGATTCTTATCATCGGCTCTAACTACCAATCCAGCTTCTTCATTTGGTTTTTTAGGATTGAAACTGATTTTTGCTGATGCAACAACATTATAGGCAGTTTGTCTACGTCCTATAAATGCGGGCGAATCTTTTAATCGGAAATTTTTAGCTGAACCATTAAGGCGAAGATAACCTGGATTGGCTGTCAACGACCAATCTTCAGCATGAGGATTACGAATAAAATTCCAAGCTAAAGCTAATGGAGTGCTCGTAAAATTGTCGCGAACTGAATCTTTTTCCCAAACGTGTTGTGGTAATTTAGGTAATGGTAATTCTTCTTTCACAATACTGCTTGTTTCAACTTTTGGCAAGCCGTTTTCATCCCAAGTTATGGGAGTAAGAAATGTTTCACGACCCAAATGATGATACGTTGTTCCAGTAGTAGGGCGGATTCCCAAACAGACAAGCCACCAACCATCGGGTGTTTCAACTATATCGGCATGTCCAATTGCTTGAAAAGGATTCTCGGGATATTTCATATGCGAAACAAGTGGATTATTCGGGTTAGCCTTAAATGGCCCCCAAGGCGATTTACTGCGTTGAATAACCTCGCGATGATCGTAACCAGTTCCACCCTCTGCCGACATTAAATAGTAATAATCTTTAATTTTATAGAGATGCGGACCTTCAGGACTTGAACCACCTTTGCCTGATGCAATTATTTTGGGTTCGAAATTAAATTTCCCCTTATATAAATCGAGTGTTGTTTGTGCAAATACATTACCAGCATTAGGAATTGTATAATAAACGCTATCGTTATCGAATAACAAAGACGGGTCGCAAGCCCAATGTTTTACCCAATGTGGTTCCGACCATGGTCCTGTTGGACTCGATGATGTTACATAAAATGATCCTTGCGAACCTTCGCCACCATAATTAGTACAGACAACATAAAAAGTACCTTTATTGTACCGAATTGTTGGTGCATACAAACCACCCACACTCGATTCACAACCTATTAACGGTAATTGAGTTGGTGTTGTCAATACATATCCTATCATTTTCCAATGAACCAAGTCTTTACTGTGGTAAATAGGTAAACCAGGAAAATATTCGAATGTTGATGTTACCAAATAATAATCATCGCCAACTCTACAAATACTAGGGTCGGGATTCATTCCTGTAAGTATCGGATTTTTAAACGTTGTTTGTGCTTGAATTGCAAAAATGGAAAGCAAAAATAGAATAGTAAAAAACGTTTTTTTCATAGTGAAACATTTAAGCTTTTATAGAATTATTGACGATACAATAGTAGCTTAAATGTTTATTTTCCTTTTTGCATAAAAGGCATTTCTTTTTGCAAAACGTGTAAAATGACAGTAGAATGTGGGAAAAGAAGAATTTTATGTGTTTTTGCTGTTGGATGTAACGATTAATTAGAGGATTGGGTAGAGACGCAATCATCGATTAATGTTCATCGTTCATAAAACACATCGTCCAACCATCTAGCAGGATTATTTATTATATAATGTTCAATTCGTTGAAACGATTCCTCGTTTCTGATAATGTGATCGTGGTAACGCGATTGCCATTTGAATTCCATTGTATTAATTCCTGCATATTTAGTTACACCAATTTTAAATCCACGAACAATAGATGCTAAATTTTGGGATTGCGGACCAAATTTATTTCCATTGGTTGATGATATTGATGGAATTAATGACGGCGATGGTAGAGACGCAAAATATTGCGTCTCTACGGTTACATCAACATTAATTGCTACATCAACATTTTTATATTCCGATTTATCAATAATAATTATTCCATGAACATGATTGGGCTTTACAACAAATGCACCCAATTTTACAAATGGAAAATGAAATGGAATTTCGTTCCAACATTTTTGGGCAATTTTGCCAATTTCCGACAATTCCATTGTTTCATTAATAATTTCACCAAACTAACAGATCTTTTATGCTGTGCAAATGGTTACAAAATATTGGGCATTGGTGCTATAGTCCCAATGTCGCAAACGTGCAGATGGTATGCGGTATTTGTTTTTAAATTTATCGGACATTTTGAAATGAATTCATGTTTCATTTCAAAAATAGAAAAAAAGAATGTACATACAAATTAAAATGGGGATTTAATGTATTATAGGGGTAGAGACGCAATATTTTGCGTCTCTACAATGGTTGCATCAAAACAAAATTAGCATTTAATTACATTGAGGGAAGAAATCATCGTAAAACAATAGAGACGCAAATATTGCGTCTCTATGAATGTTGTTGCATTTATGTTGTTATTGCTTTTAGATTTATTAATCAAACCCACCCAGCATTATATCAAAATGCTATTTTTTAATAATCTTTAAAGTAGAAACTTCGTTACCATTAGTTGTAAGCTTAACAAAATAAATACCTGAAGCATAATCACTAAAATTAATAATCAAATTGCCATCAGATATAAATGATGGTTCATAATAGACTAATTCACCCATTGAGTTTAAAACAGTGTATGAACAATTTGTAGGTTCATTTTTAAAGGATACGTTCAAAGTATTTTCAATTGGATTATTATATAAAATGTTCTTATTGAGTTCAATCTCATCAACACCTGTAGTTGTAGTAGACTTCTTAATATCTGTTGCATACGAACCAGTTGTACTCATAAAAAATCCATCCCCAACGATATACGATAATAATTGACAACCATTATCAGCACTATACCAAAAATATGCATACATATCAAAAAACTCTACTGTATGAACTCTTACCATTAAGGCATCAAATGTTCCTGCAGGAGTTTTTAATGTTCCAGAACCTACACACTCTAATTCATACGTTCCACCAGTCGACGAACTAGTATTTGCCCAAGTATCCTTATTTTTTGTGCCTAATGTTAATGGAAACACATATTCTATTTGAGGATCACTATAGGTTTTTAGAGATGTTGTATAAGAACCTACCCTTTCCAATTTATTTGCTGTAATATTAAAATAGCGATAATAACTTGTAGTACCCATAGTTTCGATATAAGTAATTGTAGCATTGGGGAAACTTGATGCATAAGGTGTTTTTTTAGGCTCTATTATAGTTAATACTACATCATCGGTACTAGCATCATTTTTTAATGAACTAAAATCCCATGTAACACCATTGCCTTGAATAGTTGTATCAATAACCGAAAAATCACTAATATTTTTATCTGTAAATGTAGACCCAAATCCCAACATTTCACTTCGCAACAATGTATGTTGTGCAAAGCTTATATTAACAATTAATAATAATGCAAATGGTAAAATTATTCTTTTCATGATTGTGTGTTTTAGAGTGTTTATATATAAAATATGACCAATAATTACGTTTGTTTTTAACAATATTAGTTAACTAAAAATATGTCTTGATGTGAATTTGGTTTATTCGTTTTCAGCTTATTTTTTCTGGTGTAAAAATATTGTTTTTTTATTGAATGTATCGACAATGTTTATACATTTTCTTTAAAAAAAACAATGAGATATTAATGTCGTCCACAAATTACAACGAACTGTCGCATTCTTTAAGAAATTGCAAAGCAGTAGCAGTAAATGGAACCGAGGAATTATAAATAGGAACATGATCGCCACCGGGAATAATCCATAATTCCGCATTAGGAATTGAACGAGAAATCATTTCAGGAATTTCAACGGGGAAAAAGTTATCCTGATCGCCATGAACAATAAATGTACGAGCAGTAATGTTTGATAAACTTTGTTCCGTGAAATTCATATCGTCGTAGTTATCAGAAAAGGCGTTGAATTGTGAAATGAGTTGACGAATCTGTTCATCACCACGTTTTGCACATTCTCTATACATTTCTTGCACTTCTTTGGGCATTGTGCTATACGAAGCTCTACGCATTATAGCCCTTGCTTGATCGGGGAAATGGGATGTTGCGCTAATTAATATCATTGATTCGATGCGTTTGGGCAGGCTGGTTGCCATGTGCAGAAGAATCATTCCACCGGTACTCATTCCTATAGCCGAAAATGTTTCTATACCCAACGAATCAAGTAATTGAAAAACATCATTGGCTGCTTCCCTATGTGTGAACTTGTTTTCGGGATTGGTAGAATAGCCATGACCACGCAAATCAACAACAATTAGTCGATAGTGTTTTGATAGTTCTACTGTAAATTGATGCCAATTTTGTGAACAACCACCAAAACCATGCAAGAGCACTATGGGCTTTCCAACTCCATATTCTTCGTAATACATGTCGATGTTGTTGATTTGAACAGTATTTCCGTGAATGATAGTTCGTATAGGAGCGTACTTCGTTTTCATATGTATTAGTGCTAGTTTTTTCTATATGAATAAGTCCCCAAAAATATTCTATCATAATCATCTACTTTCATACTTAGCCAGCCATATAAAGTATCGTTTGCCGATAATAATCTAAATGCTACATTTTTATCTTTTAAACCGAGCCATCCTCTATAAAAAGAATGTCCATAAGTCACTAAAGTATCACTAATACTTGGCACCCATTCATTCCAATAAGCTAATTTGCAAGAGAAATTACTTAGCCATAATCCTTGCTTATCAATTAATTCACCGTTATCTATAAATTTAGGAATTGTATCTTTTTTATTTTTTTTTATTGAATCTACGTAAGTGATCCCTTTTTTAGGATATTGTTTATAATAATATACAATTTCCTCTTTCATTGATGTATCAACAAGTAATTCAATTTTGTTTCCAACCTGCAAAGTACACCAGTAATTATTTACAGTTCCACCAAAAATCCATGTATGGTATGTATCAAACTTTAATTCAAAAATGTCTCCCTGATTTATATCCAAAGAATAATGACCTGTTTGATTAAAATTTACGGATATAGTATCATTAAGATTGATATTTTTATAAATCATGGAATCAACATCACCTGCTATAGCAAAACCCTTCGTTGTAACTTGTTTGTTATCTGCTTTTCTACAAGCAACTAAAGCAATCAAAACAATGACTTTCAAGTAATTACGTATGTACATTTTTTTCAATTTGTAAAATTAACATTTGTTCGTTATAAGGTCTTGCTACCAAACAAACAATGTTACTAAATTTAAATAATTAATTACAAATTTACTGTTCTTTTTAAGCTATATTGTAAAAAAATAAGTTGTACTAAATTCGAAGCAAGTTCGGCGAAGGTTCTACCTTAGTCGCCTTTATGTTTTATGGCTAAAGCCATTATTAATAATGACTGAGGTCGGAACCTCAGCCGAACGTCGCTTCGGTTATAAGCTCTGCTTAACAAAGAGTGAATGTTCCATTTTCTCATTAAATGTCAAAGTAAAAACAGGGAACATTCCCTATATATGAAGTGATGATTTTAAATCCAATTTAAAAAATGTACGTTATAAAAAGTACAGTCCCACAAGTAAGATAGGCATTACACTTGCAATAAGGTTATATATAAAAACAAAAGGATTTATCCCTTCTTTTCCCGAAACTCAGATGGACTCTGCCCTACTATACTTTTAAATACACGATTGAAATGACTTTGTGTATTAAAGCCAACCTTAAAGGCAATGTCACCCATGTTTAAGTCTGTTTCATTTAGCAAACGTTTCGATTCGTTTATTCTTAATTGGTTAACATAAGTCTTAAAATTACAATCGAAGTTTTGTTGTATGTAAGTGGCTATTCGTCGATGATTAATTCCTGTTTCAGTTGAAACTTGTTCGAGACTTAATTCACATTCGTAAAAATGGTTATTAATAAAATCGATAAACACAGTAAGTTGCTTATTCTCATTTTCAACATCTACTGCTTTATATGATATTACTACAGCATTCGATTTTTTTCTAATATATGTTCGGAATAAATGAATACAAAACAGTAACAATAAAACAACAAATTCTATTGTAGTTAAAGTAAAAATCAATTGTGAATTATTCCTGGAAAACCGTATAGAATGAATATTTAAAGTTCGTAGCACGCCCAATTGTGGATCGTATTCAGTTCCAATATTACAACTTTGAACGGTACCTAATGGTGGACTTATTTTTTTATTTAGTGAAATATCATTTAAAGAAAACCACCAATCGGGAATATTCAAATTTTCAAATGCAACAAAATATCGCTTTCGTACAGTGGAAATACCAAATTTTTCGGTGTAAATAATTTGATTGTTTGTAGCTGGATATTTTTGCTTTGTGCTTTGCGTAAACAATGAAAAACTGAGACTTTTCATTCCATTGCCTTCAACTTCAATTTGTAATTGGTTGTACGATGATATATCAAATGTTTGTTTATCTTTTCGACCAATTCCTAGACCAATATAAGGACTGATAAAACCTTTTATCAAATCATATTTAACAGTTATACAATTATCCGAAATAATCTGATTAACGATTTTTGAATTACCTCCATTATTTTTATCGGTGTAAAAGACAACAGAAAAATCTTTTTGGAAGGGGAAAATTTGTAAATCTTTTATACTTACAAAATACAGATAAACAATTATTGAAATTGCTATTGACGAAATAAGAATAATAAGATTGACCTTTGATTTAAAAAAAGAACCAAACATTTCTAAATCAAATATTTTATATTTCTTATTGCTCATACAAATCTATATTACAAATAAAAAACATTTATTCCAATTATGGAAATTTATTCGTAGAGACGCGATTTATCGCGTCTCCAATATAGCGTTGAAAAAATCACATTTAAAAATATGGGTTACGTAGTATTTTGTTTGGGGTGAAGTGGTTTTTCATGGGGGAGACGCGGTTTTATGGGGGGGGTATGGGAGACGCGATAAATCGCGTCTCTACGGTTATCAAATACAAGAAAACATGTGTCAGATGTTGTCCAGATATTCATCATAGATTATGATGAATATTTATGTTCCCTAAATCATTGTCGATGCCAAATCACAATTCAAATTGATTAAAAGCATTATGTAGCTCGTTTATTCTAATTTGTTACTTCTAAGCTCTGCTTTATTTTCTTTAAGTTTATTGTAATTTATTTGCGAGAGTTCTTTAATTCGCTCAAAGGTTTCTTTTTTCAATACATATTCAGCAGCAATTCGGAATTGTCGATTTAAATAAAATTCTTTTCGTTCTTTCTCATCTGTATTTGATTGTACTTCGTCAATTCGTTTGTCGATAATGGTGAGCAATGCATTTAAAACAGATATTTCACCTCGAAGTTCGGCTTTTCGAATAAGTTCATCGGTCTTAACTAAATCGACATGTTTTTGTGAAATCTCTTGATTGATTTCAACCATTAACTCAAATAATCGGCTTTCGTTATCTGAATAAATGACTTCTTTTTTTATATCTTCAATTATATTCATTGATTATTTGTATTTAAATTTTTGGACTATCGTAGTATCAGTATTACTGTATATTTAAGAAAAAGTTATTTTCTGTACAATAAACTTCATTATACACTATTATTAAAAAAAACAGAGTCAATAACTTATTTATTTGAAACAAGTTATTGACTCTATATAATAAAGTTAAAACGGTTTTAACCTACTTCATTACAACGAATGATTTTTCAATAATTGAAGAGTTTGTGTTAATTAAAACAACATAAAACCCTTCGGGCAATGCACTAACATCAATCTGTTTTGAAAGTCCATTTTTACTTGAAATATCTAAATATTCTGTTCCAATACTATTGTAAATTTTAGCTGAATATTCTTCATATTTTGAATCAATAGTTAATATTCCATTTACTGGATTTGGGTATAATTGAATTGATTTATCATCTTCATTAATTTTACTAGCTGTTAATGGATTTACATAAAATATTTTATAAACATGAATGATATTTCCGGTATTGTCGGTAATTGAAAAGTTTATCGATTTTGTTCCTACAGTAACCAATTGACGAGGAATTGAAATATAAAAAGAATCGGCAATCATTTTCTTAAAAGCACTTACATATGCTCCTTTTAAAGAAGTCAAATCGGCAGTAACTGATGATATTTGAGAATCATCGGTAGCTGTTAACGAAAAACTGATACTATCGTTATTTTGATAAACTCTAATATCACCTACAGATATACCAGTATTAATTTTTAAACCTAAGTTGTCAATAGAAATATTACCAGAATTATCAGTTACCGAAACTAAAATATTTTTATACCCTGTTGAGAAGCCTGATTTTACTTGAATGTTTGTTGAATAATTATCTTTACCATCACTGGTCATCACAGTAGTACTATCGCCACCTATTGACGATAAATCAACGGTTACCGTTTTAATTCCAAGCGAACTAGTCGCTTTTACAGAACATGAAATAGTGGTTTGATCTGTATTCGTAAATTGTACCGGAGAAATTGTCGATTTAATATTTATTCCCGATACCGAAAGCGTTATAATACCTTTATTTGGAAGAGCTTTAAACATTATAGTATCGTTGAAAACAGAATCTATTTTAATACTGTTTTTACCTTGTTTAATCATATCATACGATTTACCGTTTAATCTTAAAACGATACTAAGAGGCATATTATATAAAACAGAATCGGTAATTGTATCGGTAAGGTTCATTACCCATTTTTCCGATGTTGGAGCTTCAAGCTGAAGAAGTGATGCACAACGAGCCTCGCGGTGATATTTTAAAGCATTTGCAAATGTAGTTACCCACACATTTTTACGTAAGCTTTGAATAGTATCGAGTTGTTGTTGGAAATTAGTTTGCGATACCATTGCATAATTATTATCAATGACTGTAGGACTATTAACACTATGATACAATATCGTTAACATTCCACCACCATTTATAATATTTCTCAATTCATTACCATATGAAGAAATGGTGTAATTAGATGTCATTCCCACGGTAAGAACCTTGAAATAATCGTCGATAGTTGGTGCAAAATTATAGGTATAATTTTCCGATGATGCAAATACTCCACGTGCACCTAAATAATTCATTTTCTTAAGATAATTGATTGATGAAGTACTATAACCACCAAAAGGATAATCGAAAGTAGAAACTTTTTGAGTAGATACTTTACTATTTATGACACTATCGGTAAATTTAACTTCAGCATCAAGTTGAGTATCGGAAAGTTTTGAAATATCGGGATGTGATTTTGTATGATTTCCAATTTCATTGCCATCTTTTGCTGCATTGGCAATTGAAGTCCAGTCACTAGCATAACTACTAACAACAAAAAACGTTGCGTTCATATTTCTCTTTTTTAATTCAGGAACCACAATAGCTGGATGTCCAGCTGACCAATCATCAAACGTAAGTACTACCGATGCATTTTTATTGTCTTGCCAGTTACAAATTGTTCCAGCTTGTTTTAATGCATTTGTAAGAATTACATCATCTTCATATTTACATTGCAAACTATCGCGAACTACTTTATATGTTCCTGTAGCACCAACGGTATCGGTTATTTGTAATGTTGATGATGTTTCACCATTTATAACTGTTCCGTTTTTGTACCAAGTATATGTTACATTTGTATTAGCCGATGAATTTGAATTTAAAGTAACAGGAGTTTGAGAATATTTTAAATTGATGGTATTGCCTAATTCGACCGAAGCTTGACATTCATCCCATTTTATATTTTTATCAATAAACGATGTTAATGCATTAGCCATTATAATGTCAGTTGCAGCTGTTGGATGCCAATCTTCACCATACGGAGCACTTTGAGGTTCTAGTTTTAGATAAAACACTTTTGAGTCGCCATTTGCTTTAAAATAACTACTTACTGATGAAACATATTTTTGAATTCTAGTCCATTGATTTAAACCTGCTGGATATGAATCGCCCATCATAGTTCCTACGCATAATACAAACGAAGCATTAGGATAATATCCACGAAGTTTTGTAACAAAGTCAACGTAGGTTTTCACAAATGAAGCAGAATCGACTTTATTTGTTGTTGGTGATGATGTTTCGGCTGCAAAATCATTAGTTCCAAGATTGATAACTAAAACATCGGGTGTGTAATTATAATGATTCCAAGATGTACTTGAATTGTCTGCAATTATATTATCATAAATGAGAGGTAATGTACCCGATTTAGAACCAGTATTATTTTGATATAAACCTCGACCCGAATAAGCAACACACGAGTATTGAGCATTTAACGTACGTGCAGCAACGGCACCCCATGCTTTATAATTGTTTTCGTTAGCCGATGTAAAATGATAATTATTAGGTGAATTTGTTGACAAATCATTTCCATAACCACATGTTATAGAATTACCAATAAACTCAATTCTACGTTTTGGCAATGCATCGGGAAGTAGTAACTTTTTACCTGAATCAAGAATAAAACCTTTGAAAACAACTATTCCTACATTACTTTCAGTCCTCTTAAATAACTCAACAGTATGAACTCCATCGCTAAGACCAGTTGCCAAATTATAAACCTTAATTGATTGTGATAACTTAAGAACTGTTGGTGTACCACCATCAATAATCACATTGAAATAATTAGTTGTTGTTACCGACCCACTACCATATTCTGTTAATATTGCATCGATAGATGTTCCTTCAAATTTTGCTTTGATACTAACTCCTGGAAATGCGAAAGTCACATTATCGGGATCAGTTTTATCAACTCGACCTGTAATACGAATATTCATGTCGGACGCACCAAAAATTGCTTTTGATTGAGCAAAACAAAATTGACTACTAATGGTTAAAAATAAGAATACTGCAAACCGTGAAAACGACATCGATTTCTGCTTTGATAAAAAATAGATCATACTAAAAATAGGTTTATGAATTAGTTAGATAAAAGTATACAATATCAACGATTTCTTATTTCACATAAATTCGTTAAAGTGTTAACATTACAATATAATAGATTAACATTTTCTCGTTTATCCTTAACAATTGCCTATTTTGCTGGGAAAATGCGATTTGCTATATTGAAAATTAAGTGTTGTAATTCTCTTGTTGCTCGAGCGGACTTGCAGTCCGTTCGTTATTATAAATAGAAGCTTGGACTACAAGTCCGCGCTAGCAAAATACAAGTCTGTGCTAGCAAAATACAAGTCTACGCTAGCAACGAGTTGCGTTTATCTCGATTTTTTCAAAACATCAGAAGGATTATATCCAAAATACGCTTGAAATTGTTTGCTAAAATATTTCGAATCGTTGAAACCTACCAAATCGCCAACTTCGGCAACGGTATATTTTTGCTGTTTCAGTAATTCTAGCGAATGTTTTAAGCGAATTTCTCGAATCATTTCTACTGGATTTATTCCTATTAGTGCTTGCATTTTGCGTCGTAATTGTCGACTACTATAACACATTTCAGTGGCAAATTGTTCGATATCAAAATCGGGATTTGCCATACATTTCAAAATAGTATCTTCGGCTTTTTTAATAAATCGCTCGTTATCGGTTTCAGGTTTTTCTATTGATGGAGCAAACAATAGCTGTTTTTTGATATTCGCTTTTAGGTTTGCTTGCGATGTAAGAATATTTGCAATTTTCAATTCTAATTCTTGCGATTTAAATGGCTTGCAAATGTAATCGACTGCTCCACTTATTAAGCCATCTATTCGTTGCTCATCGAGACTTTGAGCAGTTAGTAATATTACTGGAATATGGTTTGTAATACTGTTTGATGAAACTTTTAGGCATAATGTTTTTCCATCCATTACCGGCATCATTATGTCCGAAATGATGATGTCGGGCATAATTTCATTTGTTTTTTGCCATGCTATTTCGCCATTTTCAGCTTCAACAATTTGGAATGTTTTGTTGAAAATGCTTTTGATATATGCACGTATTTCTTCATTATCTTCAACTAAAAGCAGAATTGGCTTTTCGCTTTTTTCATTGTTCGTTTCTGTGTTTTGAACAATATCAACATTCGTTAATTCTGTAGTATTTACTGACTTTGTAAAAGGCAGTGTTATTGTAAATTTTGTTTCTTTATCTGGAATACTTTCAACCCTTATATTTCCAGAATGTTGTTCAACCAATGTCTTTACAATTGCCAATCCTAAGCCAGAACCTTGGGTATATGTATCTGCTTTATAAAATGATGTGAAAATGTTTTTTAAATGTTCGGCTAAAATTCCCTTTCCATTGTTTAAAACCGAAATTTCAAGTAGTTGGCTTGTTTCTAAAAACGAAATTTGCACAATAATATAACCGCCCATTGGCGTATGTTTACATGCATTCGACAATAGATTATTGAAGATTTTCTCCATCTTTTCTGTGTCAAAAGCATACACTAAACTTTCGAAGTCGGACTGTAGCTTTAAGCTTATTTTATTCTCTATTGCAAATGGCTCAAAATCTTTCACACATTGCGATACAAATGCAATAAAATCGACTTCAACTTTTTGTATGTTCGAACTTGCTTCCACCTTTCTAAAATCGAGCAATTGATTGACAAGATTATAGAGTTTCTTAACGTTTCGATGTATTGCAGATAATTCGGTTGGACTAGCACTTTTATCGGCAGCAATGAGTCGTTCAATAGGATCGATAATCAATGTTAACGGTGTTCTAATTTCATGCGAAATTTCTGTAAAGAACTCAACCTTGTGTTGATAAATTGCTTCTTGTTTCTCTTTCTCAATATGTTCGAGCGTTAATCGATGCTTTTCATTAATATTAATAATGGTAAACTTCCTAAAGAAATAAAGTAATAACACTATTGCTAAAGCATACAAAATATAAGCCCAAACGGTTAGCCAAAATGGTGGCTCGATGATTATTGTAATCGATTTTTCCGTGTTGTTCCAAATGCCATCGTTGTTCGATGCTCGTACCAAGAACCGATATGTTCCTGGCGATAAATTTGTGTAATTGGCTTGTCGAATTTTGCCCGAATAAATCCAATCTTTATCAAAACCTTCGAGCTTATATGCATAATTGTTTTTGTCGGACTGAATAAGATTTACTGCTGTAAACGAAAAATTGATATTCGACTGATTATACCGTAATACAACAGTATCGGTGCAACTTATGTGTTTCGATAGAGGTGACCCTTTTGTATGGGGCTTAACTTCTTCGTTGAAAATTTGAAAATCGACAATGTCAATTAACGGTTTATAGGGATTTAATGTGATACTATCGGGAAAGAATGACGTAAATCCATTGGTTCCGCCAAACAATATTTCACCCTGTTTCGACACAAAACAGGCTCCATAATTAAACTGATTTCCTTGTAATCCATCTTGTAAATCGAAGTTTTTTACTTCTTTCGTAACGGGATTGAATTTTATAATTCCTTGAAATGTTCCAAGCCAAAGAATTCCTGTTTTATCTTCGGTAATACTGGTTATTGAGTTCGATGAAAAACCATCGAGAACCGAATAAACTTTATAGTAATTATTTACAGGATTATAATTGACTAAACCATTTTTGGTTGCCAGCCATAATTGATGTTTGTGGTCGTAAAACGCATAAGGAATAACACCAACTCTGTTTTTGTTTTTTACATCCGAATCGGCTAAGTAGTTTTTAGCTTTTCGGGTTTTAAGATTATAAATAATAATTCCATCATTACTGCTTATTAATACAGTACTGTCGCAATGAATGATATTAAAAGTCCAGTTTTTCCACGATGAACCAAAGAGTGAATCGATGCTGTAATTTGTAAAAGTTTCGGTTTTGGAATCGAACATAGAAAAGCCTTTCCCATGAACCGCAAGCCAAATGTTTCCTTGCTTATCTTCGGTAATGTCTTTTATTGTATTTCCCGAAATGGAACGTTTGTCTTTAGGATTATTACGATAATTTACAATGTTACCCGATGGATAAATAGCCGATAATCCTCCCGAATAACTTCCTGTCCAAACTATGCCTTTGCTATCTTCATAAACAGAAATAACAGCTTCGTTAGCTGCTGGAAAATCGTTTTTAAGGTTGGTGTAAAAATGAGTAAATTGATTTGTCGAACGATTAACTTTATACAATCCATTAACATCGCATGCTAACCAAATAGTATTGTTTTTAGTGATACAAACATCTAAAACCGATTTGTTTTTTGTGTGAAGAATATCGGGAAATTGTTGCGAATTGAAATGATTAAAAATCGAATAAAACACCTCAATACCTCCCGATAGATATCCTATCCAGTTATTGTTTTGCTTATCTTGAAAAAGGGCAGTTATTTTCTGAGAATGGAAATTGTAATGTGCCGTTTCGGTAAATGTTTTTTTTGTTAATGAATACGTCGAAAGTCCATTTCCATTGCTGCCTATTAGTAGTTCATTTTTATTATTGATGCTTAAACATAAAACCGTTCCATTCGATAATGATTTTGAACGAGGAGTAAATGATTTTAAAATCGTACCTCGATTATTGTAGCAAACCACACCTTGCCCCATGAAACCAGCCCAAACATTATTGGAATTGTCAACTAACAACGATGAAAGTCTGTACGAAGCCTTATCGCCCAATGCGTAATTGATGTGACTTGTATAAAAGACATACTTTTTTGTCGAGGTATTGAAGTAGATAAGTTCACCCGTTATTAGTCCAAGCCAAAGATTTCCATCCTTATCTTTAACTATTTTTCTAATATAATTTGCATCGATATCGTTTAGCGATTTGTCGTGAAAAGTAAATATCTCAAATGTTTCTGTTTTGGGATCGAATAAATGAATTCCATACGATGTGGCAACCCATAATTTATTATCACTGGCACTTACTACGCCGGTTATGTAATTGCTGAATGAGCTTTTTCCATCTCTAAATTTTGTAAAATTCTTAAACGTATGAAATCTGTTGCTATAACAGCTTAAACCTAATGCTGTCGAAACCCAAATATTCGACGACGCATCTTCATAAATATCTAAAATTTCGGCTCCAATTATGCTCGATTTATCGTTGTCGGAATGAAAGTATGGAGTAAAGTTGTAACCATCAAATTTCATTAATCCATCGGATGTGCCCAACCAAATATATCCTTTCGAATCTTGTGTAATGCAGTTGATATTGTTATTCAATAAACCATTTTCGGAAGTATAATACGACGATTGGTTGTTTTGCCCAAAACCGAAAAACTGAATTATAACGAATAAGAAAATGATGGATATTTTATTCATAAGAAAACGATAAAAGCATCAATAGTTCAACAAATATACTTGGAATAGAATAAAATTAATGCAATTTTTAAAACTATTATTCCAAGCCATCATTTGTCCTAAAATTACTCTTAGATATCCGATTTTTTACCATAAACAATTTTGCTGTGCTATACCTTTGACTTAAATAATACAAAGGATTTCAAGGTATTAATAATCTCTAAAAACTATTTACATGATAAAAAAAATACTACTGATTATATGTTCAGTATTAATGGTTGGAAATGTATTTTCGCAAAACCCTGTTGCTGAGAATGGCGAACTACAGGTAATAGGTCATCAACTCTGTAATGAACAAGGTAAACCTTATCAGTTAAAAGGAATGAGCATGTTTGGATTAATGCATTTCCCACAGTGTATTACCAAAGATGGTTTCACTGCTTTACGCAACGATTGGAAATCGAATGTAGTTCGTGCAACGGTTTTTGTTGCCGATTATAGTAATTCGAACAATTACAATCAAAATCCTTTTTTCAATAAAAGATTAATCGATAGTATGGTTACTTGGTCGGAAAAACTTGGCTTATATTGTATAATCGATTGGCATGTGTTGAACCCTGGCGATCCCAATGGACCTTTATATAAAGGTGCCGATGTTTTTTTTGAAGAAATGTCGACCAAATACAAAGATAAAAAGCATATTATTTATGAAATATGTAATGAGCCAAATGGAGTAATATGGGATTCTGTTGCAAATTATGCAAACAGAATAATGCCAATTATTAGAAAAAACGATCCAACAGCTGTTATTCTCATTGGCACTCCCGATTGGTGTAAACAACCCGACTTAGTTGATACCTCAAAATTGAAAGACAACAAAAATGTGATGTTTACTTTCCATTTCTATGCTGCATCGCATAAAGCTTGGTATTCGATGTATGCTACACAAATTCACCGTATTCCTCTTTTTGTGAGCGAATGGGGAACACCAGCATATAACGGTAATGGAAAAATTGACACCGCAACTAGTTCTTTGTTTTTAAGAACAATGGCTCAGCACGTAAAGAATAACGATACCGTTTCGATTAGTTGGTGCAATTTTAGTTATGCCGATAAAGATGAAACAGCATCGGCATTAAAACCTGGAAGTTGCAATAGTGGACAATGGAATAATACAACTACAGGTGGTGCGTTTATAAAATATTGGATTGAAAATAATAAAGCACCAAGTGTACCTATTACTTTAGCTCCCGAAATTGATGCAAAAAATGAATTGCTTTTCAACGTTAGTCCAAATCCGGCAATCGAAACTATTACGATACAATCAATCATCGACGAAGATGTTATGGTTCATATCTTCAATCTTGCAGGCGATGAAGTTTTAGCTCCATTCAACTTTAAAAAGAGTATGACCTTAAACATTTGTTCATTAACTCGTGGAACGTATATTCTTTTCTTTAACTCAAAAAACACTAGCGATTATCGATTTATTATAAAAGAATAGCTATGAATTTAGTTGCTTTAACACCTTGTTGTGTCGATTATTATCCACAACTTCAAAAGTCTTTTATGGGAGGAAATTCATTGAACGTTGCTTCAATGTGGAAAATTCTAAGTCCCTATTCAAATGTTTCGGTAATAACAGCTTTGGGTAATGATGCAAATGGCAGAATGATTTTCGATTTCTTAAGCCATAAAGAAATTGAAACAACAAGAGTTTATATGCAAGATGGCTCAACAGCTTGTAATCAGTTAAGGGTTGACGAACATGGCGAACGTTATGGTATTGAGGGTACTTGGAATGGTGGAGTTTACGAAACATTTAAACTATCGGAAGACGATTGGGAATTTGTTGCAAAACAAGATATTATTGCTATTCCTGCCAATAATCCTAATTTTAAGGAACAGTTGCAAAGGAAGCATAAGAAACAAATTATAGCAGTCGATTATCTTGATATTGAAAATTGTATTCCAATTGAAGATTCTATCGATTATACCGATATCGCATTTATAACAGCTCATCAAGGCGTTTTGAAAAAGTACCAAGAATTGGCTTATGCTAGGAATAAACTTATAGTTGTAACACTTGGAGCCGATGGTAGTTATGCATTTTATAAAGGAGCAATGTATTTTCAATCTGCCCTTTCGGTACCAAAAGTTGTTGATACTACTGGTTGTGGCGATGCTTATCAAGCTGCTTTTGCTCTGAAATATGTACAAACAAATAACATAAAAGAATCGATGAATGCTGGTGCTTTGGCTGCATCAAAAATTGCTCAAGCTTGGGGTGGTGTTGGATTTATAGAACATTCCTTTTGAATTCGGTGAACTATGTCGTTTTTTGTGCTAGAAAAAGTAATTTAAATTTTAGTTTATGTGAAAATATTTAAGATTAATCAATAAACTCTATGGACTTCGTAAATTACTTAACAATTAACTTTATTGAGCAGAAAGCTGATTCGTCTAGAGGGTTCAATCTACCAGTGAACAAAAGCCCCCTTGGCGAAGGGGGTTGGGGGATTGATTATTGTTTGTCACTCTATTAAATATTGAATCAAATTTTTAAACCAATTATTATGAAACATTTCCTACTCATTATTTCATCTTTGCTTTTTCAGTTACAAATTCTCAAATCGCAAAGCTTTCCATTTCCACAAAATGTACAATATAGTTACGGTTATCAATCTCAAAAGATTTCATATCTCGATGCCAAATATGAATATCAGAATTGGAAGGAACGATTTGTAAAACCATGTGGGAAAAACGAAGCCCGTGTTATTGATATTTGGGATGGAAAAGAAGTAACCCTATCCGAAGGCATAGGCTATGGAATGGCTATTGTTGCATATATGGGCGACGAAGATTTATTCCTCAAATTCCTTAATTACAATGTAGCTCGTCGCAATAGTCATGGACTTATGAATTGGCAATACGACGAATGTTCAACTGGTGATAATAAAAAGAATGGAGCTACCGATGGCGATTTAGATATTGCAATAGGATTGGTTGTTGCAACAAAACAATGGCCAAACAACAATCGCTATAAAACCGAAGCATCGAAACTCATCGATAGTATTCAAAAATATTATTTTACACAATGTGATGGTGTCATAATTCAAAAGCCTGGTGATTATTTTGGTGGGTGCAAATGTACCAATCCATCATATTTTTCGCCTGCTTATTACCGAGCATTCGCGAAATATAAAGAAGCACAAGGCAATATACAAGCTGCCCAATTTTGGCAAAAGGCTGCCGACGATAGTTATATCACATTGCTTAAAAATGCTAATCCAAATACAGGCTTAGTATATGCATGGACAAATATGGACGGAGGAAATCCTTCGGAATGTTATTATCAGGTATCTGGTTCGGGAGCTTTTAATACCTATCAGTACGATGCATGCAGAACTCCTTGGCGAATTACTATGGATTATGTCTGGTGGGGAAGTTCGCAAGCCGAAAATTGGCTTAAAAAGATTAGCCGTTTTGTTAATGCTCCACTGTCGAATCAGATGGATAAAGTTGGTAACGACTGGTATGGTGCCGGTGGAATTAGAAATGTGGTTGATGGCTACTTTCCTAATGGTTTACGTCGAATTGGTCCCGATCAAGGAAAGTCGGGCGAATGGCATTCTTTACCTTTTGTAGGTGCATTTGCACTAGCTTCAATGGCAACAAACCAAGCAAATGTAGATGATTGTATGACTGAACTAGTAACAATAAAAGGCAATTGCTATTTCGATGCTTGTACCGGAGTTTTATATAAACTGTTGGCAACGGGTAATTTCTGGAATCCTTACGATTCATCTTTGAAAAAATAGATTTACATTTCAATATTGTTTAGTTAAGCCCGAAGGGCTTGAATTTGAATAACCTCCAGTGAAACTGGAGGGAGAATAGACTACAAATATCTGAACCCTGAAAGGGTTCAACCCCTTCAGGGTTTTTGTTGCTTGTTACAAATTTCATGGGTTACACCCATGGCTATTCAAATTAAGCCCCTTCAGGGCTTTGTATATCAAGCTTTATCTCTTAATTAAACGACATTAATTTACATTTATAAAACACAAAGCTTAAATATGAAAACAGTAACTTCAATTCTATTGCTATTCGTAGCAACTCAATTATTCTCTCAGTCATTTGTTGCTAAAAACGGAAGACTGCAAGTTAAAGGACATCAACTTTGTAATGAACAAGGAAAAGCAATCCAACTAAAAGGATTTAGTACTCACAATACAACATTTTGTCCCGAGTGTGTAACCTACGAAGCACTTCTTTCGAACCGCGATTTTTGGGGTGTAAATGTTGTACGAGCTGCAATATATACCGACGATTTTTGGAATAGTAATTCATACAACAAAAATCCCGGAATGAGCCAAATGATGGTCGATAGTATTGTTCGTTGGACCGAAAAATTGGGGATTTACTGTATTATCGATTGGCATATATTAACGCAAGGTAATCCCGATGCAAAAATACAAGCTGGAGCCGATTCCTTCTTTCAAGAAATGAGTTCGAAATATGGAAAGAAACCACATGTCTTTTATGAAATATGCAATGAGCCTAATGGCAATGGTGTTACCTGGGATACCATTGCAAACTATGCAAATCGAATCATTCCCATAATTCGTAAAAATGCTCCCAAAGCAGTTATTTTAGTTGGAACTCCACAATGGTGTCAATTGCTCGACAAAGTTGAACCAGCAAAATTACACGACACAAGTAATGTGATGTACACTTTCCACTTTTATGCTGGATCGCATATTGGTTTATTGCCCATGTTTTCGAAAGAAATTCACCGAATTCCAGTATTCGTTTCGGAATGGGGAGTGTGCGAAAGTTCAGGTAATGGAAATATAAACTTTGATAATTCCGAGAAATACCTCAACACAATGGAAAAACACATCGAAGGAAAAGATACCGTAAGTATTAGCTGGTGTAATTTCAGTTATGGCGATGTGAAAGAAGCTGCTGCTGCCCTAAAGCCTAAAAGCTGTAGCAAAAAGCTTTGGGACAATATGAGTCCAACAGGCTTTTTTGTTCGCGAATATTTGAGGAAGGAATAAATAAAAAGGGGTACTTCTACCCCACTTCATTCTTTATAGCTCTTCAATACTATTTTCGGGTTCGGCAAGTTCAATTAGTTTGACCGATTGAATCGCATTTCCCGCAATACCTTTTATCGAGGCATGCATGTCGATGGTATTTATAGTAACCTTATCAATCTGTTTTTCACGTTTTTTCCAAATACTTTGCAATGCACGTTTCTCGCTTTCTAAGTCGGCTTTCATTTGCGTAAATCCTTCAACTATTGCTTCAACTTGTAAACGGAAAGTATTGCCAGTCAAATAATCGTATAGCATGTGCATTTTATCACCTTTGTTTTCTTGCGAACTAAGGGCAACATTTATTTGAATAATCGACTCACGAAGAACAGAACAAAGACCTTTAAATTCGTCGTAATTACAAATCCAAATTCCATCTTTTAAGCCCATTCTTTCCATATCTGAAGGCATAACTTCTGTTACCAATACACCAATGTTTGCTCCCTTTTCGCGAATATCGGCCTTGAATTTTTCAATCCAACTTGGTTGAAAGTCTTTGGTACGTTTACTTTCGTAATATATGGTTCCGCAGTTTTGGAGCGTTCGGGTATTTACTATTTGAATACAATCGCCTCCTCTAGCACCTTTTTTAATCTCATCGATGGTGTCGAGTGGAAACTGTGCCATTAACCATTCTTCGATAGCAAGTTCTTGAACTTCACCTTGTAATTGCATAGAACCTTGTTCTTGCTTGCGTTTCATTTCTTCGGTAAGTCGGCGTTGATCTTCCAATTGTTTTTGAAGTTCCTTAAATCGAAATTCGTTTTTATCTTCTTCTTGTTTTCTAATTTTTTCTTTTTCGGCTAATAAGGTCTCGTTCAAGCTTTTTTGAGCCTCGGCTTCGGCTATTTCTTTAAGTTCCGATTTTTCGCGTTTCAACTTTTCGATTTCGGCTTTTGTTCTGTTCAGTTCCTTTATTTGCTCCGATTTTTCATTCAGTTCCTTTTGCAAAGCATTAAATTGTTCCGATTGCTCTTCCTTAAGCTTTAGTTTCAATTTTTCCTCTACAGCTTTGCGTTCTTCTTTCAACTGACGTTCAAGACGCTCTTGAAACAATTCGTTTTCTTGTTTTTTCTTTTGTTCAAATTGTTCTTTAGCTTTATTCAATCCTTCAAATTCGGCATCGTATTTCTTCTTTTCCTCAGCTAGTTGTTGCTGATATTTTTGTTGAATTTCATTTTCTAATTGATGAGCCAATATATCTTGTACATCGATTGATGTTCCACAGTTTGGACATTTTATTTTTGCGTTCTTTTCCATATCGTTTTGTTCTTTGGGAATTCTAATTTTATTCTGATAAATTAGCTAAATTCATCTACCATTTCAAATGAAGTATGTCATTAACAAATCATTTTACAAAGATATTCTTTCTTTTATTCCATTACGATAAATAACATTGACCGAATAAAATATTTAAAACTCAGATCCTATTAAGAAAACCTTTAGGATGTTTTCGTTAGAAATAACTGCTTTTAACGAATACATCTATTGAAAAGAAATGCTTATAAAGTACCGATGTATGAAAAATTGTTCAAGTTTAGAATGGATTTGTAACAATAGATAAAAGAGTATTTATTTGTTGTTATTTCTTTCAATATTAGCTTACTTTTGCTGGTAAAAATCAAAAAATGAGTTATGCATAGAATACTATTTTTGCTTCTGTTTCCAGCTATGGTCTATGGACAAACGGCGCAAGAAACAGTAGAGCGTAAATTAAAATCAACAACGAGTCAATTTAAAGAATTAAATGAAACCGACGTCGTTGTTGCAACACCATATACTAGAAGCTATGCAGGTATTGCAGGTTCACCATTTTGGTCTTCAGATGTTTGGTGTAATGCTGAGGTCAAATATAAAGGCTTAATATACCAAATTACTGAACTTAAGTATGACTGTGCCAACGACCTTATGGTAATCCCCAAATACACAAATGACGGTGTTCAATTACTTAATCTAATTCCTAGTATATATCCCGAAATAACTATTAACAAAAAGGTAAAAAGTAACCAAAACGGTAAGATTGCTTCTGAAACCACGATTTACAAAGAACATTTTATTTATTACCCAGCAACAAAAGATGAGAACAACGACGGAGTTTCATCGGGCTATTATCATTATGTTATAGAAAAAACATTTTCACTATTGTGTAAATATACATCGAGTGTTGTGGAACGTAATGGTCAAAAAATATTTGACGAAGAGGTAAAATACTATCTTCAGAAAGACGGCAAATTACTAAAAATTCATCGTGCAGAGATTTTCCTAAATGCATTCCCACTATGGAAAGATAAGATTAATGCTTTTATTGAAGATAACAAAATCAACACTTTGGTATCTCTCGACTCAGGTAATATCGAAAAATTAATCGAGTTCATAAACACACTATCACCCCAATAATGTACATACGTCTCATCTTACTTTTTGCCTTAATCATAGGTTCAATCACAAATAGCTTTTCGCAGTCTGATAGTTTGCTTCTTCAAAAAAAGTATAATGGGATGAAATATCCTGAATTTGCCAAAGCAATTGAATTAGATTTGGGTGTAAAACTTATGTCAAATTCACAAAAATCTGACAGCCTTATCATCAAACAGGAAAAAGTTCCAATGTATCTTGGCGATGTATTACGATCTAGCTTTACAGGAACACGTTTCTCTTATTATGCTTACAGTCCCGAACTATTAGTGATACTTGACGATTACATTATTTATGACAATATTCCCCAATACTTTTATCAATCTCAAACGGCACCTAAAGTAGAAGTTGCAAAAAACATAGAATTTCTTTCTGAAACTAAAAATTTACAGAAAAAGAAAACACTGAATTATACGTTTGGAATTCCAACTGACAAAACAGATAAACGCCGTGCTGTTCTTACAGGTCACATTATCGAAGAAGTATCGACTGAACCAGTAATTGGTGCAGTAGTACTTGCGGAAGGACTAAATACTGGAGTAATGACCGATGCTAATGGCGATTTCTTACTCGATTTACCACAGGGACGTCACACAATTGTGATTCGTTCAATGGGTACAGAAGAAAAAAAACTCGGTGTAAATTTGTTCGCAAATGGAAAAATAAACGTTGAACTGAAAGAACAAACAACCGCTATTGAGGAAGTGAACGTTGTAGCTAAACAAATAAACAAGGTTCAAAGTGTACAAATGGGTATGGAAACGATGGAAATGAAAACCATTAAGGCACTCCCATCGGCATTAGGTGAAGTTGATATTGTAAAAATAGCAACAATGCTTCCTGGCGTGCAAACGGTTGGAGAATGTGCCAGTGGATTTAACGTTCGTGGTGGTGGTGTCGATCAGAATCTTATACTTCTTGATGGTGCACCAATATTCAACTCATCGCATTTATTCGGATTTTTCTCTGTTTTCAATCAAGATGTAGTAGATGACTTTATGCTTTACAAGAGCGGTGTTCCTGCTAAATTCGGTGGCCGTGCTTCATCCGTACTCGACGTTACCACTCGCAATGGTAACAAAGATAAATATTCTGCTGCCATAGGTGTAAGTCCTATAACTGGCCGGATATATGTTGAAGGACCAGTTATCAACGATCGAACAACGATTCTCATCACAACCCGTACAACATACTCCGACTGGCTTCTCAAAAAAATTGACGACCCTAGACTTAGCAATAGCTCAGCATCATTCTGGGATGGAAATGTAAAAGTTGTTCATTCAATAAATAAAAACAACAAACTAAAATTATCGTTTTACCATAGTGGGGATAAATTCAAACTAAACTCCGACACGTCTTACAATTACAAAAATAACTGTGGTAGTTTACAATGGTCACATATTTATAATAACAATTTATCGCAAGAAAACTCCTTGGTATACAGTAACTATTGGTATGCCATCGAAAGTAATAATTACCCTCTTACAGCATTTCAGCTCGATTATAATATTCAGTACATGAGTGCAGAAACAAAATTCAAATATTCTCCTAAAACAAATCACAATTGTGCCTTTGGTATTGCAGCAAATCATTACACATTAACACCTAGTACAATGCATCCAGCAGGTAGTGAGTCAATAATTAGTCCTTCAGCTATTAATCATGACAATGCTCTTGAATTTTCATTATTTGCGGATGACGAATGGAATGTAACAGACAGACTTCTAGTATATGGAGGTTTACGTGCAGATGCGTTCCTATCGGCAGGAAAACGCGATGTATACCAATATGCATCAAATCTTCCACTATCAAGAAGCACAATCATCGATACAGTGCATTATGGAAGTTTAGATATAGCTAAGGCATATTTTGCACTTGAGCCTAGACTCTCATTTAGATACAAGCTTGGTCGAGTAAATTCAATTAAGGCAAGTTATAATCGTATGACCCAAAACTTACACATGTTATCGAATTCTGCTGCTGTGTCGCCTACCGATTCATGGACTCTTAGTGGGGAACATATTAAGCCACAACGTGCCAATATATTCTCAATAGGCTATTATCATAATCTGAAAGATAACACGTTCGAAGCATCAATTGAAGCTTACTATAAGCGAATACACGATGTGTTGGATTTCAAAGGCGGTGCACAACTCTTAACCAATACAACAATCGAAACAGATCTTTTACAAGGCTTGCAAAAATCGTATGGCATTGAATTTTTACTTCGCAAGAAAGTGGGCAATCTTACCGGATGGATAGGTTACACATACTCTCGAAGTCTTATTAAAATGGACAGTAAATTCAAAGAAGAACAAGTTAATGGTGGACGTTTCTACCCTTCAAATTACGACAAACCACACGATATAATTTTCGTTGCAAACTACAAAATGAATCGCCGATTAAGCTTCTCTACTAGCGTGAATTACAGCACTGGTCGCCCCGTTACTTATCCAGTTGCTTCATACAATTTCAAAGGTCGAACATTACTATACTATTCCGACAGAAATGAATATCGCGTACCTGACTATTTCCGATGCGACTTATCTGTAAACATCGAAAGTAACCTTAAAAGCAAGAAAATATCACATAGTTACTGGTCGATATCGGTATACAATCTTACTGGTAGAGATAATGTATATTCGGTTTACTTTAAATCGAATCCCAAAGGTGGTTTAAATGGATATCAAATGTCTATTTTCCCACGACCACTAGTAACGTTATCGTATAATATTAAATTTTAGCAGAAACAATTATGAAAATTAAACATCTGTTCATATTCATTTTAATACCACTAATGCTAACAACATGTGTTAAGCCTTACAATCCAATTATCAACAAATACGAACATATAATTGTTATTGATGGTTTACTTACAGATAGTGGAAATCCTCCTATAGTAACCATTACATATTCAAGTAAAGTTGATGGTTCTAAAACCGAAAAAGTTGTAGGTGCCGTTGTTTATATCCTTTCATCCGATGGGCAAAAATATAACCTTACCGAAAAAAGCCAAGGTAGTTACACCTACACACAATCGATGTTTCCTGTAAGTATTGGAACATCATATCAACTTATTGTAGAACACGAAGGGCATGTGTTTAAATCGACAATGGAAAAAATGCTACCATCGAGCCCAATAACTGATATTTCGTATAAAGTAAAAAGCGACAGTAAGGGTGTTGATCTTCTCATTTCAACCCAAGATGTAGATACTGCATCAAAATATTATGTGTGGAAATTGACCGAGACATGGAAAATACATACTTCAATTTATAGTCACACAAGATCGGTAAACAAGGAAATATGCTACTCCTCAACAAAAGATGAACTTCAACTTGGAACTACTGATTTATTCTCAAAGAACTGTTTCAATCAGTACCCTTTACTATCTATTCCATTTTCAAGTGCAAAACTTTTTTACCGCTATAGTATTTTGGTTGAACAATTAAGTATTTCAAGAAGCTCATACGTTTATCTCAACTATATAAAGAAAACCAACGAATCGGGAGGCTCATTATTCGACCCAGTTCCTGCAAATATGAATGGAAATATCACCAGCGATAGTGAACCTGTAATTGGCAATTTTCAAGTATCATCGCTTAGTTCGAAACGTATTTATATAGACAGATCAGACCTTCCGAATGAGCTGATGATTTCATCGGGAATGGAAAAATGTGAATTAGAAGTTGCTGGTACTGGGGCTGATCAAAAAAATGTTAGAGATTCGCTTAGAAAAATCATGATTACAATGGATACAATTAAAGAAATTACAGGCACATTTGTAAGATATACAACAGAGGAACGTTGCTTTGACTGCACAGCAACAGGCTCACCTAACACCCCTCCTACTTGGTGGGTTGAGAAAAAATAACAAAGCAAGATGAAACAATTACGAATGAACAATTACGAATTACGAATGAAGCCCAATGTAAACTTGAAAATACAGAGGAATGCAAATACAAGCCTTACGTTGTGCATTGCTATTGTCGTAAGTCTTTTTTCGCTTAAGATGACTGCCCAACAAAACCAAGCTTACCCACTCAACAACACATTATATGAACGAACATGGCTAGCAACCGATCGCGACGTTTATATTCCAGGTGATAAAATACTTGTTTCCTTGGCTACGATCGACGGATACTACCAATTGCCAATTACCTTTAGTGCTATTGTTTACATTGAACTTTATAGTACAAATGGAACCGCTATTGTTCAAGAAAAAGCTTTACTTCACAATGGTAAAGGCACTATTGAAATCAAGTTACCTAAAAACATCGATACCGATTATTACTACCTTCGTGCATACACCAATTACCAAAAAAACTTTGGAGAGAATTCGTTTATAGTTAAGAAAATAAGGCTTATAAACCCTTTTAAAATAATGACCTTAGAAAAAAAGATTGAACAAGCAAAAACCAAAAACATTGCATATAAATACCATTTTCAAAACGATAGCTTATACATTACCAACATCGATAGCTCAGTAAAAAATTCAATAACCGTAAAATCGGCATTTGATAACGATTACCTAGAAAAAAATACAATACGAATAAACGATAGCACATTGGCTATACCGCTTAAAGGGATGAAAAACGTTTTGTCGGCATCAACTCTTGGCAATGAAAATCCCTTGTTATTGGCCGACTCAGCATCGGGTATTAGTCTTTCGACCAGTACAGCAGGTAAAACCATACAATTTAAAAGCAATGGAAATTTAGGCCCAAACTCACTGATATTTGTAACAGCATACCGTGCCGATCAAGGAAAATTCAACGACACATACAGTATGCCTAATGGTCCTGTTACTTTACCCACAATATTTGTATATCAACCAGAGCTCACAACAGATTATTTATTTGGGAAAATAAGTGTAAAAGCAGGTGTAAAGCTTCCAAAGCATTTACTTGTTAGTGTTCCCCGTTCTTTATCAAGTATGAGAGTTGCTAAAGTTGAATCAGATAGTAGTTTCAGCCTAAATATGGGCGATCAATTCTCGAACTCAAGCTTGATTTTTACACCAACTGATACTTCATCGGCAATATCAATAAACTTACAAAACGAATTTTATCCCGTTTTCGCAAAGATATCTCCTCAAACATATTTACCCGAAGATTATCTAGGAACTTACATTCAATCGCTCATGGTAAATGTTCAACTCGATGATGCATTTAATAAAACAAATAAAGCTTTGACCGAAGACCAAAACAGCTTTTATGGTGCTTGGGACGAAAAACTCGAATTCGACAAATTTATTAAACTACCCAGCATCGAAGATTATATTCATGAACTCTTGCCTTCAGTTTATGTTATAAAGAAAAGAAAACGAAAGTCAATACGCATATCCGATTATAACAATCGAGGATTTATTGGAAAAAATCCGTTATTAATAGTTGATGGAACACCATTTTTCAATCATGGAACTGTTTTATATATTCCTCCAACAGAAGTTAAAACCGTATATGTTCTAAATCGTAAACTCACCTACCTATCAGCTCAATTTGATGGAGTATTTGATATTCGAACTCGAAACAATTATTCCGAAGAACTCAATTTGGGAGCAAATACATTGAGTATTGATTATGTTTCGCCCAAAACGTTTAACGAGCATACTCCCTTATTTTCAAACACCCCAATGTGGCAAACGTTTACTGCCGTTCCATTTTCGGGACAATTAACACGCATACAGAATGGCCCGCTTGTTATCAGAATTCAGGGTCTGAGCGATGGCAAACCATTTGATGTATATTCGGAAATAATTAAATAAATTTGTTTGCAATTTTATTCCAAAGTATAATTATTAAAGTAAATGATAATTGTAAATGAAGAAAGCTTTTAGTATGTTTGATTAATTCAAATTACAGTTATGCAAATAAATATTTCACAGGTAAACAAATCTGATTTAGAAACAATTCTTTCATTACAAAAAAAATGTTACCTAGCTGAAGCTGAGCTTTACAATGATTTTACCATCCAACCTTTACAGCAAGATTTACTATCATTGGAAAATGAGTTTGAAAATTCGATTATTTTAAAATATGAAATTAATGGAGCCATTATTGGTTCCATTCGTGGATATATTGAAAATGGAATTGTTTATATCGGTAAGCTATTTGTTAAAAATGATTTTCAAAATAAAGGAATTGGCTCAGAATTATTAAAAGCTATAGAATCTCAGTTTAACGATGCCCAAAGATTCGAATTGTTTACTGGATATAAGAGTCAAAAGAATTTATATTTGTACAAAAAACAAGGTTATAAAGAATTTAAACAACAAACCATTAGTGATACTATTGTATTACTTTATTTAGAAAAGAAAAAATAAAGAGTCAATAACAAATAAAAATAAGCATTACAGCTAAGACCCCTACACCCTCAACGAACCACGAAATCCTCTAACACCATAATACGATTCTGCTCCATTATGATAAACAAATACATGGTTGTAGCGACAATCGCAAAAAATAGCTCCACCAAGTTTTCTAATCTCAGCAGGAGTTTTCACCCAACTCGATGTTTTTGTATCGAACTTCCCTAGTTTCTGCAATTCTCGATATTGCTCTTCGGTTAAAAGCTCAATACCCATTTCGAAAGCCATATCAATAGCAGTATTTTCGGGTTTATGTTCCTTTCTAGATTCCAAAGCTTCGCGATCGTAACAAATACTTCGACGTCCTTTGGGTGTTTCGGCAGAACAATCATAAAAGTGATATTCGCCCGTTGAACTATCGAATGATACAACATCGGGCTCTCCACCAGTTTTCTCCATCTCGTTGAGCGACCACAATTTTTCGGGACTTGCTTCTAATTTTACAAGGACACTTGCCCATTCTATACCTATGTGTCGATTAGCATTTTTCTCAAAACGTACTTTTAATGTATTTAAAAGTAGATTCTTATCTTCGAGGGTTAGATCCTTTTTAGTTTCCATAATTGGTTTACTATTTAAACGTTAATTGGGTGCATACAAGTACTTTTAAAAACTTTTCTACACATATTATTTAAGTCGTACAATGTGAAATTATATTACAGTATAATCAAACAAGATTATAAATCCAAGAAATCCTAAATAGGAATTAGAATATTACTACAGTACATTTGCAAAACAAACCAACTCGCAAAGCATAAATGAACTTTATTAACAAATATATAATTAAGCAAGCAGCACAATTTAGAATTCACAAAAAAAAGATAAAATTAACACCTGCAATATATCAACGAGAGTTGCGCAAAGTAAGCATTGATTTACGATCATTGCTGTTCGATAGTTTTATAATTAATCTTGGAATATTTGCAGCAACATTAGGTCTAAAAGGTTTTTTAATGCCCAATATGTTTATCGATGGTGGTGTAACGGGTATTTCAATGATAATTTCAAAAACTAGTCACATCCCTCTTCCCTGGTTATTGATTATTATTAATATACCATTTATTATTATGGGATTTTCGGCAGTAGGAAAACAGTTTGCCATAAAAAGTCTCATTGCTATTGCAACCTTGGCACTCGAAGTATACTTAATCGACTTTCCTCCCATTACATCCGATAAATTATTAATTGCAGTATTTGGAGGATTTTTTCTAGGACTTGGAATTGGATTAGCTATGCGTGGTGGTGCAGTACTCGATGGAACCGAAATAATGGCTGTATTCCTTAACCGAAAACTACCAATAACAATAGGTGGAATTATCTTGATATTTAATGTTTTTATATTTGGAATAGCAGCATATATATTTGGAATTGAAATAGCTATGTATGCAATCCTTACCTATTTAGCAGCCTCTAAAACGGTCGACTTTGTAGTTGATGGTATCGAAGAATATGTTGGTGTAACAATAATATCGGAGAAAAACGAAGAAATTCGTAAAATGATAATATCGCAACTTGGTCGTGGTTGTACCGTGTATGATGGAAAACGAGGATATGCAAAACAATACGAAGATTTAATTGAAACCGAAATAATCTACACCTTAGTTACTCGTTTGGAACTTTCAAAACTACAAACCGAAATTGAAAAAATTGACGAAAAAGCCTTTGTCGTTATGAATAGCATAAAAGATGCAAAAGGTGGAATGATAAAAAAACGACCGTTAAAATAAGGTTTTATATTCATCGATATTATATAAATTGGGTTCGGCATAGCGTCCTCGCTATGTCATGCAACATTGGCTTCTAGCCTTCTTTTAAAATGTATTTATTCCAGATTAAATAGAATATTAATTCAATTATTCGACCGGAAGCCGATTGATAAACGACATAGCGTGGACGCTATGCCGAACGTTGGGCCAACTTTCGTACTTGTTTTTTATATCGTTTAAACGAAAAAGTCTGCTCCGCTACCGCAAGTGTTACGAAGTACACTTGTGATTATAATATCACTTTCCATTGAAACATTGCCTTAACTCGCAAAGTTTTTAACTTTGCATCAATACATATTTCAAACTCTTAGCAACAAAGTTACAAACTTTGTAAGAAGTTCATTGCTCTGATTGATGATTATTTATAAACCTACAAGTGTACTTCGTAACACTTGCGGGGGCGGTGTTAATCATTTTTCTGTATCGTGTTAACAAAAAAAAAGAGACTCCCTATTTTCATAGAAAGTCTCTTTTCTTTTTTTAATGCATTGTTATAATTATCTTATAACTTGAACATTTACAGCGTTCATGCCTTTTTTGCCTTTTTCCATCACGTAAGATACTTTGTCGTTTTCTTTGATGTCATCAACTAAACCACTTTGATGTACAAATACATCTTCGCTTCCGTCTGCTGGTGTGATAAAACCAAATCCTTTTGTGTTGTTGAAAAACTTTACTGTTCCTTCTTTCATAATTGTAATTAATAATTGTATTTATATTTAAAATCGTATATGTCTTTAATCTATTTTATTACCACTTTTAAGCTTAGTCTATAAACGAAATAAGTTCGACAAAGGTTCTACTTTAGTCGAACAAATTTTGATATGCTATTCCTGTACAAAAATAATTATATTATGTTCAACGATGTCTTTTTTTTGCAAAATATTTCAAAAAAAAGTAGAGCCTCTTAGAATATGTTCGGCTAAGGCAAACAATGTCTTCTAAATTAGCAAATCAGCACATTCCCCAATTAGCACATTAAAAATTTATTTAGCCTCATCCAACATCGTACGAAACGACACGAATTTTGAGCCATATTTAATATTGTGTAATTGATCGAGTTTGCGGGCATGACGGGCTTCAAAGTCGGTATACGTCTGCATATCACGACTCATCATCATTAATGCAAACGATGAACCACCTTGGTCTTGGTTATTGAGCACTTTAAATAAACGCACATCGATAAAACTACCTGTATTCATTAATAATGGAATGTAGGTTTCGTTCATCCATTTGTTCCATTCGGTTGCTACCGAATTGTCGATACTAATTGTTGTGTTACAAATTACCATGATTCTCTTTCACGATGTGTTAAAACAACTTCGATATCGAATGTTGATTGTAAATAATCTGCCATTTTCTCAGCACAATAAACCGAACGGTGACGTCCACCAGTACAACCAAAACTTACCATTAAATCGGTAAACTCACGTTTCAAATACGTATCGACGCTTATGGTAACCATTTCTTTTGCATGTTCTAAAAGTTTGGTAATAACACCCTCGTCTTCAAGAAACGTTATAACTGGTTGATCTTTGCCTGTTAAAGGTTTGTATTGATCGTATAATCCAGGATTGTGAATACCTCTACAATCGAATACAAATCCACCACCATTGCCTGTTTCGTCAACGGGAATCCCTTTTTTGAAAGAGAAACTATTAACTCGTACTTTTAGTTTTTTCTGCTGCATTATGCGTTGATTATTGATTTTGTTTGTAATTGTTTTAATATTGATTGAAAATACGGAATATCGATTGACGATTCCACTTTTTGTGCAATGTTTTTAAGTATTTCTATGGACTGCGGAATACTTTTCAGGAACAATTCTTTCTGTTGAATGACTCCACGAAAGCCATAAGCACCCAATGTTTGCAAGGTACGAGAAAGTACAATTGCATAATAGGTATCTTTAAATGCTTGTGTCGAAATTGAAATATGTTTGCTAAGTTCAGCTATATAAAAATCGAGCAATTGTTCTCGCATTTCGTCATGTAAACCTGCACGCGATTGATATAACAGTGATGCCACATCGTATTGCAAAGGTCCACTCATTCCACCTTGGTAATCGATAAAATAAGGCTTTCCATCTTGGATATAAATATTTCGAGCTTGGAAATCGCGATAGAGGAAATAACCTTCAGTCGATTCACCAATAAAGTCGATAAAGGTTTGAAAATCCTTTTCGAGCTTTTGTTCATCGAAAGGAAGTTCGGTAAGTTTTAAGTAATAATATTTAAAATAATTAAGATCGAAATAAAGCTGTTGTTTGTCGAACGTAGAACGAACCAAACAGCGTGAATAATCGAGTTTTGGACCTACTTCAATTTGTATTTCCAACAAACGAGACAAAACCGTTTTGTAGATATCCAAAATCTTAGCATCGGTATTTCCTTCTTTTCGTGCTGACTCAATATATTCGAGCAACGATACAGTTCCCACATCGGAAAGCATATACGAAAGCCTATCGCCCGAAACGGCTAAAAGCTTAGGAACAGCAATTCCATATTCGGAAAACGCTTTTGTAAAATACAGAAATGCTTCGTTTTCGGCAACATTGTTTCCAATGGCAACAATGGCAGTTCCTCCATTATAAAAAACTCGAAAATATTCTCGTGCCGACCCTGCTCCAGCAATCGATTGTATGTCAACAATCTTTTCATTGGAATAGCTCGCAAAAAGACTTTTTATTATTTCGTTTGAATTATCCAAAACCATATTAATGTTGATAGAAATACTATTTTTATCTCTGTTGTACAATAAAAATTTAAAAAGGAAGATGCGTATCTCCATATCTCTTTTTATTAAATTTCATTCTACTTTGGACAAAACTACACATTTTTTTTATACTTCTATTTTCGTATAACTGATTTCTTTAGTTGATACAACAACGCAAATCGAAATATTTAATAATACTGCAAAGTCAAGGTTTTTAAAATAATATGTAACTTCGTCGCAAATTTCATTTTATGGTTTTTAGTAGTAGCTTATTCCTTTTTTATTTTTTACCTACAGTTTTAATATCGTATTATTTTGCACCTAAGAAAATAAAAAACATTGTAATCGTTCTTTTTAGTCTATTTTTCTATGCATGGGGTGCTCCAAAATATGTTTTTTTAGTTATTGCAACAATGACTATTGATTTCCTTTTTGCTAAAAAAATACATAGTACAACAGGTATTAAGAAAAAATGGATTTTAATTACAGGATTGACGATAAATATTAGCTTACTATTATTTTTTAAATACGCCAATTTCTTCCTTGAAAACCTAAACGAAACTCTTGTTTTGTTTGGACATCAGCCCAAAAACTTTTTTAAAATAGCATTACCAATAGGTATTTCTTTTTTTACATTTCACGAAATGAGCTATTTAGTCGATGTATATAGAAACGATAAACCTCCATTAAAAAAATTCACAGATTATGCTGTATATATTTTATTTTTCCCCCAATTAGTTGCTGGTCCGATTATTCGATTTAACGAAATTGCCGATCAAATTCAAAATCGTTCTAATAACGAAACTTTTGATAATAGATTAATTGGCTTTTTCAGATTTATTATTGGACTATCAAAAAAAGTTTTGATAGCAAATGTAATGGGACAACAGGCCGATCTGATTTTTTCAATGTCAAATTCCGATTTATCGACATATACTTGTTGGATTGGTGCAATAGCATACACCTTTCAGATTTACTTTGATTTTTCTGGATATTCCGATATGGCAATAGGAATTGCTCGTATGATGGGATTTGTTTTTCCAGAAAATTTTAATAATCCGTATGTTTCCAAAAGCATTACTGAATTTTGGAGTCGTTGGCACATGACACTTAGTCGTTGGATGCGTGATTATTTATATATTCCCTTAGGAGGAAATAGAGTTTATACAAAAATGCGACTCTATTTTAACTTAAGTTTTGTGTTTCTTATTTCTGGATTCTGGCACGGAGCATCATGGAATTTTATTGTTTGGGGAGCATTTCATGGATTATTCTTAATTCTTGACAGATTGTTTTTATTAAAAATATTTGAGAAAATTGGGAAATTACCAAGTATATTAATTACATTCTTTTTAACAATCATTGCTTGGGTTTTCTTTAGAACCGAAACCATAAAACAATCGATATATTTCCTAAAAAAAATGTTTGTATTTCATACAACAACCAAACCAATTGAACTCACTACTCAATTTTGGGGAATAATGATTTTTGCAATTTTATTTTCATTTAGTACTTCAATTTCTATTGGACAAAAGATTGAAAGCAAGCTATATTCAACAAATTATAGCACAAAACAGTTCTATCTTATGTCTTTGATATGTATGTTTCTTTTTATAGTTTCCGTTGGGAATATTACATCGTCAGGATTTAATCCATTTATATACTTTAGATTTTAGCAAAAATGAATCGCTTAAGTAAATATATACTTTTTATAGTTTTTGCAATTCTATTGCTTTTCCCTGCAATTCAAACATTTAAAGTTTTGAGATTAAAATCGTTAGATGGTGCATATGAATTAACAAAACCACCACAGTTTACATTGCAAAGTTGGTTTTCAGGCGAATTCCAAGAAACATTCACAAAAAGTATCGAAGATCATATCGGATTTCGAAATTGGTTTATTTGTTTACGTAACGAAATAGATTATACATTATTTAGTATTGTTCACACTTTTAATATTGTAGTTGGGAAAGATGAAGTTTTGTATCAAGAAGTATATCTTTCAGCCTATAATGGTGATGATTATGTTGGTGATGATATTGTAAAAAGGAAGTTAGATAAATTTCAATTCGTGCAAAATGAATTACAAAAACGAGGAATTTTTCTAATGCTTTTAATTGCACCAGGAAAAGCTTCTATTTATCCCGAGTATATTCCCGAAACATGGAGTAAAAAGCATAAGACTAAAACTAATTATGATGCATATACTCAAGAATTGCAAAATCGTTCTATAAATTATCTTGATATGCGTAAGTATTTAAGTCAAATTAAAGATACGATAAAACATCCACTTTTCCCAAAATGTGGAACACATTGGAGTGGATATACAATAACCATAGTAGCTGATACTTTAATAAAATATTTAGAACAAAAAACTAAATTCTCTTTAACGCATTTTAATAGCACTAAAGGATATGAAACCAATAGCGATTTTAGATTTACTGATAATGATATTGGAAATGCGATGAATTTAATGTGGAATATAAAGGCGTGGAAAGTATATTATCCAACTATAACTTTTGAGAAAAAGAACAATACATCAAAACCAGATATTTTAACAATTGGTGACAGCTTTAATCAAAGCTTTTGGGGATTTTATCCTTTTTTCAGTACTATTTTCGGAAGTAATTCACAGTATTGGTACTATAATCGTGTAATTTCTTGGCCAGATTCTTTAGCTCCAAAGAGTATATCTACAGAACGTCTAGATTATAAAAAAGAAATTGAAATAAGAAAGATAATCATGATTGTAACTACTGAACAAAATCTAAATGATTTTGGTTTTTCATTTATAGATCAGGCATATAATATTTATAATCCGTCTGTTCATTATGAAGAAAAAATTGCCGAATACATATCGAAGGTACATACCGATTCAAATTTACATAAAATCATTAAAGAAAAAGCTTTAATGAAAAACATAAATAATATTGATTTAATGGCTTTTATGGATGCTAAATGGCTTATAAATGATGCAGAACAGAAAAAAGACGCTGTATTACATCAAATGTATTTAGATTCAATTAAGAAGACTAAAGTAAATTATGTTAAACTAAAATAATCAAGTTTTATAGCTTGTCGTTTAGGTAAAACCATAGCAGATAAGTAATATTTTACAACTCTAACAAAGTTAATGAGCATTTTACTATTAAATTCATTGCATTTTTTTTGAAAAAATTTAACAAAACAGATAATTGTATTGCATCGTGCCTTATTTTTACAAATAAATAAATGAAGAAAAATCAATGAAAGATTGTATTTCGAAAAACGCTTATGTAAACAACAAAATTATTTCTGCAGAAGAAGTTCAAAAAGCTTTATTTACTGGAAATACAACCGTTTACGAAGTCATTCGCATCATTGATGGACGTCCCCTTTTTATCGAAGATCATTTAGGGCGTTTAGAAAAATCGGCTTCATTATTGCAATTACATTTGTGTTATTCAGCATCACAAATCTACGATATCATCATCGAATTTATTAAACATGAAGGTATTTCGATTGGTAATATAAAACTACAATTCACTTTCGACAACAATAAATCTTTATTTCTATTATATCAATCGCAACACTCCTATCCTAAAGTGGAAATGTATGCACAAGGAGTAATAACAAAAACCTTGCATGTTGAGCGTGAAAATCCAAATGCAAAAAACATTCAATCGTTTCATAGCGTTGCTCAATCGTTTATTAAAGAACACGATTTGTACGAGGCATTATTGATAGATAAAGACAATAATATTACAGAAGGAAGCAAATCGAACATATTCTTTATTAAAGAAAATACTATAATTACAGCATTGGCAAGCGATGTACTTTTAGGAATAACAAGAAAATATGTGATAGAAGCAGCTTTACTTCTTGGACTAAAAGTTGAAGAGCGAAAAATTTCAATGGACGAATTACCAGAATTTGATTCTGCATTTATATCGGGAACATCTCCGAAAATATTGCCAATAAAAACAATCGATTCGAAGAAATATAAAACAGATACTGTTGTACTTTTGAATCTGATGTCGAAACTCGAGGAATTGATACATCAAAACATAGAAACACAAAATAAATAATAGAAATGAAAAACATTGCAATTGTTTGTGGAGGCGACTCCTCGGAGGCTGAAGTATCGTTAAAGAGCGGTGCAAATTTAAAATCGATGATGAGCAGCGATAAATATGCAAGCTTCATTGTATTTATGAAAGCTACATATTGGGCCGTTCGAATAGATGGCCGCGAAGATATAGCCATCGATAAATCGGATTTCAGCTTTGTACTTGATGGTTCAAAAGTAACGTTCGACTGTGCATACATTACGATTCATGGCACACCAGGTGAAAACGGAATTTTACAATCGTATTTTGAATTAATTCATATGCCATATACAAGTTGTAATGTATTTGTAAGTTCATTAACATTCAACAAATTTGCATGCAAATCGTTTTTAAAAGAATTTGAGATTCCATCGGCAGATGCAATGATGGTTCGCAAAGGTGATGTCATTAATCCAGATGCAATACTATTACGTTTAGGAAGTCCATGTTTTGTAAAACCTAATAATGCTGGATCAAGCTTTGGAGTGAGCAAAGTAAAATCGGCAAAAGAAATATTACCAGCACTTGAAAAAGCTTTTGATGAAGACGATGAAGTGATAATAGAACAATTCCTTTCGGGAACAGAAGTGACCAATGGAGTGTATAGAGTAAACGGAAAAACAACCGTATTACCAATTACCGAAATTGTAAGCGAAAACGAATTTTTCGATTACGAGGCTAAGTACACAGGCAAATCGCACGAAATAACCCCTGCTCGTTTACCTAAAGAAACAGAAATTGCAACAAAGGAACTTACAGAACGAATCTATACTATTTTGGGCTGTACAGGAATTGTACGTATCGACTATATAATAAATGGAAAAGGAATAAATCTGTTGGAAGTTAATACAACCCCAGGTATGAGTCCCGCGAGTATAATTCCGCAACAAATTAAAGCACAAGGGTTGGAACATTCAGTTGTATTTAGCGAAATCATTGAAGATTCAATTTCACGATTGAAAAAGTAAAACAGAGTTCATTAAAATATAATGGAAGAAAGTGTAAATGGCATTTTCTTCCCTTTTTTTATGATAAAATAATTCAAAATAACAGCATTTTCAAAAAGGTTTTAGAAAAGCTTTTAATATTATCAACAGCTCAATTTTGCAATAAACATAGAATAAAAACTTTAGATAGAAACAAGTATTGTAATAGATTATCAAATAGATAAACGACATTACATACAATCAACTTTAACACCTAAAACACAGTATTTTACAAATCATTTTTAAATAAATTTTGTTCACTAATTGTGAATAACTTATCGACAATTACAACTTACAATTACAACAAATACACTATTTTTATAGCATTCATAAATACTAATAAAAAAGGCTTTATAGATGCGTAAATTATTTGTCATAGTATCACTTTTGTTTTGCACATATCTTGCATTTTCGCAGGATGTAATTACATTGAAAAATGGAGATAAACTTAAAGTGAAAATCTTACAAGTTGACAAAAAGAAAGTAACCTATACTAAACCTGAAGATACATCAGGTAAAATTTACACACTTAATCTTTCAAAAGTATTTATAATAATCTTCGAAAAACAAAACGAAAAATACGAGCACAATCCCAAAGCTGCTGAAATTTTAAATCAATAGATTTTACATTCTTTTTATCAAGTTATAACAATGCAAATATCGATTTGTATTGTTATTTTAAATATTGATATACCTATACTTAATTAACAGTTACAATAATTAACAAGTTATTTCGTTTAAAACAAACAAAGCTATTATCTTTGCAGTATTGATTTTCTGACAAAATATAAATGAATAATAATACTATAAATACAAAACAATCGCCCATTTACAAACTCTCCCTTTTTCTTTATTTGCTCCTATTCTTTGGCATTGCAAAAGGTCAAACAATAAATCGTGATAGTATTCCACAAAAAGATATTGTTGATTTTTTTCGGTTTAAAACAACACTTTCTATTCAAAAAGATAGTGCTAATGCTAAAAGTAAAGGACCTTTCATTTCATTGATGCCAGCAGCCGGCTATACAATGCTTTCAGGATTAACGGGTACATTTGTTATTAGCACGTCATTTTATACCGACAGTAATAAAACTAAACTTTCGAGCATTTTACTTAATAGTAATTATTCTCAATACAGTCAATATTGGTTTATTCTTAATACAAATTTCTATTTCGAAAAATACAAATTGCATTTCACAGGCGATACGAGATATTACAAATTTCCTACTAAAACATATGGTCTTGACATAAACAACAAACTTAGTGATGCATTGGCTATAGACTACTCATACTTAAGAATCTACCAGTTAGTATATCGAGAAATAAAGAAAAATCTCTATTTAGGATTAGGTTATAATTTAGATTATCATTGGAATATAAAATCGGACTCATTGCCTACAAAAACTTTAAATGATTTCAAAAAATACAATAACAACAAAAAAAGTTCAACATCAACTGGTATTTCAGTGAATATACTCTTCGATAACCGTTTAAATTCTGTTAATCCCAAAAATGGATATTATGCACTGATTCAATATCGTCCTAACTTTAAAGCGATGGGAAGTGACAGTAATTGGCAAAATCTATTAATTGATATTAGACATTACATTCCCTTTCCAAAAAGGTCTAAAAACACTCTATGCTTTTGGAGTTACAACAAAATTACACTGAAAGGTACAGCGCCTTATCTAGATTTGCCTAGTATTGGATGGGATGAATATTCAAACTCAGGTCGTGGATATGTTCCTGGTAGGTTTATTGGCAAAAACTTATTTTATGCAGAAACAGAATACAGATTCACTATTACTCGAAATGGATTTTTCGGTGGTGTAGTATTCTGTAATGCACAAACAACAATGCAAGACATCAAAAGTAAGTTTAACACCATTATTCCAGGTGCAGGATTTGGTCTTCGATTCAAAATCAACAAACGATCTAACACCAATTTAGCTATCGATTATGGCTTTGGAATTGGTGGTTCACATGGTTTGATTTTCAATCTTGGTGAAGTGTTTTAAACCTTCTTTTTAATCCTGGTTAAAGCCAACATTATCAAGCCAAACAACAACATTCCTAGTCCCGACCAAATATTAATATTGATACCGAACGATTTGGTATACATAACTGCATTTGAATTTGTAATGATGCCATAAATACTTATCATTACACCTAAAACGGTGAACATTAAACCGATGGGGATCCTTATATCTAACATAATTTTAATTATTAATTGTGAATTATTAATTACACATACAATTTCATTAAACGACATTCAGTTTACCAAAACATTACTGTTAATATTGTAGCTAATATCAATACGAATATTGCCAATGTAGATGAACGATTATACCACGCAACGTTTTCTTCTTTCAATTTTGGTGTTAATGAATAAACAAGTCCAACCAATTCGCTGTCAGTTTTTTGTTGTTTGGTAGCTAAAGAAATAGTAACAGTTATTAAAGCACTTGCAGCACAAGCATAAATAGCTGTCCAGAAGTTTTGAGCCATTTCAACAGGATAAGTATGAAGTACTGTAATCCAGCCTCCTTTTACTAATGTTGTAGCACCAGCAGGAATTGTTAATCCATGATGTAAAAGAGCAATTGCGAAACCAGATAAAAGACCAATAAATGCAGCGTGACCTGTAGCTCGTTTCCAGAACATGCCAAGGAAAATAACAGCAAATAACGGAGCATTAATCATAGAGAAAATGGTTTGAAGGAAATCCATGATATTACCAAATAATCCAGCTAAATAAGCAGCGGCAATACTTACTAACACACCAAAAATTGTTGCCAATCGACCTACCTTTAAGTAATGTTTTGAATCAGCTTCTTTATCGTTAGTTGCAGGGCGAATATAACTTTGGTAAATATCATACGTCCAAACGGTATTGAATGCTGAAACATTACCAGCCATACCACTCATAAATGAAGCTAAAAGTGCTGTTAAACCTAATCCTAAAACACCAGCAGGTAAGTAATGTTTAAGAAGCATAATAATCGTTAAATCGTAGTTAGGTTGACCATTAGCCATTGCTGGAATAGTAAAGCCTGATGTTGGATTATTCATTAAAACCAAAGCTACAATTCCAGGAACAATAATTAAAAAAGGAATAAACATTTTTGGAATAGCACCAATTAACGGAGTATTGCGAGCAGCAGTTGTAGATTCGGCAGCCATAGCACGTTGAACAATCAAGAAATTGGTACACCAATAACCAAAAGAAAGAACAAATCCTAAACCTGCAAATATTCCGTACCATTCAACCCCCATTGGGTTTGCTGTTGCAGAACCTGTATGTTTCCATGTCGTTGTAAATGTATCGGCAGCATAACCTTTAGCTTCAACAATAGGAGCTAAACCATCTTTCAAACCATGCCAACCACCCACTTCGTGTAGACTTAAAAACACGATTGGCAAAAGTCCAATAACAATGATAAAGAATTGTAAAACCTCGTTATAAATTGCCGATGACAAGCCACCTAAATACGTATATCCAAGAACAATAGCAGCAGATAATAAAAGGCTTACATTAAAATCCCAACCAAGTACTTTTTCCATCAACAATGCCAATGCATACATCGAAATTCCCGAAGCAAGAATGGTCATTACAGCAAATAGAATTGCATTTAATCCACGAGTTTTTTCATCGAAACGTAGTTTTAAATATTCAGGTACCGAACGAGCTTTTGAACCATAGTAAAAAGGCATCATAAACAAAGCAAGAAATACCATTGCAGGAATTGCTCCAATCCAATAGAAATGGGTTGTAAGCATACCATATTTGGCACCCGAACCAGTCATACCCATTACTTCCAATGCACCAAGATTGGTTGAAATAAATGCTAATCCAGCAACCCAAGCCGGCATTGAACGACCAGCTTCGAGAAATGCACTTGCATCTTTCATATATCGTTTTAAAACCCAACCGATACCAAGTACAAAAGCGAAGTAAATAATCATTACTGCGTAATCAATCCATGCTAATTGAAATATTTCCATTACTTTAATTTTTAATTATGAATTATGTCGAAAACAAATTCTGTTGTTGATTTATATACAGCATCTACATCCAAAATTACTGATGGGAATGAAGGTGTATTGGGTGAATTAGGGAAATGCTGAGTTTCCAATCCCATTCCATAACGATAATTATATATTTCACCAGCTTTGCCAATACCTTGACCATTTAAATAATTACCCGAATAAAATTGAATCCCAGGTTCGGTTGTATATATTTCCAAACATCTTCCGCTTACTGGTTCGATAAGCTTAGCGGCAATTGCAAAAGAATCCTCTGGTTTATCAATTATCCATGTATGATCAAATCCTGCTCCAGAAATTATTTGTTCGTTATCGGCATTAATATCAATACCAATTGTTTTTAATGTTGTAAAATCTAATGGAGTATTTTTAACCGAAGCAATTTTGCCAGTTGGAATTTGCATAACATCGCCAGGTAAATAATAGTCGGCAAACAGTTGTAATTTATGTGAAAGAATATCCGTCTGCATTCCTGCCGAAAGATTAAAATAAGAATGTTGTGTTAAATTGATTACTGTTTTTTTATCGGATTTAGCTCGATAATCAACTATTAATGAATTATTAGAACTTAAAGTATAGGTTACATATACATCAAGATTTCCAGGAAAACCTTCTTCTCCATCTTTGCTAAAATAATGTAATTGTAAGGCTTCACCTTTTTCTGTTTTTAAAGGTTCGATATCCCAAAATGCCTTATTAAAACCAACTAAACCACCATGGTGATTATTGATATTATTGTTTTGAGCTAAAGTATATATTTTATCGTCGAGAGTAAAACTTGCTCCAGCAATTCGATTTGCAGTACGTCCTACATTAGCTCCAATATAATGCGTATCTTGAATATAATATTCTAAGGAATCGAAACCCATTACCACATCCCCCAGAATTCCATTTCTATCGGGTATAATAATTGAAGTGACAATTCCTCCATAATTGATAACTTTCACAATCATGCCATTGGCATTTGTCAATGTGTATTGAAACACATCTTTGCCATTAGGTAAGGTTCCGAATTTCGATTTTATTATTGCCATATTTTTATTCTGTAGAGATGCGATTAATCGCGTCTCATTTAATAACATTTGATGTTACAAAAGATGTTGCAGGCAACGTCTCTACATTATCGTTTTATAATGTTTTGTATCTAATTTCCTTAAAATTTCTGCACTTTGTTCTGCAGTAATATCACGTTGTGGCTCTGCAAGCATTTCGTAACCTACCATAAATTTTTTAACCGATGCAGAGCGAAACAATGGTGGATAAAAATGCATGTGCCAGCACCAATGATTATTATCATTACCATTTGTTGGAGCTTGATGTATACCTGCCGAATAAGGGAACGATATCTTAAACATATTGTCGTATTTGCATGTAACAATTTGATACATTTCGGCAAAAGCTTTTGCTTCGTCAGAACTTAAATCTGCAAGACTTGGTTTAGCATTTTTTGGAACAATCATTACTTCGAATGGCCATACAGCCCAAAACGGAACCAATGCCACAAAGTGAACATTCTCAGAAACAATACGCTCTCCTATTTTCAGTTCTTGTTCAAGATATTCTTGCAAAAGATTTTTATGATTTGCAATGAAATACTCACGTTGATTATCGTCTTCTTTTCTAACAATTTCGGGAATTGATTCTTGTGCCCAAATCTGTCCATGAGGATGAGGATTGCTACATCCCA